>Ga0210396_10002904_pt1 | contig 17254 bp, 17 predicted proteins | sample IncBWH17OmetaG_FD_155466 | JGI IMG/M metagenome (GOLD analysis project Ga0210396, IMG submission 155466) | Forest soil microbial communities from Barre Woods Harvard Forest LTER site, Petersham, Massachusetts, United States - Inc-BW-H-17-O ... | reverse complement strand
CCGCCAACGTCAGTTGTGAGCGAGTCTTGCGAGTCACCGTGGATGTTCAAGGGAACCAGTGAACCGTTCTCTCCGAACCCGTTGACATGCACGTTGGTGTACTGCATGGCGAGCGTAGGACCGAACAAAAGGTTACCACATTGGAAGTCCTTACCAGCCTCGCCATATGTGGATACTTCCCAACCGTTCGTCGACCCATTAGCTGTTCCAGCCAAGGCTTGTCGGCTTGTACTGTCGTCACTACCTCCGCCCCAGGCGCCCCAGGCGGCCACGTTCACCCACCACCCTCGGTTGAAGTAAGTGGCGTATAATCCGCCGCGTCCGGTGTTGGCAGTAGCCGACCCGGACGGACTAAAACTCACCCAGGTATGGGAATATCCGCCAAATAGACCAACGGCGAAATGGTCGGGTATAACCAGGTAGTCGGCCCCCGCAGATATTCCAAAGTTCGTGAACCTGTAGCCTTGGGCAGCGCTGGTACCGTCGAGGTTAACGAAATCCCCCGACGATGATGACCAGACACCCCAGCGATTCGTTGGACTTGGCTGAGGCGCAGGAGGCGGTGCTTTTCCTTCGACACCTTTACCTTCGGTAATTTCTTTACCCGTGGGAACCGGAACAACACTCTGCTGAATTTGAAACATCCGGTTCCCGAGATTGAACCACTGCATCTCTGCAGCCGCAAAGCCGATTTGGTAAAGAGAAGTCAGCTCTTCCGCTGTAGGGTCAACCAGTCGCACCACTTCCGGCTCGGGAAGTGGTTGGCTTGGGTCAACGGGTGGTATAACCACATTATCTTCTTCCTTCTTACGACTCATTGCCCAGATCCAGGAGCTATAACCGAAAGTTGTCGATAGCGGAAGGCGAGCCGAGGGAGGTCAAAACGGAAGTTGCCGGCGTCCAGATTGGCCCAGAGGTAAAACGAGCGAACCGCCCGCTTCTGAAGGCGATACCACTATGTAGTTTCTCATTTTCGGGATGAATTGGTCCCGCTTTTGCGACGTAAACCGCTTCCAACCATTCTTCGCGACAGCTAGCGCTCTCGCTACAAGACCTTGTCGATCAAGTTTCTACAACGATACGAGAATTTCCGGCATCAATTATGCTTGCCGCTGAGCGACTTAGTGCTTCTGATTCCGTGAGCGCCGCAATCAACGGAGGGATGCACGAATCGCACCCCTCCAAATATGAACACCACCTCGGTCGCGGGAATCGCATTTAGGCTGACTAATGACTCAGAAAGGGTAAAAAAACCGAACACCAAAGTCCGAACAAAAAGAGATCTTAGTGGAGCATATTTTCACTTATTTGCGGCGGCGCTGTTGGTAAATCTATATGTGCTATGTCTTCATGTTGTCTTCAATTCTTTCAAAGATCCAAATTTTCTGGCGTGCATGGCAACAGGCAACATATTCGTCGCCATCTTGGTCAGGAACGAGTTGTTCCTTAACGTTTTGTACCGAATTCTCGTCAAGATCTTTTCCCTCTCTCAGGTTCCTATCACGATAAAGAATGGCGTGACCTCGGCGCTGCTACATATTGGAGGAATCCATGCGGGGTGTGCCGTGGCCAGCGTAGTTTGGCTCACTGTTGATGTGTTCCATCCGCTGTCGACAGGCTCAGTCGATAGACACTGGGTGATTCTTCCTCTTGGCAGCGTTATTTTGCTGTTTCTAACCATTATGTGCATCATGTCGTTGCCGTCGATACGTGACAGATCTCACGATCTTTTCGAATTCACTCATAGGTTTCTGGGCTGGTCCACCCTGTTACTGCTCTGGGGCTACGCTCTGCTAACCGTCAACTGGTCGGCTGAGACAGCGGAATCTGGGCTTTTTGTGGCGACAACAAAGAATATCAGCCTTTGGCTTACGGTGTCTATTACTGCTCTGATCCTATTACCCTGGTTGACTGTCCAGAAGGTCCAAGTTCAGGCCCGCGTTCAATCACAGTCGATCATCGAGATCACTTTCCCTGGGGGCTCCCAACCTGGCATGTTCGGGCGCATCAGCCACCGTGCTCTGGCAGACTGGCACGCTTTTGCCCTTATCTCAGGAGAAACGATGGCTGAATCCCATATGATGGTTATTTCCGGAGTTGGTGATTTCACCAAGGGGTTGATCACCACACCACCGGCGACACTCTACGTCAGGAGGCTAAAGTTCCCGGGTCTACCATACTGTGTTCCGATGTACCACCGTTCCATCATCATAGCGACGGGAGCCGGAATGGCCCCATATCTTTCCCTGCTCTCGATTCTGCCACGTGGAAGTCACCGTCTTATTTGGGTGGGACGATCATTTCGAGAGTATTTTGGCAACAAGCTTTGCGAAATTGCGCTCCAGTGGCCCGACTTAGTGCTCGTTGACACCGCAAACGGCGGTCGTCCGGATATGATTGCCCTTGCGGTGGACAATTACCGCAGCTTTGGGGCGGATGCAGTATTTGTCGGGAGCAACCCGGAAGGCACTAGACAGATCGTGTCCGGCTGCCGCGCACTCGGCATTCCGGCTTTCGGGCCGAGTTGGGATTCCTAACCATTGCCGGTGCCCAGCCTCGATCGCGAGGCGGCGACCCGTGATCGTTGTAAGGGATAAGGGTCGCGTCTATACAAAACACAGAGGCCCATCAAGGAAACGGGATTCTTTTGTTCCATCCCCAACCCATATGCATTGCGTTCTTACCGTGGTACCGCATTGTCGTTCTCATGGCTCGCGCAACCGGGGTGGGCTTCCGCCGTGCGGTATCGCCTTCTCGCCGAATGGACCTCTTCTTGCGTCGCTATTGGACCGGGATCCCATTGTTCAATAGACCTCCGCACCGTGAATCTCTCTGAAGCTCTTCAGCGCGGAGTCATTATTGGCTGTTGGTGCTTCGAGGTCGTTTGCCAAACCTTCCAAGCCCGTGCGCACCTTTCGCTGAATCGCGGACAACTCGCAGTTCTTGAAAAGGTAGTCCATCAAATTCAATCCCTGCTTTACGAGTCGACGTGCCTCCTCCCTCGCGTCAACCTGACTCTTATCCAGAGCCAAAGCCAATCTCCAGGATAAGCGCGCAAGATGTCCTTTGTTTGACGGGTTTTCCCGATCGAGATCGAACAGACTCTGGCGAATCGTGCCTGCCTGGCGATACGCATCTAGCGCTTTGCTCAGACTTGCTTGTGCGTAGTAGACGTCCCCGATATGTTCATAGCTGAACGCCAGACAGTCCTGCCATGAGACATCGGTATTTCCTTGGTCAGCAAAGCGCCTTCGGATTTCCAGGGATTGTCGGTAGTTCGAAAGCGCGTGGTCCATTCTCTTCTGCGCTTGATCGATATTACCCAGTCGGTCAAAACTGGAGGACAGATCTCGCTGCAACCCGATATCGTCGGGTTTCTGCTGCGCTCGCCTGCTCCGAATTTCGAATGATTTGGCGAAACACTTGCGCGTTTCGTCCAGATTCTCCAATTTCTCAAAGGCGTCACCGCGCCTCTCCAGGAATGTGGCCAGAGCGTCTTGCCAGCGAGGATCTTGTTGATCGTTCTTCAAAAGATCTTCAGCGATGCCAACGGCAGTCGTGAAGCTGTCGCGCGCCTCTGAAAGTTGTCCCAGCATTTCGCGAATGGCCCCCAGCGATTCGAGACCGAGCGCTAGATTGTATTGGCGCTCCGGATTGCCAGGGTCTCGGTTGGCCAGAAGTTGAAGAATTTGCGCATAATCGACAAAGTTTGTTAGGGCCTCGACAACGTGTTGCTGTTCCCTGGAGACGTCGCCGATGTGGAAAAAGCTGTAAGCGAGCATCTCCTGGAACTCCAGATTTTGCGGCTCACGAGTAACCAAGCTCCGGCGGAGTGAAAATGATTCTAGGTAAAAAGCGAGCGCGTCGGAGTACTTACGGTGGGCATTACATACGTTCCCCAATTTGTCGAGACTGGAAGAAAGGGCTAGCTTCACCGCCTGTTGCTGTCGCTCATTGCCTTTCCTACTACTATCGAGTGTCTTTCGGATATTGGCCGCGGCACCAAAGCTTTCCTCTGCTTTGTTATAATCTTCCTTTTGCATAAACAGATCACCCAGATGCTCCAGGCTCGATGCCAGATCCACTTGTAACTGAAAATTGGCGGGAGCGCTGATCTCGGGATTACTCCTGACGAGATTCTCGCGGATATCGCGGGCTTCGCGGTAACGCTCGAGCGCGTCGGAATAAACACCCTGGGCGGCAGAAACCTCACCAAGTCCGTCGATACTTTTCGCACGATCCTGCTGTCTATCCCTTTGCCACTCGGCGTCGTTGCGTTTCCTCGTTAAAGCCAAAAGACGATCAGATATATCCAAGGAATCTTGATAGCTTTTCTTGGCATCGACAAATCGCCCGCGGGCGACAAGAACATCTCCATTTTGCTCCAGCGCGAGACTCTCCATTTGTAGTGCGCCCTCGTCATCGGCTTCGGGGCGATGGTCTTTCAAGTAACTCAGAACTCTCTCGTTTACTTCAGCCATCAGTGTATTCTGGCCAAGCTTTCTAGCATCTTCGGCGACGTTATTCTCAATCATGTATAGGAGATCATTCTGTGCGGCCTTGGATTCGGCTAGCTTTGACTCCTTCTTAAGAGCTTCATTACGAAAGTACATCGCGAATGCCATCGCGATTAGCGCGAGGAGTCCTAGCGCGCCGATACCAACCATTATGCGGAGGAGACGCTTCCGTTTGCCTTTCTCCTCAGCGATGCGGGCAGTGGCCCGGTCCAATTCCTCTTGCACCGACTTCTGCTCGGCCGCCAGACGACGGCGTTCCTCCCGACTTCGTTTGCTGGTGCGCGCAAAATCCGCTAAAATGTCATGGACGAGCTCGATCCAGACTACAGATGTACTTGGCACTTTTCGGATGAGACGGCGATCAATCAGCCTTTGAATCGCATCCGGAGTGACCTCGGGATAGAGGCAAGCATCGTCAAGCGGGAAAAGATTTCTGGCACCCCCAATCGTCAGTAACTTATCCTCGATAAATTCTCGGACTTGTTCCGGCATGTCTTTAAAAGCACGTTCGTAGAAGTCCCCTAAAATTTCGGCGCTCGCGCCTTCCACTAAAGATTCATCGATCTGATACAGTTCGGTCTTGGCCTTTCGCCGAAGATTCAATTCTGCGCAAAACAAACTCAGAAGAGCGGGCTCCACTTGCTGATTCTTCAATTGGGCCCGCGTTAGCGCAGGCTGCGACTGGGATCGCTCCGAGACGGTCACGCGACGAATTATTTTAAGTGCTACTTCCTCTGATACGAGCCCGGGTACTGGCTTAGTGACAACTTCGAAAGCTTGTTCCCCGTGCATCGGGAGAAGCCGGTAGCGATTCTGCATGACCCCTCGCAAGCGCTCTCGCAGGGCTTCTAATTCTGCGAGGAAATCTTCCCGCAAAACCAAAATGACCCGGAAATTAGTCTTCTTCAGGTCAAATCTTCGACCGAACTCGACCCGCCACGCAGGATCTTCCTTCAGCCGCTCTTGCAAATGTTCCGGAACGTGACACTCGACTAGATCTTCTAGATTCGTAAAAAATGCTTCCGTCCGAGCTATTCGATATTCTCCCCTCCGGCCAATCGTCAGGACCTCCTCGAACTGGTCAAAGATCAAAATCGGAATCAAAAAATGGTTCTTTTCGTCCCACCAGTCGACATCCGATCGATGAAAATACTCCCAGAGCGATTCGTCGGCTTCAGGAAGCCGTGCCTCAATTCTTCCGTTCGAATTCTCAATGACGCGCTTGACTTCTGCGAGCACCTGGCCGGTTAGCGTAAGGGAGGTCTCATCGTGGTGTAAGCGGATATAGACGGGCGCAAATCCGCGCGGCCGCATCATCGGAAATAACCCTGCACGGAGCAACGAACTCTTGCCAGAACCTGATTTTCCAAAAACAACCGAAAGCAATTCACGCCGCACGAGTCGTTCAAGTTCTGCTGTCTCCTGAGCGCGACCAAAGAAAAACTCTGCACTCCCTTCATCGAAGGAATTCAATCCAGGCCACGGATTATCCTTGCTGAGCACTGAGCCCGGAACAGTCTCTTTGTCTTGCTCACTCACACTACCTGCGCTTCCTTCTTTCGGACAATCCTCACCAAATCCTTGATCCTCCGCAGAAATTCTGCAGAGGTCTGTCCCCCGTCCAGTCGGGCTACATGTAAATTCCAAAATTCTTCAGGAAAATTTCTGGAATTTCGAATTTCCGTATCATCAATGATGATCGGCACGATAAAAGGATGATCCGATCCTGTAAGCTGTAGGTTGCGTTCGCGTGCCCAAGCCCATTCCTTCCTGAAGAAACCTTCGGTTCGACGTCCGGCGGTTGCCGACAAAATCGGCAGAAAGAGGCTACATAGGGAAATATTCCGTTTGATCTTCTTCTCCCACGGGTCGCCAAACTCCAATCCCCCTCGCCGGTCAAGCCAGGCGTCTATGCCTTGATTTTCGAGCGCCTCCTTTAGATTGATCGCCGCCGTGAGATCCAAACTATCTGAACCATCAACGTCTTTCGCTACGTAGCTAATAAACACTGCGCTCGCCGGCATCTCATCAACTGGAACAGGTTCAGCCCGAGCGTCGGAGATTGTCTCGCCGTGTATGGAAATCCAGCGTTCATAAAGCTGTTGAACGAATTCGATTCCGCTAACTTCCGGTGCTACCTCCGCCATCTTCGTGAAACGGTCTAAAAAAAACTGAAGGACCGGGTCCCGGCTAAAAATTCCGTCGGCCAAATACTGCATGGTTGTCCCCTGGGAGGAGTCTAAAGGGTAATAACGTGTCAATCGCAGAAAAAAACGCGCTAGCCAGTCGGGAAAACTATTTCCGAGAAGTAAGATGTGTTTATCTTTCATCTCCTCAAACAAACGTTCCGGACGGTATTCTTTCGATTGCAACCGATACATAAATTCAACGTAATCGGCCTCGGTAACTGCGTATCCATTCAAAGGCCGATTTATGGAGCCAAAGAGTTTAAATACGACCGTCTCCCCTGACCCGAGTGCAGCATCAATAGTCTTGCTGTCGGGCCTCTTTCCATATGAATAGGTAAGAACCAGTGTCTTTGCACGGCCGCCGTACCGAACCATATTCAATGCCCTTTCTAAGCAATCGTCGAAAGTGGTCGTGACGAAGAGACGCAGCGGACGAATCTCGGCGAGCCGACGAATGGGGTCCGGAATTCCAAGAGCAGATCTGTCATAAACCTCCTTCAAATCCTCATAGGCTTCGTGAGTCTTGTCTTTGAATGCCGGATGCGATGCCAGGATAGCACTTAGCGCGGACCTGTTTGGATCAATTCCGCGTTGGAGATTCAATGCGCTGGCAAATTCGTCCGCCAACAAGTCGTATAGGGAGTACCCGCCGGCCAGACGTTTCGCGTCGTCAAACCAAAGCAACTCCTGGCCGACGACCGGAATAACTTCCCGCTGCTCAATGCGTTCAATGATACGCTTCCAAAATCGGTCTCGCTTTTGCAATGTGGGCTGGTCTAATCTTAACGCGGCTTCGTTTTCACCCATATATCAGCGTCGTGTTTTTTCTGAGTGCGTGTTCCAAATTCCCGCTTCGACGCCCTCCTCAGAGTCAATGTTATTAAACAGATACTGAATGGTAAATACCTCTTTCGGGTTAGTTAGCCCCGTTATGCGGAGAATGAGGCAAACTTTATTCTCGTTGTTTCAGGCAGCTTTAAGGCCCAGAGCGCCAAGAAGGTTGTCGAGATCGTCTAGGATTTTTTTGGTAAGGGCGATAGATAGTTTAGGATGAAAGCTGCTGACTGAACGTATGCTTCACCCAGTTATCGAAGTCCTGCTCTCCTTGTGTCGATCCGAGAAGCCCATCACCCAGAACGAAACCGATTAGAGGGGCCGCCGCGTTTAGCAACGTCATGAACTGCTGTTCCCAAGTCATAAACCCAGTCTGATCCACCACCATGGAGGCGTCGTTCAGGAAAAACACGCCGCCATATGGAATGAACACGGAAGGCACCCAGCCCATCGGTATGGTTATGAGAGCACTAAGTGTTACGCGTTGGCTCAAAAAGCTGTTGCTGCGGAAAAAGCTTGAGGAGATCGTCGCCATGCCGGCGACCTTGTATTTCCCAACCGGAATCGTTGCTCAACTGAATGAAATTTGCGAGGAGAGCGGGTACACCCCTGGCCAACTTGTCCTTAGAGCTCTCAAAAGGTCAGATCTACCACTGGGATAGATTCTACCAGGACGTGACCACTCCACCGGAAAAGCCAGAGGCTTTCAGCTGGCCAGAGGATCCCATGTTCTGCTTGGCTTGTGCTACAACTGTCTCTTTTCTACAGAGTTTCACGCGAAGCGTTTACGACCCCATTGCTTTCAAACAACAAAAAGAGCACGCGCCGGCCGAATGGTCTTATAGTTCTTTTGAGGAACCAGACGAAGATGATCCGGCTGATTGGTGGAAAACGCTTTCCTCACTTCGAGATCAGACAAACGCAACAACAAAGTTCAATCCATGAAAACCGCGGTCGCACTCACCCCCGAAAACACTGCCGTGCTCGCCTGGTGCTCAGAGTTGACCGGATTGCCGGCAGAAGAGCTGATCAACTTTTTCCTTGCTGAGTATTTCGAAAATTTCAACGAGGACAACCAAGACAACTTTTGCGAGGAGACGATCGGCCTTTTGAAATTCAAGGATCGCGAAAGCGCCGCCCGCACGCTTGCGTGGATCGAAAGACGTGTCAGGAAAGGGCACAAAGGCAAATTCCCGATATTTGAAAGCTCAATTGACGAACTGCCGGACGGACGCTTTCAGATTGACGCTTTCAAAACCTGGAGCGACGGCGAATGCATCCGGGTTTGCTAACCCCCAGACTAAAATGAAAACGGCCCATTGCCCCAACCTGTACCGATCCACCGCCCAAGGGAGAAAATCACTCCGCGGCGATCTTCGTACCGCCACAGCGTCGGCATTTCCGGCCTAAAATCCCCGCGGTCCTGGATTTTCCACACTTCCGGGAGGCATAGTCGCCTGCACATCGGCGGTCACGCGCACCGCTTCCCGAAACTCGGCGCCACCATGCACAACGCGATGGCCGATCAAATGACCAAATCAACCTCCTTCGCTTGGCTCACAATTGTGGCCGGCTTTTCCCACAGCATGGAACGGAGTCCTTTGTCAGGACTCACCGAAAGCTTCAGAAATCTGCTCGCTAAGTCGAGCTCAAAAAGTGCTGACCAAATCAGACTTGGTTTATCCTCGGCCTGTCGTAAGTGCCTCAGCCTGAGGCATGCACCCGGACGGGTTCGAACCGCCAACCTACAGTTCCGTAGACTGTCGCTCTATCCAGTTGAGCTACGGGTGCTTTTCCTTGCGGACGATGACAATATGGCACGACCCGGTTTTGGCAAGGCCAAAATCCGGGCCCTCGGTCAAAGTGAGGCAGAAACACGACCCTCCCCGCCTTGCTCTTGCTTTATTGGTCGGGTTGTCCGTAAGAGGTGGTAAATGGAGAGATATGCCGATCGATATGCCTGATGCAAATCATACGATCTTTCGTGACAACGATCCCGGCCCACGGCGAAAACCGGAGCGTGCCGCACGCCTGGGATCGCTCGCTCGCTTCGCGCAAACCGGTCTTAGACAGTGCCTGACCGCCAGCGTCCTCGGCGCCGCAGCTTTTTTGCTCTGTCATTGTCATCGGCAATCGCCCGCTCCGACGCCGACACCGCCGGCAACCCCGCCATCAACGGTCGCCGCTCCATCGTCCCCTGCTGCGACCGCAACGCCGACTGCGACACCCACACCCGCCGCGACACCTACACCGACGGCAAGCACCTCACCCGTTCCACTGCCCACGGTGAGCCCAACTCCTGATCCGTTCGCAGAGGGTATGAAACAGCTGCTAGAGGCCTCTGGGAAGGGCTTCCTCGAATTACGCGGGAAGTTCAAAATAACGGAGAACGGCTCTGGGCCTGATCCTCTTTTTCGCGTCAGGAAGATCTATGAAGGAACTTTTCTCTTTGGCGGCGCCACCAACGCGGAACTGGAAGAGGTCTATTTTAGCGCCGAGCGACACCCTGTCTATAACTACCACCTGTACTACCGGGCGCTCTCGTCCCGAAATTCCATTGAAAAATATGACGATTTGCGACTGAACTTGAATCGGGTATTGCAAGGTTTTGAGCATACATTTGGCGATCGGTACGACGCGTGGGCGAGAGATGACCCTCTCAAGACCGCGATCTTGCTGAGCAGCCAAGACGTCGCCGGCTTGCTAGAAATCCAGGTTCACGTAGCGTTCTCGTCGCCTCAATGGTGAATTTGCACGGAATGCGCAATTCACAAGCGAACAACGTTTTGGACGCGAAATCTGGGAAGTTTTCGTCGTGCCGTGCTAGACTACGCGCTGAAACGCACTGCTCAAGTTGACCATTAGAAACCCGAGCGTCGTAAGAGAGGCGGAAAGCTACGGAAAAGGGAAACGGGCACCCAGAACAGAAACTTGGCGCTGCGGATGCGCTCGAGCGCTTCCCTGCCGACGGGAGTGTTGCGCCGGGTGCCACCAAAGCCGAGAGGAAATATCTGCGGATGATTCTCTGGGCATGTCTCAGCGGCATGTTTCTCGCAGTGGGGAGCCTCGCCAGCGGATTGCTTTCGCAGGAGAAAGACGCGACAAATGCGATCCTTTTTTTCCTGGTTGCGCTCGCAGGAACCGCCGGTTGTATTTTCTATTTCTACTGTTTCTTGCGGGAAATTTCCCCAAGGCCGAAGGGTCCATTCATCTCGACGCTGCAGTAGGGCCTTCGGCCTTCGGCGTTCACCGTTCACCGTTCACCGTTCGGCGTTCCGGCGGCGTTCGGCGTTGAGCCACTCCTGCTTGGACACCTTGATCCGCAGGAAGTCGATTTCCTAAGGTCCCAGGAGGCCTCATGAACCCACTCCACCATCGAGGGCTAAAGGCTATCCTGGTGGCTCCCTGGACTCGAGTGGCCCCAACTCGCGACTTACCAATCGCCTTTTTCCGGGCCGGCGTGCAGCTGCGACGTGGTGAACTGTGCCAGGCATTCTCGCAACCCACCGGCCCGGGGCGATTATGGATAAGTCTGGGCGCCATTTTGTTGCCCGATATTCAGGTTGTAGATGACAGAACCAAAACATGAACTAAAACAGTAACAGGGTTACCGATGTCCTGACCCATAAGTGTTACCTATGTCCTGACTGCGCCGCCGAACGCCGAACGCCGAACGGTGAACGCTGTTGCACGAGAAAAGTCTGTTGCAATGCATTCTCCTCAAACCAGGGCCGAACGGAAAGCCCAGCGATCGACGCGACGCCAGTTGGATGGACTGGTCGTCAACATAGAATTGACCTTAGTCAGCATCATTCAGGGTGTGGCCTTATCTGTCCTGACGGAAAGTTCCCGAGCACCAATTGGTGATCTCCGTTTCGATCAGTGGCCATACGTGATCAACGGGTTGCTGGCGATCTTATTGTTCTGGTCCCGGTCAACGACGCACACATTGACACTGATCCGTTGGCCGCTGGAATTCGTGCATAACTTTCTCTACATCGGGTGCACCTTGATAGAAGCGATCACGTTCACCGATCTTACTGATCCGATCCGATGGTATGCGCTAACCGCTGCGTTCGCCGTGGCAGCGTGGGCATTGTTCCTCACCGATCTGCGTTTAATACGCCAACGTCACGCGGAAGCCGTTGGACCTGCAGAAGAGGAGTTGTACGGCATTGTTCTACGCGATCAGCACATGAACATTTTCTTGATCGTGCCCGGCATGGCTTTATTCAATTTGGCCGCGGTATTCTGCATTTATTTCTGGCCGGAAACCATGATCCGCGGAAACGGACATGTCGTGTTTGCGCTGATTCAAACAGTCACCCTGCTGGGTTATCTCATCTATGTCGTGCGGTTTTTCGGGATCATCGCTCCGCTCGTTCTGAGAGCAAATCAGGAAGAGTCCACGGAGTAGAGATTTGTTGAATGTATCCGAACGAAGCGCTCAATCGTAATGGTTTGGAGGTGTTAAATTTCTCGACTTTGACTTCGATGCCCAATGATTGACGAATTCCTTCAAGAACGAGCTGCGCTCTACGTGTCGGGCGCCATGTCGCCGGAGGAACGGGAACAGTTCGAATTGGTACTGGAATTCCACGATGAACTCAGGGAGTTCTCCGTTGGATTACGCGAAGTCGGCGTCGCCGTCACGCTCGCCGCATTGCGCGCGGGCGACAATGAACCTTCACCAGTGCTCAAGACCCGAATTTTGGGCATGGTCCGCGACCGCCCTCAGCAAGTCGCCTCAGATAGCCTGGTCGTGTCCGGCCCGGACGGCCTGGTAGAATGGATCAATCCCGCCTTCAGCGCGATGTGTGGATACACGCTCGAGGAACTGCGCGGGAAAAGGCTCGGCCCGATTTTGCAGGGCGAGAAAACGGATCGCGAAACGGCGGACCGACTGCGCCGCGCGGTGCACGAGTGCCGCCCGTGCCGCGAGGCTATCCTCAACTATCGCAAAAACGGCCAGCCCTACTGGGTTGAGATAGCAATCACCCCGATTCTCGACGGCGTCGGCCAGCCGTTCTGGCTTATCGCCCGCGAACGCGAACTTGCCGACCGCATCCCGGCGTAAAATTACGCGGCAGCAAATTATGGGTATCGCCTCTTCTCCACCGGCACCGCTACAGTGCCGGATTGATCAAGTCCCGCAGCTTCATCATCCCGCGGCGGATGCGCGCCTTGATTGTCCCGAGCGGTTGGTTGAGATGCTCGGCGATTTCCGTCTGTGTCATCGAGGCAAAGAACGCGAGTTCGATCACCTGGCGCTGATCCTTCGACAGCTTCACCATTGCCTCGCCTACCAACTTGCTCGTTTCCGCCGACGCGACCGCATCGAAGGCATTCCGCGCGTCGAATTGCTCGAAACTTTCCGCTTCTCGCTGCACGTTGTCCTGCAATCGATTACGGCGCTGCGTCGAACGCAGGCGATCGATGGCCTTGTACCGAGCGAGCGCTACCGCCCAGGCCAGCGGTTTCCCGAGGGCCGGATTGTAAAGGGGCGCCTTTTCCCAAATCTGGATGAAGACATCCTGCAGCACGTCCTCGGCTGCCACCCGATTGTTCAGCACCCGAAAAGCCGTGGCAAACAAGGCGCCCGCAAGTCGATCGTAAAGCTCCTCGAAACTCCCGCGGTCGCCCTGACCGATCCGCTGCAAAAGCTCGATCTCGACTTCGAGGTCTTTCGCGTGATCAGGTTCCATATTTGGCGTTTCGGCGTTCGGCGTTCGTTCGGCTAACAGGCCAAAAGCAAATCTATATTTTGAATGAGGAGATCGTCGTCTGAATTCTTCCCCTAATTTTTCGCCTCTTTGCGCGGACGATCGTTTGGCGGCGAGCGGTGAAAGCCGACCCGTGCTGGTCACCGGGGCCACCGGATATATCGGAGGGCGGCTTGTTCCGAGATTGCTCCAGACAGGCGCGCGGGTGCGGTGTCTGGCACGCGACGCCTCGCGACTGCAGGGAAGACCTTGGCGGGGTGATGTCGAGCTGGTCGTGGGCGACGTGCTTCGCCCGGACACGCTCTCGGATGCCATGCGCGGGGTCGCCGTCGCCTATTACCTCGTGCATAGCCTCGGAGCGGGGTCCGGCTTTCCGGAACGCGACGTGACGGCGGCCCGGCATTTCGGCACCGCGGCGAAAAACGCGGGAGTCGAGCGCATCATCTATCTGGGTGGCCTGGGTGATCCCGGAAAGGCGCTATCGGCTCATCTTCGTTCGCGCCATGAGACGGGCGAGGCCTTGCGGGAAAGCGGCGTGCCGGTCACCGAATTTCGCGCCGGGGTAATCGTGGGTTCGGGGAGTCTCTCCTTCGAAATGATCCGCTACCTTACCGAGCGGGTGCCTGTAATGATTTGCCCGCGCTGGGTTTATACCCGAATACAGCCCATCGCGGTCCGCACCGTACTCGATTATCTCGTCGAGGCGCTCCGCGTAGCCGGTAGTGCGGGGCGCACAATCGAGATCGGCGGCGCGGATGTTATCACTTATGGTGAAATGCTCACCTTCTACGCCGAAGTCCGCGGGCTCCGCCGCTGGCTCGTACCGGTGCCGGTGCTTACGCCCAAGCTCTCGTCGTACTGGGTTCACTTCGTGACGCCAATTCCCGCGGCAATTGCCAGACCGCTCATCGCCGGCCTGCGCAACGAAATTATTGTGCGCGACGATGTTGCCCGGCACCTTTTTCCTGGAATTCAGCCGCTAGATTATCGGACCGCGGTGAAGCTCGCCTTGGAAAAGCTCCGCGCGGACAAGGTCGAAACCGCATGGAGCGATGCGCTGTCCACAAGCCAACCGGACGCGGCCCCGGTGACGCTGACCACCCACGAAGGCATGATCATCGAGCACCGGCAATTGGCGGTCGATGCGACTACAGAGGCAATCTTCCGGGCTTTTACGGGCCTGGGCGGAACTCGCGGCTGGCTCTACATGAATTGGGCTTGGCGCGTCCGTGGCGCCTTCGACCGCCTGTGCGGTGGTGTAGGCCTTCGACGGGGACGACGCGACGCCGACTCGGTCCGGGTAGGCGAAGCGCTCGATTTCTGGCGTGTCGAAGCCGTGGAACCAAGCCATTTGATGCGTCTGCGCGCGGAGATGAAAGTGCCGGGGAAGGCGTGGCTGCAGTTCGAGGTAAAAGCCCAGGAACATGACACTCGCCCGCTGCTCACCCAAATTGCCTTCTTCGCGCCCAAAGGTCTCCTCGGACTCGTTTACTGGTACGCGCTTTACCCGATCCACAGCATGATCTTCGGAGGCATGATCCAAAGAGTCGCAAAACGGGCAACAGATATGGGACGGCTTGCCCACAGTAAGTAAGCCGTCCCGCCTTACTTCTTCAGCTGCCGGCGTCCCCGGAGCAAGCCAGGGCGGCTTGCCGACACTAAGCAATCGGCGTTCGAGCAGTTCGCCGACACGCTCCGCCCCTACCCGCCTACCATCAGGCGAACGATTTCATCCGGGTTGGTTTCCGAGGTTCGAACCTCGCCAACTTTTGAGCCTCTTCGCAGCACCATGATGCGATCGCTGACCTGAAAAATGTCGATCAGGTTGTGCGAGATAAAGATAATACCAACGCCGCTCCCTTTCAGGTTGGTGATGAGCTCCATCACCTTCCGCTGCTCCGGCACTCCGAGAGCTGCGGTTGGCTCATCCATGATCAACACGCGGGCTTTCCAATGAATCGCTCGACCGATTGCCACCGATTGGCGTTGGCCGCCCGAGAGTGACCGGATCGGAATCGAAAGCCGATGGATATGGATATCAAGCGCGCGCAATGTTTTCTCCGCCTCCTCGCGCATCAGACGCCGGTCGACCACCGGCAGTCCGAAGATCCTACGGACCGGCTCGCGTCCCAGAAACACGTTTGCCCCAACGTCGAGATTATCCGCCAGCGCAAGATCCTGGTAAATCGTTTCGATTCCGCAGTCGCGCGCCTGGTGCGGATTATCGAACTTTATCTCTTTTCCTTCGTATCGAAGACTGCCTCCATCCGCGTGATGGACTCCGGAGATGATTTTGATAAGGGTGGATTTTCCCGCTCCGTTATCTCCGGCCAAGGCCAGAACTTCGCCCGGATGAAGGGTCAAAGAGACGTCTTTCAGTGCATGGACGCCTCCGAATCGTTTTGACACATTTTCGGCCTCCAGCAGAGTCGAAGGTGCTGAAACGTTATCCATGCCCACCATCCTTTCCGACTTGCTTTTGAATTTGATCGACGAGAACGGAAATAATGATCACGACCCCGACAGCCACAAACTGCCAGAATGGTTCGACATTCACAAAAACCAGGCCGTACTGAATCACCGCGATGATCAGGGCACCGATGACAGTCCCAATGACGGTACCGGAACCCCCGAAGAGGCTGGCACCCCCGATCACCACCGCCGCGATGCTGTCCAGCAAAACCGGTTCACCCGCTTGGGCTGCACCGGCGGAAAATTTGGCGGTATAGAGAATCCCCGCGCATCCCGCCGTCAACGAAGAGAGTATATATAGAGCGATGGTATTGTTTCGAACATTAATCCCGGCCCGCAGAGCGGCATTCACATTGCCGCCAATCGCATAGATATGCTGACCATAACGCGTTTGAGACAGCAGATAATGCATCACCAGAAGGATAGCTATCGTCAGCAGGACCAAGTTGGGAAACCCCGCGATTTCACCGTTACCGATCGCACCTAATAGCCCGCCCTGCACAGGAACCGTGGTGCCTCTTGCTAACAAAAATGCCACTCCTCTCGCCACGCCGTACATCCCGAGCGTCCCGATGAATGGAGGCACTCGGAGATCGGCAATGAGCAACCCGTTGATCACCCCCGGCACAACTGCGATCCCTAGACCGGCTAAAACGGCGAGAACCAGACTCAAAACCGGGTTCCCAAACTGGCTGCCCCAATTGAAAACATGGGCGGTTACGACCGCAGAGAGGCCCATCGTAAATCCGACGGACAAATCGATGCCCCCCGAAATGATGACGAAAGTCTGGCCAAGGCCGAGCAACAGCGGAGTGACAGTGAAGACTGCAATGGATTTGACGTTAAACGGATTAAGCAAAAACGTGCTGTCATACTCGGCATGGGCCCAGATCTCAAAAGTGATCAGGAGAATCCCGAGAAAAAGCCATGCTCGAAACGCCGCTAGAAAATCCAGCCAACGAATCTGCTTTCCAACGCCGGGCACTGCTTCCGTAATCGCCACTATGAAATATTGGGTGAGAAAATGTCCGGAAAAAGAATCTGGCGTCGTAACATAGTCCGCCGCCAGATTCCGTCGCTCGCGTTTGGGACTAATCCGAATAGATGAAGCGTTTCACATTGGGATCGTCAACGTTGGCTTTATCGATGACCGTAAATCCGGTTCCGATCAAGGTCGGTATCGATTGGCCGGTCAGATGCGCGTAGGCCGCAACTACCCCGAAATACCCGATCTCGGCCGGATGCTGAGCGATGGCGATATCCACGTTCCCGGACTTGATCTCGCCCACGATTGAGGTTGGCGCATCAAAGGCCACCACTTTCACCTTCCCGGTCACTCCACCCTGCTTCGCGCCATTTGCCGCACCCATCGCCGAAAAAAGATTTGCTCCAAAAACACCGGTTAAATCTGGGTTGCGAGCATAAACCGATTGAAACTGGGCGGCAGCCTTGTTCGCGTCATCCGCATTAAACTGCGTTTCCAATACGGTGATGTTCGGATGTTTTTTCATTTCATCTT
>Ga0210396_10002903_pt1 | contig 17260 bp, 17 predicted proteins | sample IncBWH17OmetaG_FD_155466 | JGI IMG/M metagenome (GOLD analysis project Ga0210396, IMG submission 155466) | Forest soil microbial communities from Barre Woods Harvard Forest LTER site, Petersham, Massachusetts, United States - Inc-BW-H-17-O ... | reverse complement strand
GCCGTCAATCGAATTCGCACAACCGTTCTTGCCGACTGCCGCGCCGCTGCCAGCCTCGCGCCGGGGTTCTTCTCGCTCAATGTCCCGACCGGCGGAGGAAAGACGTACGCGTCGCTTGCCTTTGCACTTCAACATGCCCTTGTCCACGCGGAGTCGCACCCATTCCGTCGCGTGATCGTCGCGATCCCCTTCACCAGCATCATCGAGCAGACCGCCGACGTTTACCGAAGAGCGCTTGGCCCGTTCGCGCCACTCGCGCTCATCGAGCATCACAGCAACATCGACCCAAAAAAGGACACGCGCCACAACAAGCTCGCCGCCGAGAACTGGGATGCGCCCCTGGTTGTCACAACCAACGTCCAGCTTTACGAGAGCCTTTTTGCCTCAGCGACCACCCCATGCCGCAAGCTCCACAGGATCGCGCGAAGCGTCATCATCCTCGACGAAGCGCAAACCATTCCCGTCGAGTTGCTCCGACCCACGCTTCTTGCGTTGAAGGAACTCGTGGCAAACTACGGCTGCACGGTCGTCCTCTGCACAGCCACCCAGCCCGCCCTGGAGCGCCGCGAATCGGATTTCAAGATCGGAATCGAAGGCGTCCGCCCCATCATCCGCGACGTCCCAGCCCTGTTCACCACCCTGAAGCGCGTCCACGTCGAGCGGCTGGGCCGCATTAGCGACGACCAGCTCGCCCGACGCATCGCAGACGAGCATGCGGCGCTGTGCGTCGTCAACACCCGCCCTCACGCGGCCAAGTTATACGAAGCGCTCACTCAATGCGTGGGACAGGACGGATGCTATCACCTCAGCACCTTCATGTGCGCCCAGCACCGCCGCGATAAGCTCGAGGAAATTCGCGCCCGCCTCAAAGCGGCCGAGCCCTGCCGCCTTATCAGCACGCAACTGATCGAGGCCGGTGTCGACGTCGACTTCCCCGCGGTCTACCGCGCTCCCGCTGGATTTGATTCCTACGCGCAAACGGCGGGCCGATGCAACCGTGAAGGATTGCTCCAGATCGACGGAAAGCCCGCGCTCGGCCGCGTCTACCTCTTCGACACCGAAACACCGCCGCCGCTCGGCCTCCTGCGCGCCGCCGCCCAGTCCGCGCGCGAGCTGATCGGCGAGCACCCCGACCCGCTTGCTCCCCAAGCCGTCGAGGCGTACTTCCGCCTTTTCTACTGGACCCAGCAGCACCGCTGGGACCACAACGACGTGCTCCCGCCGCTCACGGACGACCTGCGACACCCGGAATTGCAGCTTCGGTTTCGCACGGCGGCCGCCCGCTACCAGATCATCCGCGACGAGCAAACTTCGATCCTCGTCCCCTACAACAAGGAGGCCCGCACGATCCGCGACCAACTCGCCCGCGGCGACCCCGTCGATTTCGCGATTCTCCGGAAGGCGCAGCGCTATCTGGTCGGCGTTCGCGACAACTGGGTGGCCAAACTGATGGGAAACCAACTGATCAGCCAGCACGACTGCGGGCTGTGGTGGCTGACAAACGAAGGCGCCTACTCCGCAGAACGTGGGCTTTCGCTTCAGTCGGCTGGGTTCGATCCCGCTATCCTGTTCGCTTGATGCACGATTCGGCGATTAGAAGTCACCGCGCAAACTTGATGTTGTGTGGGTGCAGATCGGTCAGGTAAATGCCAGCCCGGTCGACCAATTCGTGATACAACGCTAATACCTCGGCGGTCCGATCCTCGAACCGGTCCCGAACCAAATCCTCGAGCGTATGGCCCTCATCCTCGATCAGGTCCGGCGGGAAATCGAGTCGGGCCGAGGCAAAATCGACAGCGAAAGGTGGGGTGACGATGCTCATTTCCAACGCCCACAACTCATCGTCATGGTCATGGAGAACCGGAATCACGAACCCCGCCGCGCTTCTCAAATCGACTTCACGAAGGCGAATGTACGCATCACGTTCAGACAGGTATGATTGTTGGGCGACGTGCACCTTTAGCGCGGAGGGTCTGGTTGTTCGCCAAACCGCGCCGTCCTTGCCATCGCCAAGAGCGTCGCCCTTGGCGATACCGCGCCGATGAGCATATTGGTCCGCGCGTATAAGAACGACCGGAGACATCGCCATGGATTCAACATCCCTTTCATCCGGAGGCGGTAACTCTCCCGACATTTCCGCCTTGCTGCATCTCCATGGTCATAGGCTGAATGTTGCGTCAATCGGCCCCACCACGCTGGCGGTCCGTACCGACACGGCAGTTGCGCCAGGAACCGGTTTGGTCCGACTCACCGTCGGTGAGAAAGTGACCATCTACCACGTTAACCTTTTCGAAGGCATCGACCCGGCGCGCCTCGATCAGCCGTTCAAACTGATCGACATAGCAGATGAGGCGGCTGCCTGAAACATCAATCTAAGGTTCCTACCACGCTGGGTCAAGTCAACAAATATTCTTTTGCTTGACAGTGGAAAGGCAGAACCATTATAGTTCTCTTTCCGATGTCAGACCGGGCGCACGGATCGAAACATGCTCGTTGCGGACATTGAAATGTCGCGCCCCGTGCGGGCGCGTGGATTGAAAGCACCGCTATCACGCCCACGTCTGGGCCGGATGTCGTTGCGCCCCGTGCGGGCGCGTGGATTGAAACCTCCAGCTGCGCAACTTCCAGGTGATCGAGATCGCGTCGCGCCCCCCGCGGGCGTGTGGATTGAAACTTTTGGTTGACGGTGGGACTTGCAGATCCAGCCCGCTGCTGGCTTGTCAGCAGCGTGGCTGAATCTTGCATCTCACGGAGCTATCGCGGACCGTGCATCACTCGCACTTCGGGGCTCATATGATTAACAACCGCCGATTCGGCGTCGTAGTTTATACCCACGGAGAACTCGCGTGCTTCACACGGCCCGAGATGAAGGTGGAACGCGTCAGTTACGACGTGATTACGCCCTCCGCCGCACGCGGCATTCTTGAGGCGATTTATTGGAAGCCACAGATTCGCTGGGTCATTGATCGCCTGCACGTGCTCAAACCGATCCGCTTCACTTCGATGCGCCGCAACGAAGTCGGCGCGAAGATCAGCGCCAGGACCGCCGAATCGGCCATGCGAGCTGGACGCGGAAATATCGGGCTGTACGTCGAGGACGAGCGCCAGCAGCGCGCAGCACTCCTGCTCCGCGACGTCGCGTACGTGGTCGAGGCCCATTTCGAAATCACTGCCGGAGAAATGAACGAGGGGAAACACCTCGACCAGTTCAACCGCCGAGCTAGAGACGGCCAATGCTACACCCGCCCCTATCTCGGCTGCCGCGAGTTTGCCGCCGACTTTGAGCTGGTCGAACACGGTGCCGCGTTGCCGCCTGCTGATTCCAGCCTGAAAGGAACGCGCGACCTCGGCTGGATGCTCCACGACATCGATTTCAAGAAAGGCCGCGAAGCGCGCTTCTTTCATGCGATCATGAATGATGGCGTTATCGCCGTGCCTTCCTTCGATTCGCCGGAGGTGCGGCGATGATCCTCCAACGTCTCGCGGAACATTACGACCGCATCGCCGCCGACCCGCTGGCCGCGAACACACTGGCCAACCCCGGCTACTCGCTTCAAAAATGCAGCTTCTGCGTAGTGCTGGAGCGCAACGGCAGGTTGCAGCAGTTCCAGTCGCTCCTTGACGCCGGGACGAAGAAAGCCATCCCGCGCCAACTGCTGGTTCCTGGCCAATCCAAGCCGTCAGGTTCGGGGATCAACCCGTGCTTCCTTTGGGACAACGCTGCGTACGTGCTCGGTTTCAAGGCAGACGACAAGAAGCCGGAACGCACGCGTGAGTCTTTCGCGGCGTTCCGAGACCGCCACCTGGCCGTCGAAAACGATGTCAACAGTCCAGCGTACACGGCCGTCTGCGTGTTCCTCAGAAGTTGGTCGCCAGAGAAATCTACGGAACACGCCGAGGCTTTGAAGGACATCATTGGCAGTTTCGGCGTCTTCCGAATCGCTGGCGAGCCCCGGTTTGTTCACGACGATCCGGCCGTCATCGCCTTCTGGACCAGCCGCGACACCGGGGATGCCGGCGCCCTCCGGGGGATGTGCCTTGTTACGGGTAACGAAGAAACGATCGCCCGACTGCACGAGCCGAAGATCAAGGGCGTTTGGGGATGTCAATCTGCTGGCGCGTTGCTCGTGTCCTTCAACGACGACGCCTATAAATCCTTCGGCAAAGACCAGAGTTACAACGCGCCCGTCGGGATCAATGCCGCATTCAAATACGCGAACGCGCTCAACCACCTGCTCAATCGGAATGATCGCCGGATATCTCTCGGCGACGCAACCGTCGTCTTCTGGGCAGACCATTACACCGCCGACGTGGAATTCATCAGTGAAATCTTAGCTGAGATGCCGGCGCCATCCGATGACGCGCCAGTCGAGGACAAGCAGCGCGCCGCGCAGGTCCGACTCTTTCTTTCCCAAATGCGCGAGGGCCATGCCACGGCCGACGCGATCGGTCCAGGAGACAAAACGCGGTTCTATGTGTTGGGGTTGTCCCCGAACGCGTCACGCGTCTCTGTCCGATTCTGGATTGACACTACCGTCGGGCAAATGAAGGAGCGCCTCTGCCAGCACCTGCGCGATCTTGAGCTTGTCGGCGCTCGCGAGCACGACCCACCGCTCATCATCCGCCGCCTCGTAGCGGCGACCGGTCGGGCTGAAGTGGACCCCCGCGGTAAGTTCAAGGGCTACGACACCGATTCCGTGTCCCCACTACTGGCAGGATCGTTAGCGCGCGCCGTGCTGGCCGGCGGCCCTTATCCCCAGACGCTGTTGGTCGCGATGCTGAATCGGCTTCGTGCCGACGGCGCGATTCGCCACGAGCGGCTTGCGGCAATCAAGGCGTGCATCGTTCGCAATTCACGTCTGCAAGGAAATCCAAAGGAGATCACCGTGGCACTCGACACCAATCGCAAAGATCCGGCGTATGTCACCGGCCGCTTGTTCGCGCTGCTGGAAAAAATCCAGTCTGACAGTTTGGGCGGCGATTTGAACACGACGATCAAAGACCGCTACTTTTCCGCCGCCAGTGCCACGCCCGGCATTGTCTTCCCGAGACTGATCCGCCTCAGCCAGCATCACCTCGCCAAGATGGATACGGGCCAAAAAATCTATTACGAACGGCAGATCGGCGAAGTCGTGGGCAAACTCGATGGCTTCGCTCAACACCTAAGCCTCGAAGACCAAGGCTTATTCGCCATCGGCTACTTCCACCAACGTCAGAACCTTTTCACCAGCAGGAAAAACGAGAAAGAAGGAGACCAGCAATGAGCGCCCCCATTCAGTATCGCTACGATTTTGTGTATCTGTTCGACGTGACCGACGGCAATCCCAACGGAGACCCCGACGCCGGCAATTTACCGCGTGTAGACGCGGAGACAGGGCAAGGCCTCGTCACAGACGTATGCCTCAAGCGAAAAGTGCGGAACTACGTTGGCCTTATTCACGGGGAGCAGCCACCCTATGAGATCTACGTGAAGGAGAAGGCGGTCCTTAACCAGCAGCACGAGCGGGCGTACAAGGCGCTTTCCCTCGATCCGAAGGACCGCAAATCCAAGGGCAAGGATAAAGCCGAGGAGGATCGCAAACTGACCCAATGGATGTGCGCTAACTTTTACGATATTCGATCGTTTGGCGCAGTCATGACCACCGATATCAATTGCGGGCAAGTGCGCGGACCGATCCAGTTCACGCTCGCGCGAAGCCTTGACCGAATTGTTTCCCAGGAGCACGCCGTCACTCGTTGCGCGGTGACGACGGAGCGCGAGGCGGAGAAGCAGGAGGGCGACAATCGCACGATGGGTCGAAAGTTTACGGTCCCATATGCCATGTACCGCGCGTTCGGATACATAAATCCCAATCTCGCCGACTCCCAACGGAATGGCACCGGTTTCGGCGAGGACGATCTGAAGCTGTTCAAGCGGGCGCTCAGCCAGATGTTCGAAAACGACCGCTCGGCGGCACGTGGGACGATGCGGCCGGTGCGGTGCATCGCCTTCCGTCACGAAAACAAGCTTGGCAACGCGCGAGCCGATCAGCTTTTCGCCCGAGTGAAGGCGGAGCTCAAGGAAGACGTGAGGAACGACAAGCGGCCGCCGCGGTCGAAGGACGATTACGTTATCACCGTCGCGGCCACCGACTTGCCGGAGGGGGTCACCGTCGAAGAGTGGGTGTGAATTGTTCCCCGACGACCAACTCCTCCCCATCTCCGCGTTGCAGCATTTGCTGTACTGCCCGCGGCAGTGCGCGCTGATTCATGTCGAGCGGCTGTGGGCGGAGAACCGGTTTACCGTCGAAGGCCGGCACCTGCATGGCCGGGCCGATGCGGGCAAACGCGATAGCCGCGGCGGCCTCCGCACCACCCGCGCCCTGCCGCTCTGGTCCTACGAACTCGGCCTCATCGGCAAGGCCGATGTCGTCGAGTTTGGCCCCGCCGAGCCTTCCTCGCTCAACTCTCAGAACTCAGCACTCAGCACTGGGACCGGCGTTCCGTATCCGGTCGAATACAAGCGCGGCAAGCCCAAGCCGCACGAGGCCGATCGGGTGCAGCTCTGTGCCCAGGCGTTGTGTCTGGAGGAGATGTTCGGCGTCGCGGTCCCCGCCGGGGCGCTGTTCTACGGTAAGACGCGAAGGCGCTGCGACGTGAGCTTCGACGCGACCCTCCGCGCCCTGACGCGGGACACGATTACTCGGGCGCACGAGCTGCTCGACTCCGGCGTCACTCCCCCGGCGGTGTACGAGAAGAAAAAATGCGAGTCGTGCTCGCTGATCGACCTTTGCCTCCCGCGTGCCCCCGCGGGCCGGGCCAAGCGCTATTTCGACCGCGCCCTGGCCGACGCCGTCTCCTCCGCCGGCCCCGCATCGGAGTAAATGACAAATGACAAATGACCAGTGACCAGTGACCAGTGACCAATCATCTCAACACCCTCTTCGTCACGACGCAAGGCGCCTATCTCGCGCGGGAGGGCGAGGCGTTGCTCGTGCGGGTCGACAAGGAGACGAAGCTGCGGGTGCCGATCCACACGCTGGGCGGCGTGGTGTGCTTCGGCCGCGTGGGGATCAGCCCGTCGCTGATGGGATTGTGCGGCGAGCGCGACATCGCCATCTCCATGCTCACCGAAAACGGCCGGTTCCTCGCCCGCGTGTGCGGCTTTACGCCGGGCAACGTGCTGCTGCGGCGCGAGCAGTACCGCCGGGCCGACGATCCCGTCGCCTCCGCCAATATCGCCCGCGCCATCGTCTCGGCCAAGCTCGCCAACTCGCGATCGGTCCTGCTGCGGGCACTGCGCGACTACCCGGATTGCGCCGGCGCCGCGGCCCTGAAGGCTGCGACCGACCGGCTGGCCCTGGGCCTCCAGGATCTTTTGCGCGACCAGGCCCTCGACAGCGTGCGCGGGCTCGAGGGGGAAGCCGGCGCGGGATACTTCGGCGTGTTCGATTACCTGATCACCGCGCAGAAAGAGTCGTTCGTTTTTCGCGGCCGCAACCGCCGGCCGCCGGTGGACAATGTGAACGCGCTGCTCTCGTTTCTGTATGCGATGCTGGCCCACGATGCACGCAGCGCCTGCGAAGCCGCGGGGCTCGACCCGGCGGTCGGCTTCCTCCACCGCGACCGCCCGGGCCGGCCCGGACTCGCGCTCGATCTCATGGAGGAATTCCGCGCCTATCTGGCCGACCGGCTGACGCTGTCGCTCATCAACCGCCGCCAGATCGACCCCGCCGGCTTCAAATGCCCCGGCGGACCCGGCACCGCCGTCGAGATGGACGACAAGACCCGCAAGGCCGTGCTCGTCGGCTATCAGAACCGCAAGAAGGAACAGGTGATCCATCCGTTTCTCGGCGAAAAGGTCAGCGTCGGCCTGCTCGTCCACCTCCAGGCCCGCCTGCTGGCCCGTCATCTCCGCGGCGACCTGGACGCCTATCCGCCTTTCATCTGGAAGTAGCCGCGATCGAGGCGATGGTTTGAAACGAAAGGGAGATCGGCCATGATGGTGCTGGTGACGTATGACGTGTCGACGACGACGGCCGAGGGCCGCCGCCGGCTCACTCGCGTGGCCAAGACGTGCCTCGACTTCGGCCAGCGGGTGCAGAATTCGGTCTTTGAGTGTCAGGTCGATCCCGAGCAATGGACCCGGCTTCGATTGCGTTTGCTGGATTTGTACAAGCCCGAGGAGGACAGCCTGCGTTTCTATTTTCTGGGCCGCAACTGGCGCCGCCGGGTGCAGCACGCCGGGGCCAAACCGGCCGTCGACCTGGAGGGGCCGCTGATTATTTGACTTCTGGACGTTGATTCGGGGCCTCCCGCCCGGCGGCGCGAACCCCCAGCGCGCACGCCGCCCCGGCCAGGTTCGCGGCGATCACAACCCGCTCTTTGACAACCCAATAGCATCTCCCAACGCCGTCGGTATGTCACCCGTCGGAGTTTTTCCCCCGACGTTCGCGGCCACCCGCTACCTTGCTTCCGACGGCTGCAATAGTTACATACAAGGCGTCGCGCCCCCCGCGGGCGCGTGGATTGAAACACGTCTATCCGGCTCCGTCACAAACCATCGTGTCGTCGCGCCCCCCGCGGGCGCGTGGATTGAAACTAATGCCTCGATCTTGGTTGTATTGACTTGCGGGGTCGCGCCCCCCGCGGGCGCGTGGATTGAAACTCAACCAGTTGGAGCAAATGGGGCTGGTTCGGGACGTCGCGCCCCCCGCGGGCGCGTGGATTGAAACAGATTCGTCGGCCCAAGGGTCGTAAAGCGGGGTACGTCGCGCCCCCCGCGGGCGCGTGGATTGAAACTACGACAACCCCTCGAGCGAGCTACCCGGCCGAGGTCGCGCCCCCCGCGGGCGCGTGGATTGAAACATCCATCCCAAATTGCCCGACGAGGTAATTACCGGTCGCGCCCCCCGCGGGCGCGTGGATTGAAACGTCGTATCGGTAACGATCAGATGACTTTGCCCGGGTCGCGCCCCCCGCGGGCGCGTGGATTGAAACTGTTGGCGGCAAAGGAGAAATCCGCCGCCGCACGGTCGCGCCCCCCGCGGGCGCGTGGATTGAAACCGGGACCGGCGGTTGGCGGAGATGGCGGAGGAGATGTCGCGCCCCCCGCGGGCGCGTGGATTGAAACCCGACAGGCCAGGTTGTGTCGGTGCAATGGCGCCGTCGCGCCCCCCGCGGGCGCGTGGATTGAAACACCCTCCGGTGGGCGCAATATAACAAAAGCGGGCGTCGCGCCCCCCGCGGGCGCGTGGATTGAAACTCTTACTTTCGCAGGGGATCATCCCAGCTTTGTCGGTCGCGCCCCCCGCGGGCGCGTGGATTGAAACGTCAACTGCCAACACGTCACCATCCGCAACCTCAAGGTCGCGCCCCCCGCGGGCGCGTGGATTGAAACCGGATGGACCGGTGTTGGTTGATCGAGAACGGGGAGTCGCGCCCCCCGCGGGCGCGTGGATTGAAACCAGCATGGCATGCTCTCGCTCCAACTGGAAAAATGTCGCGCCCCCCGCGGGCGCGTGGATTGAAACATCCCGCAAGCGGATTATCTCGTCGTCGCGTTTGGTCGCGCCCCCCGCGGGCGCGTGGATTGAAACACCCGTCAAAGAGGCACTGAAATTCCGGATACGCGTCGCGCCCCCCGCGGGCGCGTGGATTGAAACGAGCCGCCCCAGTCGATGACGCCGAGTGTCTGGCGTCGCGCCCCCCGCGGGCGCGTGGATTGAAACCAGACCATGGCGATGTGTGTTGCACCGACGTTCGCGTCGCGCCCCCCGCGGGCGCGTGGATTGAAACCACGAACACGATGGCGAAGGCGTCGAACCGACCCGTCGCGCCCCCCGCGGGCGCGTGGATTGAAACACAACCGGCGGGGGTACGCAGCACATCACGTGCTCGTCGCGCCCCCCGCGGGCGCGTGGATTGAAACGTCTACGAAGACGCGCTGGCCGGCCTGATGGCAGTCGCGCCCCCCGCGGGCGCGTGGATTGAAACTGCTTGCCCACCACATCAAACCGGTCCGCGCCGTGTCGCGCCCCCCGCGGGCGCGTGGATTGAAACCGCACCCGACGCCGCTCTTGAGCGTTGCCGTCTGGTCGCGCCCCCCGCGGGCGCGTGGATTGAAACACGTCCAGCGGCCCGATGATTTCGCTGCGCGTGCGTCGCGCCCCCCGCGGGCGCGTGGATTGAAACATAGAGCTTGGGATGCAACTCTTTCAGGTAAGCCGGTCGCGCCCCCCGCGGGCGCGTGGATTGAAACATCGCTGGCGGGCTGGAGTGCCGGCAGGGGCATCGTCGCGCCCCCCGCGGGCGCGTGGATTGAAACAAAAAAACCCGCGTGGTGGTGAGCTACTACGACCGTCGCGCCCCCCGCGGGCGCGTGGATTGAAACATCAAGAGCGTGCAGTGCGATCGCGGGGACAATGTCGCGCCCCCCGCGGGCGCGTGGATTGAAACACAATGAATTCTCGCTGTTCTGGCGGGACAGAGGTCGCGCCCCCCGCGGGCGCGTGGATTGAAACGCAGACGTATGCCGATACCTCTGTTGGAGCTACGAGTCGCGCCCCCCGCGGGCGCGTGGATTGAAACACCGGTTACGTCATCGACTACGACGTTTTCCCCAGTCGCGCCCCCCGCGGGCGCGTGGATTGAAACCAGCCGCAAATGCGGGTCGTAAGAACTGTCTCGGGTCGCGCCCCCCGCGGGCGCGTGGATTGAAACGGCTGCCGCGTGGCTTGTGCCGCGATGCAGCAGAGTCGCGCCCCCCGCGGGCGCGTGGATTGAAACCAGCAGCGCGGCATCCCCGAAGCCGTGCCGGCGCGTCGCGCCCCCCGCGGGCGCGTGGATTGAAACCCGGATACTGGCGGCCAGCTCGGCGATGCCGGCGAGTCGCGCCCCCCGCGGGCGCGTGGATTGAAACGCTCTGGAAGGTGGAGTTTCATCGGATTTTCTCCGTCGCGCCCCCCGCGGGCGCGTGGATTGAAACTGGCCGATGCCCGCCGACATGGCGGCGGCAGATGCGTCGCGCCCCCCGCGGGCGCGTGGATTGAAACAAACTCCCCGTCCGTTGGATCGGCCCCGCTGGCGGGTCGCGCCCCCCGCGGGCGCGTGGATTGAAACCATCCCCGCGCCGCCACGCGGCTCAAGGGGCTGCTGTCGCGCCCCCCGCGGGCGCGTGGATTGAAACACGGCCGCCTGATGGCGGCGTCACTTGTCACGGGTCGCGCCCCCCGCGGGCGCGTGGATTGAAACCCGTCTTACGACTGGACATGACCGCAGGCTGACAGTCGCGCCCCCCGCGGGCGCGTGGATTGAAACTCAACAACACCGCCGGCCCCGGCGCCCAGGCGATGTCGCGCCCCCCGCGGGCGCGTGGATTGAAACTCTGTAATGCTCGGATCACAGATGGCTCTCTGTGGTCGCGCCCCCCGCGGGCGCGTGGATTGAAACACGTTCCTTGCACTATCGCCAGTGGTAAGAGGCATGTCGCGCCCCCCGCGGGCGCGTGGATTGAAACCTCTAACACAATGCTACCGCCGAACGGAGCGAGGATGTCGCGCCCCCCGCGGGCGCGTGGATTGAAACATCGACACCCCTGGCACTGTAGCCACCGCGCACAGTCGCGCCCCCCGCGGGCGCGTGGATTGAAACGTCTGGAACCTCAGGCTGTAAACGCTGTCGTAGTGTCGCGCCCCCCGCGGGCGCGTGGATTGAAACTTCGGTGCGGGGTTTCGTGGCTCTGCCTCTGTCTGTCGCGCCCCCCGCGGGCGCGTGGATTGAAACTTGCTTGTCAGGGGCGACCGGCTGGACAGGAAACGTCGCGCCCCCCGCGGGCGCGTGGATTGAAACTTGCGGATGCGATCGTCCTCGGTGGCGTCGCCGCGTCGCGCCCCCCGCGGGCGCGTGGATTGAAACAAGATCGAGCAGGGACAGGCGGCCGGCCTCGATGGCGTCGCGCCCCCCGCGGGCGCGTGGATTGAAACGCCTTTACGGCAGAACGCCACGGCGGATAAAGGCGTCGCGCCCCCCGCGGGCGCGTGGATTGAAACTCACCGTCTCGCTTGATTTTGAGCAGGTTGACCGGGTCGCGCCCCCCGCGGGCGCGTGGATTGAAACTCGGTGAACACATCGGTGTTGCTGACGATCCGTGCGTCGCGCCCCCCGCGGGCGCGTGGATTGAAACCATCCGGCTGCTGAATGTAGCGCGGCACGGTGAAGGTCGCGCCCCCCGCGGGCGCGTGGATTGAAACCTGCTGCGGCAAGAGGGGGAGGCACAAGAGGGGGGTCGCGCCCCCCGCGGGCGCGTGGATTGAAACCAACGTTTCTCGGTCGATATTTAAAGTGAAGGAAGTCGCGCCCCCCGCGGGCGCGTGGATTGAAACGCGTCTCTGCCGCAGTAAATGGCTGGCCGCGGGGAGTCGCGCCCCCCGCGGGCGCGTGGATTGAAACTCGGTTTCTTCCTTCGCTCCAACGGCAGCCTTCGCCGTCGCGCCCCCCGCGGGCGCGTGGATTGAAACACGAGGAGTCCAGATTCACACGATTTGGCCCGGCGTCGCGCCCCCCGCGGGCGCGTGGATTGAAACAAGACCACGGCTTTGGGCAGCGAGTCGATGTAGCGGTCGCGCCCCCCGCGGGCGCGTGGATTGAAACCATCCGGTGCAGCATCTGGTCGGCCCGGTGCGGGGTCGCGCCCCCCGCGGGCGCGTGGATTGAAACTGCCTTGGCGAGAAGCTCGTCCTCGCTCTGTGCAGTCGCGCCCCCCGCGGGCGCGTGGATTGAAACCTGGACGACAAGGGCCGGCTGCTCAATCCGCTGAGTCGCGCCCCCCGCGGGCGCGTGGATTGAAACTCTCGACTGGCGTGCGCCGTCCGGATAGAGGAATGTCGCGCCCCCCGCGGGCGCGTGGATTGAAACTGTTGCGCTTCCGCTTCGTCGGCCAGGGCTAGGATGTCGCGCCCCCCGCGGGCGCGTGGATTGAAACCTGAAGCGCCACGGCCATTCGTGCATAAAACGTTCCGTCGCGCCCCCCGCGGGCGCGTGGATTGAAACCAAATGACCAGTGACCCATGACGATCCTCCGCAGTGTCGCGCCCCCCGCGGGCGCGTGGATTGAAACATTGCGGAGTACGGACATGGCGCACGCCCGGCTCATGTCGCGCCCCCCGCGGGCGCGTGGATTGAAACTTTCCCGGTACCTTTTGTGGAAATTTTTTCTTCAGTCGCGCCCCCCGCGGGCGCGTGGATTGAAACATTGACTCTCCTCCGCAAATCGAACCGGGTCGGCCGGTCGCGCCCCCCGCGGGCGCGTGGATTGAAACAGCGCCGCCGGCTTATGGGCCGAAACGGGCGCATGGTCGCGCCCCCCGCGGGCGCGTGGATTGAAACCTTGCCGAGCTGCGCCACCTGTTCGCCCATCCGGTCGTCGCGCCCCCCGCGGGCGCGTGGATTGAAACATGCCGGCGAGTTTACAGGGAGTCAATCGCTCGAGGTCGCGCCCCCCGCGGGCGCGTGGATTGAAACTCTTTGAGGACGTCGAGCTGGTAGTTCTCCCGCAGTCGCGCCCCACGCGGGCGCGTGGATTGAAACGAGAGCAATCCGACGATCGACACCAGGTCGAGCCGTCGCGCCCCCCCGCGGGCGCGTGGATTGAAACAACGAGGCCTCGCCCTGGCTGGATTACGTCGGGGCGTCGCGCCCCCCGCGGGCGCGTGGATTGAAACTCGAGACGGTCAAGAGCGAATTGGAGTGCAACGAGTCGCGCCCCCCCGCGGGCGCGTGGATTGAAACCACTGCTTGATGCGTGACGCCGGGACACTCTTGAGCGTCGCGCCCCCCGCGGGCGCGTGGATTGAAACGCGCAATGCGACATCTACCCGGGCGCGTGGATTGAAACACCGACTCCGGGAGCTCACCGGACGGGCCGTTGGGTCGCGCCCCCCCCCGGGCGTGTGGATTGAAACCAGTATTGACCCTGCTGGTTGATCCCAACGCAAAGGCCTGCGTGAAGCGATTTGCCCGGCGACCGGCCCGACTGTATTCTCCTCAAAATGGTGGGAGAAAGAGGAAGTCCATGAGAACCAAGACCGACCTGACAACACAGATTCAGCAGCTTCTCACCGAGCGTCAACGGCACACGGACGCCCTGAGTGAGATCGATCAGACCTTGGGACGGATCAAAGCCCTCCTCACCGGCGGAACCAACGGTCGCCAAACGCCCGAACGTCTCGCCAAGCCCCGGCAGTCCAGGGCCGAAGTCGCCAGTGGAGGCACGAGCCCGGTGACTCTGGCCGATCATGTTGAAGCCGTCATGCGGAAAGCGGCCGAGCCGCTCAGCATCGCCGACCTGATGGCCGCCGTGAAGGCGGCGGGGTACAAGAGCAAGTCGAAAGACTTCCGACCGGTCGTCAGCCTCGCTCTCATCAAAGACAAGCGATTCAAGCGGGTCGGGCGAGGGGTATACACGGTGCGTTAATCCACGGTTTTTGAACGTGGTGGCTGTTCGCCGTTGGGGCGGATTTGTTTGCGGAGTATGAGCCGATGCAGAAGACGCGGTGTTACGACGACCGCGACAGGGGCGAGTAACACCAACATTGGCACGCCGATCCCTCTTGATCCGAAATGTCGATACCAGACCACCGCAACGGCTACGCATAACGCCAGGTAGATCGCGGACGGAAGGATGGCGGCGACGATGACGAGAACGCGACGGCCCACGATTAGGTTCTACCACTCTCGAACCTGATCGCGTAGGCATCGACCGCCTGCCTGACCCCGAGATCGGCACGCTCCCGCCCGGCGGATAGAGCAGGTCTTCGAGCCGCACCTTCACGAAGACATGGACCTGATCGCCGGCCTGCCGGAGAACCCGGAAGAAGGATCGCTCGGCGATGCTCAGCATGTAGCGTTTGCGGCGGAACGGGGGAGGCGGCCGGCGGAGGGGCAAAAAGCGAGGCAAGCCGGAAGCCCGCAGATACCCGGTTCGGCGTGCCTCGAAGGGAAAGCACGAGAGCCACGGCGACGATGCCGACGAAGGTGATGAAGCCTACGACAAGGAAGAGAAGCCCCTGCAACGGTCCCACGCTGCCTCGGATGAATGAACTGACAAGAGATCGGCGGGGTGTCACGAATGCCCCGACGAGGCGTAGCAGAGGGAATCACGGGGGCGGGACAAGCGGTATAATGCGAGCCCATGCGAGGAGGTGCCTGCGTTAAGCCATGACTCCACGGGAAGATGCCGAAAACCTCTCGAAGCCATTCGCCCACCGCCTTGCTGCGATGATGCGGGCCGAATTGGTGACTTCCGTTGAATACATGCCGTGGGCCGACGCGATCATTATGCGGCTGGACAAGCCGCCAGCCTGGCTCCTTGACCTGACGGTGACCAACAACCGTGAGCACGCAATCAAGATCGTAAACGGCTTCGTGCACTCGGAACCGTTCGAGCCTCTTTCTGACGACGAATACATCGACGAGTTGGTCGCGGCCAGTTTCCTGCGTTACGAGCGACGCGAAATTTCGTGGGCCACCTTCCTGAATCTGAGCGGTCGAATGACGGATACGGATCAAGGCAGATATGGGTGCGAATACTTTTACGAGATGCTCGACGAGCTAAGAAGAGCTGACTTCGGGGAGCGGTCGCACTGAATCAGCGAGTCATTGTCAGCAAGGAATACGCCGATGTGATCGACTCGGTGCGGCGGACCTTCCATGCCATAACGCCGCCCGCTCCAGCAACGAGCTAGAGGCTTCGCCCCAGCGTTCATCTGGTCACTTCACTGGCTTCACGGTCGGTAGGAGTTCAATTTCGATGATCCGCCGCCGCCTGCTGACCTGCCTCTCGGTTCTCTCGCTGATCCTGTGCGTGGGGACGGTGGCGTTGTGGGTGCGGAGCTACTGGCGGGACGATGGGCTCGATTGGCCGAGCGGAAACGCGAACGCCGCCGTTGGGACGGGAATCTATTCATCTGGCGGCACGGTTCGCTGCCAGCGGGTTGCTTTACCGGCACTGATGCGGCGGGGCCTTAATTTCAAGCCGCAGCCCCTGCAATTCTTCTCGCTTCCACACGTGAACGTCGCATCGATTGGTTCTCAGCCTCCGGTCACTGGCCCAAGTATCCTCAACGTCGGATTTCTCGGTTTTGGTTTGGTTGCCGACACCGAAGGCAGTTGGTCACAGGGACCGATTTGGCTCGAACTGCCGGACTGGGCAGTCATCCTGCTAATGCTTATCCTACCCGTGCTCTGGTTGAGGAACGCTATGCGTAGGCGTCTCATTCCCGGCCCGGCCCACTGCACGGCTTGTTCTTACGATCTCACAGGTAATTTGAGCGGTACGTGCCCGGAGTGTGGCAGGCCGATCTCACGGAAGTCGGGGACCGCAGAATGATCCGACGCCGCCTCCTGACCTTCCTCTCGGCCTTCTCGCTGATCCTGTGCGTGGGGACGGTGGGGTTGTGGGTGCGGAGCTACAGAACAACATCCGCAATCGTGAAGACGAGGTATTACTCAAGTGAATCGGGCAGTGCCGGGAGGAGTACGACGCTTGAGTCGCGTCGCGGTGAAATCACCTGGGATTGGCACGAGTGGTCGCAGCCCGGAGCTTACTCGGGCATGCATGTCATCCCCGGTCTGCGATTTTTAGAGTCGGAGGCGAAGCAGAGGAGGGGAGATCGATGGCTCTATTGTTGGGAAGCGAGTATTGACCCGCACCGTGTTTGGAGTTCGTACATGCTGCTCGGCTGTGGTTTCCATTCCGAGTGGTACGACGACGAAATCCGTGATGAATTCGTTGTGACAACCGTGTACCGAGCTGCCTTTGTTCCTTATTGGCTCGTCGCTCTGATATTCGCGGTTTTGCCGAGCCTGTTCCTAAGACGACACCGGAAGCTGCGTCCGGTGAGAATGGGCCTCTGCCCCACCTGCGGCTACGACCTGCGAGCCACGCCCGACCGGTGTCCAGAGTGTGGCACCGTCACCGCTCAGGAGGCGAGGACCACCACATGACCCGCCGTCGAGCCTTCCTCATCGCCTCGGCGATCTCGCTCGTGCTCTGCGTGGCCTCGGCGGGCCTTTGGGCATGGGGCCGAATGGATCGGATGCACTACTGGACCCTTCGCGGCCACGACCCGAGATGGGGCTTCTGCCTCTACGAGAGCAAGATCACATGCTGGGTGCAATCCGAGGCATCGCTCGTCGCCAACCCGGACGCGATAGACGACGTGTCGATTGGGGCGGCAGGATTCTGGTACCTCCGAGACAGCGACCACAGCAACTCCCGCGT
>Ga0210396_10002901_pt1 | contig 17264 bp, 10 predicted proteins | sample IncBWH17OmetaG_FD_155466 | JGI IMG/M metagenome (GOLD analysis project Ga0210396, IMG submission 155466) | Forest soil microbial communities from Barre Woods Harvard Forest LTER site, Petersham, Massachusetts, United States - Inc-BW-H-17-O ... | reverse complement strand
CTGGCGCAGCCAAGCAACGTGGTCAGCAGCCAAAACTTCGACAAGTCTCTTGCGCTTGCGGGACAGTTTTTCAATCGCAACCAGACGGCCGTCCGCACCATCGATCTGCAGATGAGCTTCAGCTTCTAATATTCGCAATCCGGGGATCTGTCGTCCAGGCAGACGCGCCCGGGGGCCGCCACACCCCGTCATACCCAGAGACGAGGGACGCGCGTGCCTATTGCGCACAGCACTTCGTAGGAGATGGTGCCCGTGTACGCTGCGATATCGTCCGCTGTGATGCGGTCTCCGCCCTGCTGGCCCAGCAACACGACTTCGTCGCCGATTGCGGCATCTGCAATATCGGTGACATCAATCATCGTCTGGTCCATGGTGACGCGTCCGGCAATGGGCGCGCGTTGGCCCCGCACCAGCCCCTGGCCACGGTTGGAGAGAAGGCGGCTGTAACCGTCCGCGTAACCGACCGGCAGCATTGCGATGCGTGAGGTGCGCGCCGCGCGGAAGGTGGCGTTGTAGCTGACGGCTTCGCCTTCAGCGATGGTGCGCATTCCTGTGATGCGCGTCTTCCAGCTCAGCACGGGCTGGAGTCCGCGCTCGGTGGGATGCGGGCCGTAGCCATAAAGAGCGATGCCTGGCCGCAACAACAGACGACTGCCGTAATGCGATGCGATCTCGCGCAGATGAGCCATCTGGTCGTCTTCAAAGAGGCTGGCTGAGTTGCCTGCGTGGATCAGAGGCGGTGCGCAGCCATGCTGCTGGAGAGTGGCAAGTGCGGCGCGGAAGCGGTTCAGCTGCTGGCCGGTTTGCGTGGAGTACACATCTTCGGGCGAGGCGAAGTGAGTCATGACGCCCTCGAGCCGCAGCTGCGGGTGCTCCTCAAGACGCTCGGCAAAGGCGGCAAGAGCTTGAGTGTCGTCCCACGGAATGCCCTGCCGGGCCATGCCGGTGTCAATCTCCAGATGTAGCAGCAACGGTTCCTTATCGCGAGACTGCGGCGTTGTCGCGGAGAGCCACGCGAGCTCCTGCACTGACCCAAGCACAGGAGTGAAACCTGTGCGAACCACTTCTGCCACTTCTCCGATGAACAGGCCGGAGAGGATCAACATGCGATGACTCGCGAGTTGCGGCGCGAGAAGGCGGGCTTCATCCAGGCAGGTAACAGCAAACCACTGGCAGCCGTCGTCTGCGAGGGTGGCCAGCGCTTCAACCGCACCGTGACCGTAGGCGTTCGCCTTGATGACCGCGACGGCGTCCGCATCAACGCGGGCCGCGCGCTCGCGGAGGATGCGGTAGTTGCTGCGCAGTGCCGCCCGCGAGATCTCAGTCCATGTGGGGCGGGTGGAGGAGGTCGGGGTCATTCGTAACTTCCACCGTCACCTTCGTGCGCCATGTTCTCGAAGCGGGTGTACTCGCTCAGGTAGGCGAGATGGACAGAGCCGGTGGGGCCGTTGCGCTGTTTGGCGATGATGATCTCGGCCTTGCCTTTGGAGTCGGGATCTTCGTCACCGTTCTCGTCCTTGTTGTAATAGCTCTCGCGATGGATGAAAGCGACGACGTCGGCGTCCTGCTCAATGGAGCCGGATTCGCGCAGGTCTGACAGCATCGGCTTCTTGTCACCTCCGCGCTGCTCAGAGGCGCGGCTGAGCTGCGAGAGCGCGATGACGGGGATGTGGAGCTCTTTCGCGAGAGCCTTGAGGCCGCGCGAGATCGCGGAGACCTCCTGCGTGCGGTTCTCGTGGCGCTTCCCGCCTGCTATTCCGGGCAGCGAAGCGGACATGAGCTGCAGATAGTCGACGACAATCAGGTCAAGGCCGCGCTGCTGCTTGAGTCGCCGAGCTTTGGCGCGCATCTCGGCCAGTGAGATGCCGGGCGTGTCGTCGATGTAGATGTGCGACTCGGTGAGCTTGGCCGCCGCGTTGATGAGGGCGTCCTGGTCATCGCGGCTGATGAATCCGGACTGGATCTTGCGCATGTTCACGAAGGCCTCCGAGGCCAGCATGCGGCGAAGCAGCGAATCGCTGGACATTTCGAGTGAGAAGATGCCCACCACGCGGCCGTCCCTGAGTGCCGCCTGTTGCGCGATGTTGATGGCCCACGCCGTCTTGCCCATGGAGGGTCGCGCCGCAATGATGATGAGTTCGGAGGGCTGCAGGCCGCTGGTCATGCGGTCGAAGTCCTTGAAGTGAGTGGCCAGACCGGTGACCTCGCGCTTCAGCTTCCAGATGGAGTCGATGGTGCCGAAGTGCTCTTTGACGATGGAAGGGATGTTTGCGAAGTCGCGGGTGATGCCGCGCTCTGAGACTTCGAGCATCGCCGACTCGGCGGAGTTCAGTACCTCCAGAGCGTCTTCAGATTGATCGGCAGCTTGTGTGATCGCCTTGTTGCAGACGTGGATAAGCTGCCGGAGGAGAGATTTGTCCTTGACGATGCGGACGTACTCCTCGATCGACACGCGGCGCGGCAGACCCTCGGTGAGCGAAGCGATGTAGGCGACGCCACCGACCGACTCCACCTCCTTGCGTCGAGCCAGTTCCTCGACCAGCGTGACCAGATCGACGGCGTGGCCGGCGCCGATGAGGTCCTCCATTCGGGCGAAGATGCGGCGGTGCGAGTCGAGCGAAAAGTCGTCGGCAGTGAGTTTCTTCTCCGCAGCCTCGTGGAAGTGCGCGTTTTCAAGGAGGATTGCACCGAGAATGGAGCGTTCAGCGTCCGGGCTGGCGGGCATGCCGCGCTCAAGCGAGATCTCTGGAAAGGCAGCCATAGGGTCTATGTTGCTCTATTTAGAGGATCCGGCCAATGCCGGTTTTGATGACCTGGACCGCTGGAAAAGCCGGAAAAACAGGCTCAATTGTGAATCTTTGTCATATACCGTCTGTATCCTATCTCTTGGAGAACGCCGTTCATGTTGTCGTTTCGCCTTCGTTGCACCCTCGCCGCTGCTGTCTTCGCCCTCCCCTTTGCCCATCTGACCGCCCAGGCCGCTGATCCATCGCCGGAGATCGCCCAGATGCAGACGGTCGAGGACTCTTGGAATACTGCGGTGACCAAACACGACCAATTCGCGCTCGAAAACCTGCTTGCGCGCGACTTTGTCGGCATCAGTGCAACGGGCGATGTGACGACGCGGAACCAGCAGATTTCGCACCTCTTCATCGCGGGCGCAGAGCCCGTGTCGCTGACGCAAAAGGTGATCGGCGCTCGCGTGATGGGGGATGTCGCAGTGGTGAACGGGACCTACGTGATGGAATGGCAGGGCGCGAACGACCAGCACAAAATCGCGGAGAAGGGCGTGTTTACGCATGTCTTCCGCAAGAACAGCGCCGGAAACTGGCAGTGCATCAACTCGCAGCGAACCGTTGTGACGACGGAGGAGGAGCGCAAGAAGAAGGCTGCGCCTGCCAGCAAGAGCAATGCCGCGCTCCCGCTGCACATTCCCCTGATCTACAAGGGGCCGCAGAGCACCCAGCCTGCGGCGGGGGCCAATCCACCTCCGCAGTAACGAGTGGTTCGGAATCCCGGATTAGATCTAGGATTAGCGGTCAAGAATCATGAGCCGACGACAGCGTCGGTGGTGGCCGCGACGGCCTCAGCGCGCTTGCGGCCCTGGATCTCGATGTAGACATGGATGAGCGAGAGCGCGGCTGGAGTGACGCCGGGGATGCGGCTCGCCTGGCCCACGGTCTGCGGGCGCACTCGGCTGAGCTTCTCCTGCATCTCGCGCGAGAGGCCGCTGACGCTCTGATAGTCAAACCATGCTGGGATGCTGAGACTCTCTGCCCGCTTCAGCTTTTCGATCGACTTGCGCTGCTGGTCGAGGTAGCCGGCATACTTGATTTCGGTTTCGACGGCGCGTAGCTCGTTGCGTGCCCGTGCTGAGAGCACAGGCCCTTCGAGTAGCGGCGCCAACAGCGTCCGCGATTCCTGGGGCAGTGCGACGGTCTGGAGCAGCGGCCGCAGCAGTTCGATGGTGATCTCCGGGCGCTTCAGCAGCTGTCCGTAGCTCTGGCCGGCGATGCTTTCCGGGTCGAGATTGAGCGCAGGTAACGCGTCGGCGACGCGCTCGGCATCGAGGCGCGTCGTCGCCAGCAGCTTTTCGAGCGCGACGGCACGCTGCTGTCGCGCCTCGTAGTCGGCCCAGGCCCCGTCGTCGATGAGGCCAAGCCGCCGCCCGGCCGGCGTGAGACGGCGATCCGCATTGTCAATGCGCAGGTGAAGGCGGAACTCGGCGCGCGAAGTGAACATGCGGTAGGGCTCGTTGGTGCCCTTGCTGATGAGGTCGTCGATCAGTATGCCGGTGTAGGCTTCGGTGCGGTCGAGCGTGAATGGTGCTTCGCCACGCACGGCCAGCGCGGCGTTGATGCCGGCCATCAGGCCCTGGCATGCCGCTTCTTCATAACCGGACGTTCCGTTGATCTGGCCGGCAAGGTAGAGGCCAGCGATGGACTTGACGCGCAGGCTGCGGTCCAACTCCGTGGGGTCAATGGCGTCGTACTCAATGGCGTACCCGGGGCGCAGCATCTCCGCGTTTTCAAGGCCAGGGATCGAGCGCACAACCTGCCACTGCACATCCATGGGTAGCGAAGTGGACATGCCGTTGACATAGACCTCGTGGGTGTCGAGCCCTTCTGGCTCGAGGAAGAACTGATGCTGCTCCTTGTCCGGAAAACGGACGACCTTGTCCTCGATGGACGGGCAATAGCGCGGTCCGATGGCCTGAATCTGGCCGGAGTACATGGGCGAGCGCGAGACATTTTCGCGAATGATGCGCAGCGTCTCCGGCGTGGTGTACGCGATGTGGCAGGACACCTGACGCTGCGGCAGCGTATTGGTGCGGAAGCTGAAGGGTGTGGGGTCAGCATCGCCGGGCTGCTCCGCAAAGCGCGACCAGTCGATGCTGCGGCCATCGAGGCGAGGCGGCGTGCCGGTCTTGAGGCGGCAGCCGCGGAGGCCGAGGCGCTTGAGACTTTCGCCGAGCAGCACGCTGGGCGGCTCGCCGCTGCGGCCGGCAGGATACTGCTCCTCGCCACAGTGGATGAGGCCGTTCAGAAAGGTGCCCGTAGTGATGACCACTGCGCCCGCTTCGACAGTGCGGCCGTCGCGGAGCTTGAGGCCATGGGCGCGTCGCGTGCCGTCGGAAGCTGTGTCGATCAGCAGATCGATGACTTCGGCCTGCTTGATGTAAAGGCCGGGCTGCGCCTCGAGCATCTGGCGCATTTTGACCCGATACTGCTGCTTGTCGCACTGCGCGCGCGGCGACCACACAGCCGGGCCACGCGAGGTGTTGAGCAGGCGGAACTGGATGCCGACGGCGTCCGCGACCTCGCCCATGATGCCGCCAAGGGCATCGACCTCGCGCACCAGGTGGCCCTTGGCGATGCCGCCGATAGCGGGATTGCAGGACATCTGCGCGATGAGGTCAAGGTTGAAGGTGTAGAGCGCCGTCCGCAGGCCCATGCGCGCCGCTGCCATGGCGGCCTCGCAGCCGGCGTGGCCGGCTCCAACGATGACGACGTCGTATTGTTCCGTGAACGGCATGGGCTGGTTCTGGCGCGGCCCGCCTCATCCTTGCCTTCGCCTCGCGCGGGACAGGATCGGGCGTTCACTTCATTTTACTGAACAGAAGAGCGCGGCGGCCGAAGCCACCGCGCCCCTTGCTGAAACGGGATGCTTTAGAACGAAAGCCGGATCGCCAGTTGCACCTGCCGCGGACTGTAAGCGTAATTGCTGTTGGAGTTGGTGTAGGTGGCGAAGCTTGGGTTGTAGGTCAACTGTGTGGTGTAGGTCTGCGGCCCGGTGTAGCCGGAGCCGCTGACGCCGGCGGTGGATGAACCGAAGGTATAGCCGGTGGTGTTCACCGAGGTGTAGTTCTGGTGGTTGAAGACATTGAAGACCTCGCCCAGCAACTGCAGCGTGTAACGGTCCTGGAAGAGGATCTGCTTCTCGGCGCGGAGGTCGAAGACCTCGGCCCGGCGGATCGTATATGCATTGCGCCCGACAAACGGGACGTACGCCGGGCTGCCGCCGGCTCCGTTCCAGCCGGAGCTGGCCGATGCGGCACTGGGGAAACCGGTAGTGACGAGGTTGTACGGAAGCCCGTTCTGGAGCTGCACCAGCGGATTCAGATTCCAGCCATCGAGCAGGGTGCTCTTGAGACCCGTGTAGTGCCTGGGATATTTGAGGGTAGCGTAGGCCACAAAGCGATTGGGGACGTTGAAGCTGGAATTGGCATACGGTGCATCGCTATATGGATCGATCGGCTGATTGGTAGAGGCCTGCGTCGACTGGTTCTGGTTCTGGTCGAGGGCGTGCGACCAGGTGTAGTTGGCGTCGAAGTCCGCATAGCGGAAGGTGTGGTTGACCACCTCGAGCACCAATGCGTTGTAGCTGGAGTTGATGTTGCTGACGACGGCCGTGACCGCGTTGAAAGCTGGATTGATATAGCCGAAGTTGTAGACCTTGGTGTTGAAGGTGCTGCCGCAGGCCAGAGGCCCGCAGTTGGTGGTCCCGGAAGCGGGCTGCACCACATAGTTCACGAAGGTATAGCCATTGCCCGCATTGCTGTTGTTGTTGGGCGCCTGCGTATTCACGAGGTTGGTGTTGACGAAGTTGCTCAGCTCCCTGCCCAGCGACGAGAGATAGCTCGCGGAGAATACGGTGTGGCCGCCTATGTCCTGCTGCAGGCTAAGGTCGTACTCGAGCGCCTGCGGGTTCTGGAAGTGCTTGTCGAAGTACTGAACGTTCGGCGCAGCCAGCTTTGTGGGGACGAAGTTGGAGGGCTCAATGTTCGGAAACGCCGGGCCACTCTGATTGTTCTTGAAGCTGATGCCGATCTGGCTGTTCGGCGATCCGGTCTGCGAATACGCAGACAGAAGGATGTTGTTGACGAGGCGTCCGTAATACATACCGAAGCCGCCGCGAACGACCGTCTTGCCTTTGCCGAACGGATCGTAGGCGAAGCCAACGCGCGGACCAAGATTGTTCTTGTCACTGGGATGGTTGAACATCTGTGGCAGTGGCGTGAATGTGCCGACAGGTTGCAGAAGGTTTTGAAACGGCCCGGGATTTTGCTGATAGTCGTAGCGGAGGCCGAGGTTGACGGTGAGCTGCGGCGTGGCCTTCCAGTCGTCCTGGAAGAAGAAGCCGTAGTCGGTGGTGGCAACGTCGAAGATGGCTGGACCGAAGTTCTGCCCGAAGCTCGAGTAGCAGGGCAGCGTACCGATGTTGAACTCGCTGGCGCTGACGCCACAGGTGCCGCTGGGCTTGGCAAGATCGGCAAAGAGATTACCGAAGAAGGTGTAGCTGAACTCGCCGTTGGGAGCGTATGGCCCGATGCCGAGGCTCTGGATGTGGTCGGCGTTGTGAACAATGTCGCCACCGAACTTGAAGGTGTGCTGACCATGGATCCAGCTGACGGTGTCCGCAATCTGCCACTTGCGCTCGTCCGGATAGGCCTGGCGGAAGGAGTAGTACTGGGTGCCGTTCGTGAAGCCGCCTGTCGGTAGATTGATCGAAGCAGGCAGGCCTTCAAAGGACCCGGCGTTGATGAATTGTGCGTTATAGGGGCTGACAGGCTGTGCGCTTTCGTCGTCGAGCTCACGGCCATACTGGAAGCGAAGCTCGTTGACGATGTTTGCTGTGAAGACGGTGTCGAGCCGGGCGATGCCGTAATCAAGCTTGACGAAGTCGTTGCCGAAGGCGTCGTTGCTATAGGTGTTGGTCGCCTGGGTCTGCACGCCACCTGGAGAGTCCCACCGCAGGCGGTTGTAGATGAAGCTGACGCGATTCTTCGCGTTGACCTGCCAATCGATCTTCGGCATGTTGATGGTTTGATCGCCGGTGCGATGGACCGGCCCCAAAACGGAGCTCAAGGCGGCCAGGTCCTGGTTATAAAGGGCTACCGCCTGACCATACGTGGCGAGACCGAGGCGCGCTTGCATCACGCAGGCTTGAGAATCGAGATCCTGCGGAAGACCCTTTCCCTTGCCTGCTGCGGCGATGAGCTCGGGACATGTCCAGGGCTGTCCGGTTGCGGGATTCGCCGCGGCGATGGCGGCGTCCGGCGTGCTGTAGAACGTAGCGGGACTCGAGGCCACGGCCGTGCCGGGGAAGTTTCGACGATAGCCATCGTAGGTATAGAACCAGAAGAGCTTGTCCTTGATGAGGGGACCGCCGACGCCGAAGCCCCACTGTTTGCGCCAGTCCTTGGGCTTGTATTGCGTCGTGGTCGTGGTCGCGGTGGCCGGATCGAAGATGGTCAGCTTGGTGAACGCATTCTTTGCGCCCCAGTCGTTGTCGCGATCGTAGAAGTAGAGTTGGCCATGCAGTTCATTGGTGCCGCTCTTGGTGACGGAGTTGATGACGCCGCCCAGCGCTCGACCATACTCTGCGGAATAGACGCCGGTGTTGACCTGAAACTCCTGTACCGCTACCTGCGGCGTGGAATAGCCCTCGCGGGTGCGGCCACGTTCTTCGGAGAAGTAGGCCTGGTTGTCATCGGCCCCATCGATAGTGACATTGTTGAGCAGCGGGCTCATACCCCGGACGGAGAGCAGGCCAAAACCGTTGGCGTCGGCGACCACGCCAGGCGTGAGCAGCGTGAGGTCTGACCAGCGACGGCCATTGATGGGAAGATTTTCGATGTTTTGCGCGGTCAGGTTCGAGGTGAAGTCCGGACCCTGGAAATTGAGCAGCGGCATTCCCCCGGTGACCGTAACCACCTGCGTGCCGGAGGCTACAGGGAGGATCGGCGAGAGGGGTGTGGACTGACCGACGGCGACGACGATGCCGTTGTCCTTGAGCGTGCCAAATCCGGGAGCCGAGACGGTCACGGTGTAGCTTCCAGGCTGCAACTGAGCGGCGTTGTAAAAGCCGCCGCCATCGGCGGTAAGGGTGCTTTCGGCGTTCGTGGCATCGTTATGGACGACGATGGTGGCGCCACCGACCGCTGCGCCTGACGGGTCTTCGACCGTCCCGGCGATGCCTCCTGTAGTCGTCGTTTGCGCAAAGATGGCGGTCGGGGCGAGCGCAAGCGCAGCAACGGCGAACAGGGCGAAGGCCCGGCGGGGTCTGATGGTAAGCATTTGGCTCTCCTCAAAAGAACTGCAAGATGGAATCGAACGGTACGCTTGATCCTGTCCGGGATACAGGGGGCCGTAGACAGAAGCAGCAACAAGACGCTCGCGAGCTGACCACTTCTGGGCCTTCGCTCGACATACCCAATGTAGTCTCGCAGGGCGAGGTAAACACATGGTAAATCGCAGGGATAAGCGCTCCGCCCGCTGTGGATCAACAGGTTTCGATTGTGGATGACCAGTAATTCCCCGGTCAGAAGCGAAGCCGAAGCACCAGCTCGAGCTGGCGTTCACGATAGAGATTGGTGCTGTTGCTGTTGGTGACCGTGCCGAAGATGGGCTGCCAGGTGAGGGTCGGGTTGGTGCTCGCACTCGATGCGCCGCTGATCTCGTAACCGATAGTGCTGATATCTGTAACGTTCTGATGATTCAGCAGATTGAAGCCTTGCACCATGAGCTCGAGCCGCGCCTTTTCGCTGACCGGAATAGTGCGCGACGCGCGCAGGTCGATGGTGTAGGTGCCGGGATAGCGATAGGTATTGCGTCCCACCGCGGGAATCCACGTGGCCCCGCCCGAGCCGTTGATGCTGCCGGCAAGTCCCGAGAGCTTTTCTGTCTGACCGAACTGATTGAGATAACGGATATACGGGATCGCGCCCGCGGTGCGCATGGAGTATGGCAATCCGGTCTGCGCAGTAGCGGTTGGGGCAACGGCGTAGCCGTTAACGAGTGCGCCACGCCAGCCATGGGCCTTCCAGGGCGCGCGGAGAACGATACCGGCGGTCGCGCGCTGTCGGACGTCGAAATTCGAGTCGGCGTATTCCAGGCTCAGGTCGGTTGGGTCCAGCACATCGTTGGCGTCGCTGAAGGTGGTCTCGTTCTGGTTGTTGTCCTGCGCGTGCGCATAGGTATAGCTGGCGCGCAGATGGAGCCAGCGTCCGCCGTTGTGTGTGGCCTTGACCACGATCGCCTGGTAGTGCGAGCCGACCATACTGTTGATGTCGGTGATGGAGCCATAGGCCGGGTTGAGCCGCTGCGTGAAGAGGTGCGTCGAGTATGTGGATTGCTGCAACGGCCCCTGGTGCTGTGGATCCTTCACGGTGTAGGTGATAGGCACGACGGAGGCGAGGTCAATGTTCGTGTCCATGAAGTTGGGCAGGTCCTGCCCGGTGCTGCGGAGGTAGCTGACCGTGACCTCGGTGTTGCGGGAGATGCGCTGGGCTAGCGAGACCTCTGCCTGAGCGATGCGGGGATTCTGGAAGTTTGGGTCGAAGTAGTTGGCAGTAGGCGCTTCGGGCACGACCACGCGGCCGCTGAAGATATACGGAAACGATGGCGCGCCCGCGTCGCCGGGGCGGAAGTAGTAGCCAAGCTGACCGGCGAGGGAACCGGTCTCGGTGTAGGCGGTGAAGATGGTGGAGTTGATGATGCGGCCGAAGTAGATGCCGTAGCCTCCGCGCAGAACCGTGTTGCCCTGGCCGGTGAGGTCGAACGCGGCGCCGACACGCGGGCCGTAGTTGTTGCGGTCGCGGGGGATGAAATTGGTCTGAGGCAACGCGGGGTTCGGCAGCAGCTTATTTTGCGGCGGAAGCTGCTCGTACTCGTAGCGCAAACCGTAGGAGAGCGTCAGGCGATGCCTGACCTTCCACTCATCGCTCAGGAAGACCGCATAGTCATTGGTGTCGAAGCTGAAAACCTGCGGGCCGAGTTGCTGGGTGTAGTAGCTGTAACACGGTGAGGTGCCGACGGCGCTTCCATTGGCGTCGCAATGGCTGGGGGCGAGCGCGTCCGAAGCAAAGTCGAGCAGGCTGGAATAGTCATAACTGCCGTTGCCGTTGTAGATGCTGTCGATGCCATCGAGAACGTGGTTGAAGTCGTAGCCGAGCTTGAACGTGTGGTTGCCGCGCACGTAACTGAAGGTGCTGGCTACCTGGGTGCGGTGCTCATCCGGTAGCGCAGCGCGGTCGAGCGTGGTCGGCTTGCCGATGCGCAGCCCAGAGCCGGAGCTGATGAGCGTGATCTGCGGTGAGCGGCCGAACTGGTTGTGGCTGAATGGTTGCTCGAAGGCGGAGGGTGGTGCGCTGAACTCGGATTCGAAGTCGCGGCCGTACTGCACGCGTAGCTCGTGCATGAGATTGGCGGTAAGAAAAGTGTTCCAGCGGCCGATCAGCACATCGTCGGTGACATGATCGTCGCCGAAGCTCGCGACACCATAGCTGGTAGCGGTCTGCGTGAGCGCGCCGTGCGGCGAGTTCCAGCGCAGGTAGTTGTACTGAAGGGATACGTGGTTGCGATCGTTGAGCTGCCAATCGAGTTTGGGGAAGAGGATGATCTGGCCGGCGGTGCGGGGCACAAGACCGGTCTCACCCATCAGGCCGGAGACGAACTGCCGATACTGCTCCAGCGCATAGATGGGCAGCGGTACGCCCAGGCGTTCGCGGAGCGTCTCGAGATCCGATGAGGTGAGCTGGCGGTCGAAGAAGGTCGTGATGTTGCCGGGGCGGGAGATGGCGGGGAAGTTGCGGTGGAACTGGTCGTAGGTGAAGAACCAGAAGATACGGTCCGTGCGGACCGGGCCGCCGGCGGCGATTCCCCATTGCTGCCGGTCGTCCGTGGGAGCAACCGGAACAGCGGCGACGGTGCCATCGGACTGTAGCTGCGCCAGTTGCGTGAAGGGATTGCGAGCGCCCCACGCGTTGTCACGGTCGAAGAGGAAGGCGTTGCCATGCAGATGATTGGTGCCGCTTCGGGTGACCGTGTTCACGACGCCGCCGGCCGCGCGGCCGTATTCGGCGGAGTAGTTCGAGGTGTTGACCTGAAACTCGCGCACCGAGGCCTGGCTCGCGAAGTAGGCGGTGCGGGTGCGGCCGCGCTCCTCAGAAAAGAAGGCCTGGTTGTTGTCCGCGCCGTCGAGTGTGTTGTTGTTGAGCAGCACGCTGATGCCGCGAAAGCTGAGCAGGCCGTAGCCCTGCTGGTCCGGCGCGACACCGGGAGTGAGCAGAGCGAAGTAGGACCAGCGGCGGCTATTGCTGGGCAGCTCGTCGATGGAGGTCTCGTCGATGTTGGTGGAGAGCGCGGGCGAGCTCAGGTCGATGACGGCGCCGGGCTCGCGGACTTCGATTGTCTCCTCAGCGCGTGCGATGGTGAGCTGTGCGGGGAGCGGTGTGAAGCGGCCCACCTCAACCGGCACGCGCGCGATATGCAGGCGGGCAAAGCCGGTATGGGTGATCCACGCGTCGTAGTTGCCAGGCGTCAGGCCGAGAAAGCGAAAGTTGCCCTGGGCGTCGGTGCGTGACTGGTAGACGTGAGCGGTGTCGGCGTTGGTGAGGTCGACTTCCGCGTCTGCGATTGCAACGCCGCCGGGACCGGCGACCATACCGCCAACCACGCCCTGCGTAGTGGACTGGGCTCGAAGTGAGGAAACCGAAAGGGGTGAAACGGAGAGCATTGCAACGATGGCGGAAAGTGCGCACTTTCCCGAGATCGTTTCCCAACGCTCGCCGCGCTGCGGCATGGCCCTTGCTCCTGAATGCCGTTTCCGAGTTGCAATTTCAGGAGCCGGCCTGCTTCGATGATGGAGGAGAAGCGGCGACGGCTCCATGCCCCTTAAGTGGTGCCTGGAGCTGAGCTTGGCAACGAAACAGGCGTTGCTGTTGCAGAATGGAACCGCACCATGAGGCGGCGCTGACCATGACTCAGGTTCGAGAATTTCTGGAGACGTCTCCGGAAAATGTCACAGTGCGGGGTCTTTTGCACCTCGCAGCGGATTCCGGCGCTGACGGTCTGGTGCTGACGCACGGCGCCGGCGCAAACTGCAACTCGCCACTTCTGATGGCTCTGGCAAACGCATTCAGTGCGTCGGGTCTCACCGTACTGCGATGCGATCTGCCTTTCCGGCAGTCGCGTCCCACCGGGCCGCCGCCGCGAGGAAGCGCAGAACGCGATCAGCAGGGGTTGCGAGCCGCCGTCGCGTGCCTGCGCCGTTTGGCGCCCGGCCGCATCTTTCTCGGCGGCCATTCATACGGTGGGCGGCAGTCGTCGATGCTCGCTGCAACCGAGCCGGGCCTGGTGGAGCGCCTTCTTCTGCTCTCGTACCCGCTGCATCCTCCGCGGCGACCGGAGGAGTTGCGGACCGCCCACTTCCCGAGCCTGCAGACGCCCGCGTTCTTCGTTCACGGCGCCTGCGATGGATTCGGCACGCTGGACGAGATGGCAGATGCTTTGAAACTCATCCCGGCGCGCTCGGAACTGCTCCCCATGCCGGCTGCAGGACATGAGCTTTTGACGAAACGCAATCGTGAGGATCTGCCGCGGCTGTGCGTGGAGAGATTTCGGTCCTTTGCCGATGCCTGAACAGCGCGAATCTGGTAGCCGCAGGGCAGTGAACCAGTCAGGCGCACTCCGATAGACTGGAGAGACCGATGTTTATTGATGAAGCAAGAATCCGGGTGAAGGCGGGCGACGGCGGCAACGGCTGCATGGCCTTTCGCCGGGAGAAGTTCGTGCCGCGCGGGGGCCCGTCCGGCGGCGACGGCGGACGCGGCGGCGACGTGGTGATGGAATCCAGCGAGCGGCACAACACGCTGGTGCACTTCCGCTTCAACCCGGAGCACAAGGCGGAACGCGGGCGGCACGGCGAAGGATCGAACTGCACCGGACGCGATGGCGAGCACATGGTGCTGAAGGTGCCGGTAGGCACCACCCTCTACGACGAGGAAACGGGCGAGCTAATCCACGACTTCGCCCATCCGGATGAGCGGATCGTGGTGGCGCGCGGCGGCCGCGGCGGCCGTGGCAACCAGCACTTCGCGACGCCGACGCATCAGGCGCCGCGTGAGCATGAAGCCGGGCGGTCGGGGGAGGAGCGCAGCTACCGGCTCGAACTGAAGCTGCTAGCCGATGCGGGCCTGGTGGGGTATCCGAACGTGGGCAAGAGCACGCTGATCTCACGGCTCTCCGCGGCTCGGCCCAAGATCGCCGATTATCCCTTCACAACACTCGAGCCGAACCTGGGCGTGGTGACAGTGGGCGAGGCGCCGCACGAAGAGAGCTTTGTAGTGGCGGATATTCCTGGACTGATCGAAGGGGCGAGCGAGGGAGCGGGCCTGGGTGTTCAATTCCTGCGGCACATCGAGCGCACGCGCGTGCTGGTGCACCTGGTGGATGTATCGGATGGCAGTGGGCGCGAGTCGCCGGTGGATGACTTCAAAGTGATCCAGGAGGAGCTCAAGCGCTTTGGGCACGGGCTCGATGAGAAGCCGATGTTGGTGGTCGCATCGAAGGTAGATGTAGCCAACCCGGAGAAGCTGAAGAAGCTGCAAGCGATGGCGAAGCGGCGGAAGCTGCCGTTCTATGCGATTTCGGCGGTCACAGGACAGGGCGTAGACGCGCTCAAGTACGCGATTGCAGCTGAGGTGAAACAGGCTCGCGAGGCAGAGCGCGAGAGCGCTACGCAGGAAGCAACTCCGAGCTTTTAAGCCAAGTCTGAGGCTTTGGCCTCTCGAGGTTTAGACCTGTACAGGCGCCAGCCGTGCCGCACGGGCAGGACGCCGCGTCACTTCGAGTTGCGGCAGAGTGATCAGATCCCAGGCGGTACGGTCAGCCAGCAGGCGAGAGACCAACGCCGTGTGCATGGCGTGGCCCGCACGCTCGGCGACGACGCGGCCGAGGATGCGGTGGCCGGCAAGCGCCAGATCGCCGATCAGGTCGAGCACCTTGTGACGTACGAACTCGTCGGTGAAGCGCAGGCTTCCGTTCTGCACACCCGTGCGGGTGAGAATGATGGCGTTTTCCGGCGAGGCACCACGGATGAGCCCCATATCGCGCAGCATTCGCTCGTCTTCGCGGAAGCCGAAGGTGCGTGCCGGCGCGATCTCCGCGCCATAGGCGTCGGCGGCGAGATCGACGGTGAAATCCTGGCGCATGATGGGCGAGGGGAAGTTGATCTCGTAGGTGATGCTGTAGCCGTCGCCAGGATAGACGCCGATAAATTTGTCGTTCTCACGAACTTCGACCTTGCGCAGGATGCGGAGATACTCGCGGCGGCGCCGCTGGACTTTGATGCCAACGCTCTGGAAGGCTTCGACGTATGGAAGGGCGCTGCCGTCGAGGATGGGCAATTCGAGATTGTCGAGCTCGATGATGACGTTGTCGATGCCGGTGCCGATGCAGGCCGAAAGCAGATGCTCGGTGGTGGAGATCAGGACGCCCTGGCGCATCAGGCTGGTAGCGTAGGAGACCTTGGCGACATTGCGGCCGATCGCCTGAATTTCGAAGTTGTCGAGGTCTGTGCGCCGGAAGACGATTCCGGTACCAGCTGGAGCAGGGAGAAGTCGTAATTGGACGGGGGCACCGCTATGTAGGCCGATTCCGGAAAATGCAATACTCCCGGCTATTGTCTGTTCGAGTTGAGCCTGCATGTAAGGCCTGGGCACCTCTGCCGTGTAGCTATGGCGAATAGACTACCCATGCTGGCAAAAGTTTCACTGTGGTAAAGATACGACACAAAGGCTCCCAAGATGACGAAGATGCAACACAAGCGATTTATCCCAGCAGGGCTCCAAGCGTCTGGAAGTAAAGAAGTTATAAAACTCCAGGCTTGGATGGAAAGGCTGGAACGCGAACTTGACGCAACGCTGGAAAAGGTATCCGTGTTGGTTCGGCAGGAAAGCCCGACCAATTTACCTGATGGCGTAAATGCGGCGCAGAAGCTGGTGACTACATGGACGGAGGAACTGGGCGCAAGGGTTACACGGCATGCGCGCAGCGGCAGTGGGGGCATCCTCGAAGCCCGATTTGGTAATCCGCAAGATGGACGGAAGCCAATCCTTCTGCTGGGCCACCTGGATACAGTTTGGCCGGTGGGGACGCTGGCGCGCATGCCCTGGCGCGTCCAAGACGGCTGGGCCTATGGACCCGGTGTGCTGGACATGAAGGCCGGTGTGGTGATGGCGCTGGCTGCGATGAAGTTGGTGGGCGAAGTGGATGCGGGCCGGCCCGTGGTCTTGCTGCTGAGCGGAGATGAAGAGACCGGAAGCCACCAATCGCGGGAGTTGATTGAAAAGATCGCGACAGGATGCCGTGCAGCATTTGTGCTCGAGCCGGCGCAGGGTCCACAGGGGGCGTACAAGACGGCGCGAAAGGGAGTGGGTCAGTTTCGTTTGGAGGTTGAAGGCGTGCCTTCCCACAGCGGCGTGGATTTTAGCGCGGGACACAGCGCGATACGCGACCTTGCCTGGCAGATCGAGCAGATCAGCGCGCTGACGGACCTGGCGCGTGGGACGACGTTGAATGTGGGCGTGGTCGGCGGCGGGACGCAGCCTAATGTGATCGCGGCATCAGCGTGGGCGGAGATCGACCTGCGGGTGAAGACGCTTGCCGATGCGGAAGCGATTGCGCGAGAGCTAAAGGCGCTGAAGCCGCGCGATGCAGAGTGCACATTGCGCCTGACTGGCGGATTGAACCGGCCGCCGATGGAGCGCACGGAGGGGACGGCGGCCTTATTCACCCAGGCCAAAGAACTCGCGGCAGCTTTGGGCTTCACTCTGGAGGAAGCAGCGACGGGCGGCGGCTCGGATGGCAACTTCACCTCGGCATTGGGAGTTCCGACGCTGGATGGCATGGGCGCCATCGGTGTGGGTGCACATGCGGAGAACGAATCCATTCGCATCGATTCGCTCGCGTCGCGGACAGCCCTGCTGGGTGGGATGATTGCTACGACCGCGTAGCGTTTCAATTTGAAACTGACACAGGAACCTTCTGCAGAAACCTGCCGGTTTGTCCTATCGACTTCGCTACACTGGAAATAGAGAGATGGATGAAGCGCCCGCGTTGAACGCGGGCGCTTTTATTTTGCCGGCTGCCGACCGCGCTGAAGTTCAACAGGTCTTGTCGTGCAGATGCGCTAAATCCTTTGGCTGGACGAATTTAGCTGTAAGTCTTTTTGCTGGACGAACTTGCACGCGGGAGAACGCCTAACCTGTTCTCGCGCAATCACTTCCGGGTGGAGGAGCCAGACGGGAGGGGGGAGGGGGTCGGCAGCGTTAACGCACTCGGGACCGATTGCATTCTGGCTTCACTGCATCGCCTCGATCATGCTGCTGACGAGCGCGAGCGGCAGGCCCACGACGTTGAAGTAGCAGCCATGGATGCGCGGCACCCAGCGTCCGGCGCGACCTTGAATCGCATAGGCTC
>Ga0210396_10002897_pt1 | contig 17272 bp, 15 predicted proteins | sample IncBWH17OmetaG_FD_155466 | JGI IMG/M metagenome (GOLD analysis project Ga0210396, IMG submission 155466) | Forest soil microbial communities from Barre Woods Harvard Forest LTER site, Petersham, Massachusetts, United States - Inc-BW-H-17-O ... | reverse complement strand
TGCTCATCGGGTACCACCGAGCCGCCGCCGGTCGCCGCGAAGCCCTTCTTGAACTCTTTGATCGCGTCGGTCAACTTGTTTTCAGTTTCCTCGCTGAGCTTCTGGGATTCCCGGATGTCGGACAGGATGCCTTCTTCGGAAGCCCGAATGTGGTCGAGGAACTCAACTTCGAACCGCCGCACGTCTTCGACCGGAACTGAATCCAGGTGACCACCGGTACCGAGGAAGATCGCAACCACCTGCTCCTCAACCGGCACCGGCTGGTTCTGCGGTTGCTTGAGCAGTTCGACGAGTCGAGCACCCCGCTCCAACTGTGCCTTTGACGTCGCGTCCAAGTCCGAGGCAAAGGCCGCGAACGATTCCAGTTCGCGGTACTGCGACAGGTCCAGCCGCAGCGATCCGGCCACTTCCTTCATGGCCTTGATCTGCGCCGCACCACCTACGCGGGACACCGAGACACCGACGTTGATCGCGGGCCGGACGCCCTGGTTGAACAGGTCGGACTCCAGGAAGCACTGCCCGTCGGTGATCGAGATGACGTTGGTGGGAATGTAGGCCGAGATGTCGTTGGCCTTCGTTTCGATAATGGGCAGGCCGGTCAGCGATCCACCACCGAGTTCGTCGGAAAGCTTGGCGCAGCGCTCCAGCAAGCGCGAGTGCAAATAGAAGACATCGCCCGGGTAGGCCTCGCGGCCCGGCGGGCGACGCAGCAGCAGCGAGATCGCGCGGTAGGCCTCAGCCTGCTTGCTTAGGTCGTCGAACACGATCAGCACATGCTTGCCCTCATACATCCAGTGCTGAGCGATCGCCGAACCGGTATATGGTGCAAGCCATTTGAAGCCGGCAGAGTCAGATGCGGGCGCGGCGACGATCGTCGTGTAGTCCATCGCGCCGCCCTCTTCCAGCGTGTGGTAGACGGAGGCGATCGTGGTGCCCTTCTGCCCGATAGCTACGTAGACACACCGCACCTGCTTTTTCTCATCGCCGGATTCCCAGTTCTGCCGCTGGTTGAGGATGGTGTCCACACATACCGAGGTCTTGCCTGTCTTGCGGTCGCCGATGATCAGCTGACGCTGTCCACGTCCGATCGGCGTCATCGCGTCGATGGCCTTGATACCGGTCTGCAGTGGCTCTTTGACGCCCTGGCGTTGCACCACCGACGGCGCCTGGATCTCCAACGCCCTGCGGTCGGCGGCTTCGATGTCGCCGCGGCCGTCGATCGGGTGGCCAAGCGGGTTGACGACCCGGCCAAGGAACCCATCGCCGACCGGTACCGAAAGCACCTCGCCGGTTCGCTTGACCTGCTGGCTCTGTTCGATCTTCTCGAAGTCACCCAGGATCACCGCGCCGATGCTGTGCTCGTCGAGGTTGAGCGCCACGCCCAAAACCCCGCCGGGAAATTCGAGGAGCTCTTGAGTCATCACCGACGGCAAGCCCTCAACGTGCGCAATACCGTCGCCGGCGTCGACGACCGTGCCGACCTCCTCCCGGGTTGTGTCGGAGGTAAAGGAGCCAACGTATTCTTCGATCGCGCCCTGAATGTCGTCAGCGGAGATTGTCAACTCTGCCATGGCTTTTCGTTCTTCCTGCTTGTTGATGTATTGACTAGCTGGTGTTTCAGTCTGGCAACTGGGTCTGGGCCGCGGCGAGACGAGACGAAAGCGTACCGTCGATGACCTCGTCGCCGACCGAAATTGCGAGCCCGCCGAGCAGCTCGGGGTCGATTTGCATCTGCACTGTCACCGGGTGGCCGTATACCCGGCTCAGCACTTCGGTGAGTCGGGTGTGCTGGGCATCGCTGAGTTCAGCGGCCACGTTAACGTGTGCGACCACTTCGCCACGGCGAGCCACCGCCACTTCGGCGAGAGTAAGCACCGCCTTCTCGGCCGGCTCGCCCCGCAACAACTCGACCGTCTTGGAAAGCAGTTCAACCGCGATGGGATTGACGTTGGTGCTTGCCGTTTCCAGCACGTTGCGCAGCAACCGAACCCGGCTATCGGCGGGTGCTTCGTAGTCACCAAGCAAGATGGACAGGCGCGGCTGAACATCCAGGATGCGGCTGAACCAGAACAACTGATCTTCTACCTCGTCAACGGTCCCGGCATGTTCGGCGCGGGTCAGCAATGCTTGCCGCAACACGAGCTCGACAGCGTCGACCAGATCGGCGTCGGCCGACCAGCGTTGCGAGACGGCCGTCTTGAGGATGTCGAGCGTGGGCTCTCCGACTTTGTCGGACACCAGCCGCTCGAGCAGCCGGACTCTGGGCACGGCGTCCTCAGCCGGCATCGTTAGATACCGGGTAACAACAGTCTCGCGATCCAATAATCCGGCGACCGATGTCAGTTCGTCGGCCAGGGTGGAAAGCCCGCTGTCGTCAAGGTCTTTGGCTATCTCACCGAACCGCTTCATCAAGTTGTCCAGCGCCAGTCGGCTAGCCGAACGCATCTTCTCTGCTATGGGGTACTGGACGTCCGCCTCGGAGGGTGCCATGGCGTCGAGGTCGTCGAGAAAGCGGTCGACCGTTGCTGACTGCTGCGCCGAGTCGGCAACGTAGCCACGAACCAATTCCCCTGCCCGCCGGACGGATTCGGCGCCGAATTCCTGGCGCAGCTGGCGAACCAACTGCGCGCGCAGTAGCTCGGCGTGCTTGGCGCCCTGCACTTTGACGCGCTCGACCTCGGTGTCGGCCAGAGCCCGCAGTTGTTCAGCAATGCGTTCGGCGTCCGCGCGGGCCTCTTCGGTAATCCGCTTCGCTTCCGCCTTGGCGTCTCTGCGCGCTTTGTCGTGGGCTTGGCTGGCTTCCGCGAGCCGATCGGCGGCAGTCGACGCGTCCTCCAACTGCTGCCGCACGACGTTCTGCCGGTCGACCATCATTTTGCGCACCGGCGGTACGACGTAACGCCATACCAGCAACACGATGGCGACGAACCCAATCAGCTGACCGATGAATGTCGACATCTTCGCTACCGACCTGACCCGGTGGCTGTGACGGAGGTGCTGATCTCGACGCCGAGGATGCGGCTGGCCAAGGTCGTGGACATGCTGTCCACGCGAGAGCGCAGATCCGCCGCTACCTCATCCCCTTCCCGCTTGAGTTGCTCCGCGGCGTTCTGCAGTGTCGTGGAGACTTGTTCTTCGGCGCGCGAACGCATTTCGTCGAGAATCTTGCGGCCCTCTGCCCGGGCATCGTCGCGGGCGGCCGATGCCTTCACCCGAGCTTCGGACATCGCCTTCTCGTAGTCTTCCCGGGCGGCGGTGAACTGCTCGGCCGATTTTTTGTTGTCGGCCGCCGTCTTGGTGAGCATATTCTCGCGCTCGTTCAGCACCCTCATGATCGGCGGCACCACGAAGGTGCCGATCACGCCGAGCACGATCAAGAAAATGATCAGCACAACGAAGAAGGTGCCGTTGGGAAGGAGGAAGTTGTTTCCGCCTCCATCAGCCTGGCTGGCGGCAGCCAGGACGACAGCGCCCATGTCAGCCATCTTGGCGAGTTACTTCGGCGCGATGGGGTTAGCGAAGACGAACAGCGCCATGAAGGCCAGGTTGATGAAGTAGGCAGCCTCGACCAAACCCACGGTGATAAAGAACGGAACGAACAGCCGGCCCTGCGCTTCGGGCTGCCGGGCGATACCGGAGATCAGCGCGTTACCGGCGACACCGTCACCGATACCGGCGCCGATCGCGCCTCCGGCCATGATCAGTCCGCCGCCGATAAGGGCGCCGAGGCCGACAAGATTGGGGTCTCCCATTTTATCCTCCTTGATATTTGGTTAGGGCTCTGTCAGGTCAGTGGTGGTGCGGAAGCCGGGGATTTAAAGCCGTCCTAATGGTCTTCCCCTTCCAGCTCCATCGATTGACTGAAGTACAAGACGGTCAGCAGCGCGAAGATGAACGCCTGGATCGCGCCGACGAATAGGTCGAATGCCTTCCAGATCGCGTTGGGCGCCCACATGATGTACGGCGGGAAAAGCGCGATCAGCGCGATCAGGATGCCGCCGGCGAACATGTTGCCGAAAAGTCGGAGCGACAACGAGATCGGCTTGGCGACTTCTTCAACCACGTTGATTGGCGAAAAGATCACCCCGACGACTTTTGGCAGGGTGTCCCACACGTGCCCCTTGAGAATCTTGGCGGGGTACCCAACGGGGCCGCTGCGCCAGATGCCGGCCAGGTGATAGCAGAGGAACACAAACAGCGCCAACGCCAACACATAGTTGATGTCCGACGCCGGCGGGGCGAACAACTCTTTCGGAGCCCCGCCCCCCGGGTCGGTGTACTGGACCGGCAGCACCGACAGCCAATTCGAGATCAGGATGTACACGAAGAGCGTGACGGCCAGGGGCAACACAAAGGGCGCAATTTTCATGCCGATGGCGGATTCGATCTGGTTGCGCATCTGGATGGTGATCGCCTCGAAGAACAACTGCACGCCGCCCGGCACGCCGGTGGAGGTGACCTTGGACCGCAAGAAGAATGCCAGCGCGATGACGATGACTGCGGCGAGGGCAGCGGACGCCACGGTGTCGACGTTGACGGTCAGACCGAGCCACTGCGCCGTCTCGTGATGACCGACCTCGATGGCACCCTCAGCCAGGAGCATCTCACTCATCGCTGTTGCCATTCCCTTCTACTCCCTTACCTCCCTTGGCGCCGCCACCGTCCCAGCCACCGTCGGCGGCCCCGGTGCGCAGCTTCTTCCAGACCGGCAGCGCGGTTGACATCACCAGCAGAACCTGGAATAGCGCAAGCCCGAATACCACGCCTAGCCCTTCGGGTCGAAATAGGTATGCGACGGCCAGTCCGATCACGGTGATGAACAGCAGACGGCTGGCCGAGTTCAACGCCATCTTCTTTTTCAGCGGGTGCGCGTCGGCGGTGATCGCCGTTACCGAGCGCCGCACGCCGAGGGCGTTGAGCAAACCCAACAGGAGGCCTACGCCGAAGAACGCGCCGACCATCGGGTGGCCGAGCGCAGCAGCGGCGGCGACCGCAACGAGAGTCAGCACAAGCGAGATGGCGAGGAGACGAATTGGCCGGAAAGCAACCGAGGGAAACACCAACGGCGCGTCCTGCGCTGGCGTTGTCACTGCTGCACCTCAGTCCTCGCTAGGGGGGAGTTGCCTGGTTGAACGTTGTGTAGCCCGTCGAGCGTATCGGAGGGCAATCACCGCACTCGCATCACCCAAGGGACAACTCCCCTTTGTCGGTCGTACGTCCGTCCAATCGGACGTGAATCCGATGGCCGGTGGCCGGCAACCCGCGAGGTTAATTCGGGTTCTACCAGGACCGTACCACATCGGAGACGACCCTACTACCCCTCGTCGTAGATGTCTTCATCGCGGCGGCGCAGCAGCGGGATCAACGTCGCGATTACCGCAATCGCGATCGCGCCCAGCATGACCGCCGCGGTATCGCGCGGATTGAAGAAAATGGTGCTTGCCGTGCCGAAAGCCACGATGCCCACCCACAAATAGATGATCAGCACCACCCGGCGATGCGAATGACCGATCTGCAGCAAACGATGATGCAGGTGCATTTTGTCGGGGCTGAACGCGCTACGGCCCGCCCGGGTCCGTCGCACGATTGCCAACAATAGGTCGAGCATCGGCACGAACATGACCGCCACGACCAACAGGAACGGCGACAGCAGAGCAAACACGTCGCGGGCGCCGTAGGCGTTCTGCGAAATCGGTCCCGCGGCCGTCGTCGACGCGGCGGCCAACATCAAGCCGATGAGCATCGACCCGGAATCCCCCATGAAGATCTTGGCCGGGTGGAAGTTGTGCGGCAAAAATCCCAGGCAGGCTCCGGCCAGCACCACCGAAATGAGCGCCGGCGGGTAAAACAACACGTCACCCCCGTGGTCGCGAAGCAGGCCGACGGAGAACATGCAAATGGCCAATGCGGTAATCAGGCCCAGGCCGGCTGCCAGCCCGTCGAGACCGTCGACGAAGTTCATCGCGTTGACGATCGACACGGTCAACGCCAGCGTCAGCAGGATCGAGGAAGCCTGGTCCAGCACGATGGTCCCTACGCCGCCCAGCGGGATGTAGATGACACTCCAGGCGACGCCCATAGTGACTAGCACACTGGCCGCGGTGATCTGGCCGGCGAACTTCGTCAGCGCATCCAGACCCCACCGATCATCGATCAGGCCGATACCCATGATCACCGCGCCTGCCACCAGCACCGCCGGCATACCCGAGGAGTAGACGAAACCTCGTGTGAGCGCTGGCAGCTGAGATGCGAGAAAGACCGCCGCGACGACGCCGACATACATCGCCAGACCGCCCATCCGCGGCGTCGGCGTTACGTGCACATCGCGTTCGCGTGGATAGGCCACCGCGCCGAGCCGGGTTGCCAGCAGGCGTACGGGTCCGGTTGCGAAGTAGGTGATGATCGCGGCGGTGAGCCCGACGAGCGCCAGCTCACGCAACGGAACACCGGCGCCACGGTCGGACAGCGCGAACAGACCGCGAGCGAGGTTGTACTGCACCACGACTGTATTCAATTCCGCGGCGGATCAGCCGGTCAAACTGGCAGCGTCCAGGCCGAGCACCGCGGCAATACCTTCGGCGCTAACCGGTCCGGATCGCAGAATGCGCGGCTCTGACCCGGTGAGGTCCAGGATCGTCGAGGCGGCCTGCTGCGCGGAAGGACCGGCGTCGAGATAGATGTCGACGAGGTCGCCGAGCTGCCTCCGCGCGTCGCCGGCGTCGACGGCCGGCGGAGAGCCGGAGACGTTGGCGCTGGATACCGCCATCGGCCCGACCTCACGTAGCAATTCGATGGCGACCGGGTGCAGCGGCATCCGCAGCATCACCGTGCCGCGGGCATCGCCGAGATCCCATTGCAGGGACGGGGCCTGTCGGACCACCAAGCTCAGCGCGCCCGGCCAGAATGCGCGGATCAGGTCACGCATGGCCTGCGACACCATCAGGGCAAGACCTTCGATGGTGTGCCACGAGCCGACCAGCACCGGCACGGGCATGTCGCGTCCGCGGCCCTTGGCCGATAGCAGGGCGGCCACGGCCGAGCTGTCGAACGCATCGGCGCCGATGCCGTAGACCGTATCCGTCGGAAGCACCACCAGCCGACCGTTTTTCACGGCCCCGGCTGCCGACTCGATTCCGCGGGAACGCTGTTCGGGGTCGGCGCAGTCGAAGATGTCAGTCACGAGTCAGTCCTGCGGGCCGTCACGAATCTCGGCCGACCGGTCAGATCTGTTCGGGCGACGACATCGTCGAAACGCTCAGTCCCGCTTATTAGTTCGCAGGTCAGCGATGACGTGGTGTCGTCATGCTCGACGGCGAAGAAGCCGCCCGGACGCAGCCAACGACCGGCGAGCCGGACGATAGCGTTGACCACCGTCATCCCGTCCGCGCCGCCGAACACCGCATGCGACGGATCATAGTGCGAGACTTCGGGTTCGACCGGCGCGCCATCAGGCACGTAGGGCGGGTTGGCCACCACGAGATCGACCTGCCCGTCGAGATCGGTAAGCAGGCCGGGTTTGGTGACGTCAGCGTGTAATAGCTCGACCTTGGTGCCTGCGGAGTTTTTGCGCGCATACTCAAGCGCCGCATCGGAGTCATCGATGCCGAGTAGCCGTGCTTCCGGCCAGTGTTGCGCGAGGGCGATCGCCAGCGCACCCGAACCGGTGCAGAGGTCGACGATAACGGGAGCCTCCGGAAGATGCTGCGCGGTAGCCCATTCCAAGATCGCTTCGGTTTCCGGACGCGGAATGAAAACGCCGGGCCCGACGAGCAGCCTCAGCGGACCGAACGCGGCCGTGCCGGTGATGTGCTGCAGCGGCACTCGGCGTGATCGGGTGGCGATCGCGGCGTGGTAGCGGTCGAAGAAGGTGTCGTCGGGCGAATCGATCAGCGGCAGACGTCCACGCTCCGTGCCGGTCAGGTGTGCGGCCAACTCCTCGGCCTCGTAACGCGCAGAGTCGATTCCGGCGTCTGCGAGCAGCATCGTGGCCGACTCGATCGCGCAGCGCAGTCGAGTGGTCATGCCTGCTGCAGCCGTGATTGCCTGTCGGCAACGCTCAGCGCGTCGAATAGTGCGTCCAGGTCGCCGTCCAGAACCTGATCGAGATTGTGTGCCTTGTAACCGATGCGGTGGTCGGTGACCCGGTTCTCCGGGAAGTTGTAGGTGCGGATGCGTTCGCTGCGGTCCACGGTGCGGATCTGGCTGGCGCGGTCGGCCGAGGCGTCGGCGAGCGCCTGCTCTTCGGCCAGTGACTGCAAGCGAGCGGCGAGCACCTGCAGAGCGCGGGTCTTGTTCTGCAGCTGCGACCGTTCGTTCTGACAGGTGACGACAATCCCGGTGGGCAGGTGGGTGATTCGCACCGCCGAGTCGGTGGTGTTGACGCCCTGACCGCCCTTGCCCGACGACCGGTAGACGTCGATGCGCAGGTCGGACTCGTCGATCTGCACCTCGCCGACCTCTTCAGGCTCCGGGTAGACCAGCACGCCGGCGGCCGACGTATGAACGCGGCCTTGGGATTCGGTGACCGGTACGCGTTGTACCCGGTGTACCCCGCCCTCGAACTTCATCCGCGACCAGACGCCGTCGGCCGAGTCGCCCTTGCTGGCGATCGTGAGCGTCGCGTCCTTGTAACCACCCAAGTCCGAGATGGTTTCGTCCAACACCGTCACGTTCCAGCCGTGCCGCTCGGCATAGCGGATGTACATCCTGGCCAGGTCCGCAGCGAAGAGGGCCGACTCTTCGCCCCCCTCACCGGATTTGACCTCGAGCACGATGTCGTCGGAGTCGTGGGGGTCGCGGGGTGCCAGCATGTCGGTGAGCTGAGTGTCGAGTTCTTCAGCGCGTGATTTCAGTTCGGCGACTTCGTCGACGAACGATGCGTCGTCGGCGGCCAGCTCACGTGCGGCCTCGAGATCGCCCCGGACTGTCTCCAGCTTGCGGTGGGTGGCGACGATCGGCGCCAGTTGCGCGAATCGACGGCCGACTTTGCGCGCGTTGGCAGCATTGCTGTGCAGTTCGGGATCGGCCAGCTGACGCTCGAGCTCGGCGTGTTCGGCCAGCAGCGCGTCGATCGCCTGCACGCCCTGCGTCATGCGTCTCTCCTTTCCAGAGCAAGCCGACAAACCACGACTCTCCCAAACACGAAACGACGCCCGGCCTGGTGCGGTTTTCGCAGCAGATCGGGCGTCGGTCCAAGCTACTTGTCGGCCGAAGCCTCTTTCTCGGCGCCGGCATTGCGCTTGCCGTAGCGCTTCTCGAAACGGGCTACCCGGCCGCCGCTGTCGAGAATCTTCTGCTTGCCGGTGTAGAACGGGTGGCACTGCGAGCAGACCTCGACCACGATGTGGCCGCTTTCCTTGGTGCTGCGCGTCGTGAAGGTGTTGCCGCACCCGCAGAGCACGGTGGTCTCACCGTAGGCGGGATGAATATCAGATTTCATGGTGTCCTCTTCGTTCGTCGGTCGCCGGGTCGCCCTGAAAAGCTGGTAATCGGACGTGAACCGGAACCTCAGCTTCGGCTGTCGATTATGCCAGGTCAGCCGCTCTCTCGCTAAACGCGCGCAAGCAGCTGCTCATTCCCCGCGCTAACCGGGGCTGACCTGGTTATTCGCCGCGGCCTTCGGCGGCCTGGTCGACCACCGTATACGTGGTGTCACGCCCGATCCGGGTCCACAGCACGCCACCCTCCGGAGTCGAGCCCCGGGATGTCAGTTCGCGCTTGAGAATTTTGTTGGTCGCGGTCGACGGCAGGCCTTCAGTGATCCACACATGACGCGGCCACCCCTTGGGCGATAGATCGGCCTGGCCGGCCAGAAACTCGCCGAACTCCCCCGGCGTCAGCTCCGCGCCGTCGACCAGCACCAATGCGGCCATTACCTGGTCGCCCACCTGCTCATCCGGCACCGCGTACACCGCGACCTGGCTGATAGCCGCCAATCGTTGCAGGATGCGTTCGATGGGCGCCGTCGTCATGTTTTCGCCGTCGACCCGCAGCCAATCTCCGCTGCGCCCGGCGAAGTAAATCCAGCCGTCCGCGTCGCGATAGGCCAGGTCGCCCGACCAGAACATGCCGTGGCGCAGTCGCGCGTCGGTGGCGTCCTGGTCGTTGTAGTAGCCGGCGAACAGGCCGGCGCCGGACGTGTTGACCAGTTCGCCGATCGCCTCGTCGGCGTTGATCAGCGCGCCATCGTCGTCGAACCGGGCCACCGCGCATTCGGTGAGCGTGTCCGGGTTGTAGATGCTCACGCCGGGAAAGCCCTGGCCCAGTGACCCCGGCGGGCAGCCGTCTTCGCGGGTGATGATGATCGCGCCTTCGGTGGAGCCGAAACCGTCCCACACCGTGCAATCGAAACGCCGACTGAACTCGGCGATGTCGCGGTCGCTTGCCTCGTTGCCGAACGCGACCAGCAGCGGGTTGTCCCGATCGTCGGGCAGCTCAGGGGTGGCCAACACATAGGCCAGCGGCTTGCCGACGTAGTTCATATACGTCGCGCCGTAGCGACGTAGGTCAGCCAGCAAGCCGGATGCCGAGAACGTCGCAGGCACCATCGCCGCACCGGAGCCGACCGCCACGCTCCAACCGGCCAGCAGCGCGTTGGAGTGAAACAGCGGCATCGACAGGTAGCAGACGCCGGATGAGTCGACCTCGAACCGCCCGATCAAGTTGGCGCCGGCGAAAATCACGGTCAGGTGGGTGACTCGGACCGCCTTCGGCTCGCCGCTGGTGCCCGAGGTGAAGATCATCATCAAGGTGTCGGTGGGCTCGACCTCGCGATGCGGAACGAGCGGCCCGGTGGCTGCCAGCAAACCAGCCCACTCATCGCCTGCGACGTCGACGACGCGGACTGCGGGCAGATCCAGCCCGTTGAGCAGTGCGCGGTGCGCAGGGTCGGTGAGCAGTATCTGGCAGTCGGCCCGCATGATGTCTTTGGCCAGCGCCGCGCCGCGACGGGTGTCGTTGATGCCGCACAACACGTAGCCGCCGAGCGCCGCGGCCGCCATCGCGGTCAGCATTTCGGGGGTGTTGCCCAGCAGCGCGCCCACATGCAGGGGGCGTTTCGGGTCGGCGATTCCGATCAGTGCGGCGGCCGTGGCCGAGGCGTCCGCCAAGTGCTCGCGCCAACTCCACACCCGGTCGCCGTATTTCACCGCCGGCGTGGAGTCGCTAACGCGGGTGCGCAGCAGTTGCTGAATAGTCTCCGGCACAGGCTGGGACGTTACCGGCGCAGCGTCAGCTGCCTAGGGGAAGGGCGATGTTCGTCGACGGCGGTGATGTGCTAACCGGTCAGTCGTTGTCCATGCCCGGTGTCGTCTTGGACACCTGAACCAGGAATTCGTAGTTGGTCTTGGTCTTACGCAGCTGTGACATCAGCAGGTCGATGGCCTGGTGGGAATCCAGCCCCGACAGCACCCGACGTAGCTTGTGCACGATACCGAATTCGTCTGGCGAGAGCAGCAATTCGTCCTTGCGCGTGCCCGACGGGTTCACGTCGACGGCGGGGAACACCCGACGTTCGGAGATCTTGCGGTCCAGCTTGAGCTCGGCGTTACCGGTGCCCTTGAACTCCTCGAAGATCACTGTGTCACCGGTGGATCCGGTTTCCACCATCGCCGTGGCGATGATCGTCAGCGAGCCGCCTTCTTCGATGTTGCGGGCGGCGCCGAGGAATCGCTTCGGCGGGTACAGCGCGGTGGAGTCGACACCACCGGACAGGATGCGGCCCGACGCCGGCGACGCGTTGTTGTAGGCGCGACCCAAGCGGGTGATCGAGTCGAGCAGCACGACGACGTCCTTGCCCTGCTCCACGAGCCGCTTGGCCCGTTCGATGGCCAACTCGGCGGCCTGAGTGTGATCTGACGGCGGCCGGTCGAAGGTCGAAGCGATGACCTCCCCCTTGACCGAACGCTGCATGTCAGTAACCTCTTCGGGCCGCTCGTCGACGAGTACGACCATGAGATGGCATTCCGGGTTGTTCACGGTGATCGCGTTCGCGATGTCCTGCAGGATCGTCGTCTTACCGGCCTTGGGCGGCGACACGATCAGCGCGCGCTGGCCCTTACCGATCGGCATGATCAGGTCGATGACGCGGGTCGTCAGCCGGTCCGGAGTCGTTTCCAGACGTAGCCGCTGGTTGGGGTACAACGGCGTCAGCTTGGAGAAATCGTCACGCTTCTTGACGTCTTCCACCGGCCCACCGTTGACGGTGTCCAAGCGCACCAACGGGTTGAACTTCTGCCGCTGGTTGGGCTGTTCGCCGTCCTTGGGCACCCGCACCGCGCCGGTCACCGCGTCGCCGCGGCGTAAGCCGTTCTTGCGCACCATGTTCATCGACACGTAGACGTCGTGCGGGCCGGCGAGATAACCGGAAGTACGCACGAACGCGTAATTGTCGAGCACGTCGAGGATGCCGGCGACTGGCTGAACGACGTCGTCTTCGCGCAGTTCGGTGTCACCGCCGCCGCCGTCGCCCGGCCGGTCGCCGCGACGCCTGCGTTCCCGGAATCGGCGGCCTCGGCGGCCGCCGCGCCCGTCACCGTCGTCGTCTTGCTGGTTCGAGCCGCCGCGGTTCTGTTGCCCGCCCGAGCCCTGTCGGTCGCCGCCCTTGTCTAAGTCTTTTTCAGAGTCCTTTTGGGACTCTGAGTCTTCGGACTTGGCGTCCTGTTGGCCGCGATCGCGCGACGGCTTGTCAGCGGATTGGTCGGTCTTTTCGTCCCGGTTCCGCCGCTCGGCGTGGTCGCCGGACGATCCTCCTTCGCTGGAGTCAGCGCGTGTCGCATCGTCGACGGTCGTCTCGGTGTGATTGGCCGAAGCCTCGCTGGTGTGGTTGTGCGAGTCGCCGCCGTTGGCGGGTGCACCGTTGGAGTGCCCTTCACGGCTCTCCCGAATCGCGGCGATGAGTTCGTTCTTACGCATCCCAGAGGTGCCCTTGACGCCGGCCCGATTGGCCAATGCGCGCAGTTCGGGCAGCACCATGGTGGACAGCGAACCGTCCGACCCGCTGGTGTTGGCCTCCGTCGCCGACCCGGATGCGTCATGGTCGGCGGAAGAGTCAGTGGTCACGGAGTTGGACAGCTTGTGATTTTCGGTGCTGTCGTCAGCCGTAACGAGGTCCGTTTCAGTCACGGATTTCCTTTCTTCCCTCGCTGATCGAATCAAGCAAGGGGTTCGTTGCATTCAGCCAAATCGCCGAGTGCTACCAACAATCGACTCTGCAACGGTGATCCCCACGATTTGCCGTATCAAATGGCGAACCATCGTCCCCGAGAAGAATTTGGTGTTCGTCCTAGTGTCTACGCAGACTCAGAGGCTGCAATTGCTGGACGCCGTCGAGAATAACCTGCTTCGATGCCGGAAGCAAGAAGCCCCTCCCTCGTGGCGCTGGACGTTAGCTGCGGACAGCTACCCCAGAAGTCCAGCGTACTCCGTCCCCGAGTGGCACCTCGCTGACCCCAAACCCGTTTGCAGCGCCGTACTCGAGGGCCTCTGCGGGTAACTCGGATGCCGTGCTCAGCGCGATCACCGCCGGACCGGCGCCAGAAAGCACAGCCGCAACCTTGCAACGCCGCAAAAGCTGCAGGTATTCCGCCGACGCCGGCATCGCGGGTGCGCGCTGCGGCTGATGCAGCATGTCCTCGGTGGCGGCCATCAGCAGGTCGGGCCGCTCGGTGAGCGCCACGACCAGCAGCGCCGCACGGCTCAGATTAAAGCGTGCGGCGACGTGGCTGACCTGAGCAGGAAGCAGAATCCGTGCTTCCGCCGTCGATGACCGATGCTTGGGGATGGCGGGGAACAGACGGATGTCGGGATGTAACCGCAGCGACACCGCCGAGTAGGTGGGCGGATCGGAGCTGCGGTCGGTCCACGACACCACCGCGCCGCCCAACACCGACGCCGCGGCGTTGTCGGGATGCCCCTCGAATTCCGACGCCAGCTGAATCAGCTGGGTCTGGCTCAACGGGATCGAACCCGCTTGTGCGACAAGCCCGTTGACCGCCGCCAGGCCGCCGACCACCGCCGCGGCCGACGAGCCCAGACCCCGCGAGTGTGGGATGGCGTTACGGCACCGCACTTTTAAGCCGGGCGCGCTGACGCCGGCCGCCTGCAACCCGCGCTTGATGGCCCGAACCACCAAATGGCCAGGGCCGAGTGCCAGCTCGCCGGCGCCCTCGCCGTCGACTTCGACGACCAGGCCGGAATCGGTTGTCTCGACGATGATTTCGTCGTAGAGGCCCAGCGCGAGCCCGATACTGTCGAAGCCGGGGCCGAGGTTGGCACTGGACGCCGCGACGACCGAGCTGGCCAGCAGCCCGGCAGGCAGCAGCTGGGTCACTAGACGAGCTCCAGTTTTGCGACGACGGCGACGGGGTCGACGGGCACCGCCGACACGGTCGGCATGTCCCGCAAGGCCGTGTCGGGATCCTTCAGGCCGTTGCCGGTCACGGTGCACACGACGGTCGATCCCGGAGTCACCCAGCCGTCCTCGACGGCTTTGAGAAGACCGGCGATGCTCGCCGCCGACGCGGGTTCGACGAAGACGCCTTCGCTACCGGCCACCAGGTGATAGGCGGCCAGGATCTCGTCGTCGGTGGCGGCGAGGAACCGTCCCTTGGACTGCTGCTGCGCCTCGACGGCCTGCGCCCACGACGCCGGCGAGCCGATGCGGATCGCGGTGGCGATGGTCTCGGGCTGGCTCACCGGTTGGCCGAGTACCAACGGCGCCGCGCCGGCCGCCTGGGTGCCCAGCATGCGCGGCAGCTTGTCGATCACTCCGTCGGCGTGATATTCGCGGTAGCCCTTCCAGTACGCGGTGATGTTGCCGGCGTTGCCGACCGGCAGCGAGTGCACGTCGGGTGCGTAACCCAGCGCGTCGACGATTTCGAACGCCGCCGTCTTCTGGCCTTCGATGCGCACCGGGTTGACCGAGTTGACCAAGGAGATCGTCGGGAAGTCGGCGACGATCTTGCGGGCGAGTTCCAGGCAGTCGTCGAAGTTGCCGTCGATCTGGATGATCTTGGCGCCATGCATGACGGCCTGCGCCAGCTTGCCCATCGCGATCTTGCCCTGCGGGATCAGTACCGCGCAGGTGATGCCGGCGCGGGCCGCGTAGGCCGCCGCCGACGCCGAGGTGTTCCCCGTCGACGCGCACAGCACGGCCTGCTGACCGCGGGCCACCGCGTCGGTGACGGCCATCGTCATACCGCGGTCCTTGAAGGAGCCGGTGGGATTGAGACCCTCGACCTTGAGGTGAACCGTGCAGCCGGTCGTCGCGGACAGCCTGGTCGCCGGTATCAGCGGCGTGTTGCCCTCGAGCAAGGTGACGGGAGCCCAGTCGTCGCCGACCGGCAGCCGATCCCGGTAGGCCGCAATCAGACCCGGCCACGGCTGGTGGATGCCGGTGTTGGCTGCGCTTGCCGAACTCATTCGCTGGTTCCTTCCAGCCGCAGGACGCTGGCCACACTCTGCACCGCGTCGAGGTCGGCGAGCGCGTCGACGGTTTCGGACAGTGCCGCGTCGGTGGCGCTGTGGGTGACCACGACGATGCGGGCTCCTACCCGTTGGCCACCCTCGCCGACGACGCCTTCCTGGCGGACTTCGGCGATACTGACTTCGCGCTTGGCGAATTCCGCTGCTACCGAGGACAGCACGCCGGGCTTGTCCGCGACGTTCATGCTCACGTAGTAGCGGGTGTTGATGAAACCCATTGGCGCGACGGTCAGTCGGGCGTACTTGGATTCCTTGGGCCCGCGGCTGCCCAGCACCCGGTTGCGCGCGGCCATCACCAGATCACCGGTTACTGCCGACGCGGTCGGCGCTCCGCCGGCGCCCTGACCGTAGAACATCAGTCGGCCCGCGGCTTTGGCCTCGACGACCACGGCGTTGAATGCGCCGCTGACCGTGGCCAGTGGATGCGACAACGGCACCAGCGCAGGATAGACCCGCGCCGAAACCCGCTGCTGCCCATCGTCGGTGGTGATTCGCTCACAGATCGACAGCAGTTTGATGGTGCAGCCCAGGGCCCGCGCGGACACGAAGTCGTCCGGGGTGATCTTGGTGATGCCCTCGCGGTAGACGTCGTCGGCGGTCACCCTGGTGTGGAACGCGATGGACGCCAGGATCGCGGCTTTGGCCGCGGCGTCGAAGCCTTCCACGTCGGCGGTGGGATCGGCCTCGGCGTAGCCGAGCGCGCTCGCATCGGCCAGCGCGCGCTCGTAGTCGGCACCGGTGCTGTCCATCTCGGAGAGGATGTAGTTCGTGGTGCCGTTGACGATCCCGGCCACCCGCTGCACGGTGTCGCCGGCCAGCGACTGGGTCAACGGCCGGATCACCGGAATGGCACCGGCCACGGCGGCCTCGAAATACAGGTCGACGTTGGCGCTTTCGGCTGCCTGGGCGAGCTCGCCGGTTGCGACCGACAGCAGGGCCTTGTTCGCCGTCACCACGGACTTGCCGTGCGCGAGCGCCGACAGGATCGCCTTGCGGGACGGATCGACCGGACCCATCACCTCGATGACGATGTCGACGTCATCGCGGGAGACCAGTTCGTCGATGTTGTCGGTGAGCAGATCGATCGGCACACCCCGGTCCGCGGCTACCCGCCGGACGCCGACGCCGCGCAGCACCAGCGGCGCGCCGATCCGGGCGGCGAGATCATCGGCACTGTCCTCGATGATGCGAACAACTTCACTGCCCACATTGCCCAGTCCCAATACCGCTACACCGACCGGCTTTTCATCACTGTTCACGCGTCACCTCAGCTCCAGACTCAGAAGATCATCGACGGTCTCCCTGCGCAGAATCAGACGGGCCTGCCCGTCGCGCACAGCGACCACCGCCGGCCGGCCGATCAGGTTGTATCGGCTCGACAGCGAGTAGCAGTAAGCGCCGGTGGCTGCCACAGCAACCAGGTCGCCCGGCGCGACATCGTCCGGCACCCAGGTATCCCGTACGACGATATCGCCGCTCTCGCAATGCTTTCCGACCACACGGGCCAGCATCGAAGGCGCATCGGTGGCCCGGGAAACCAGCCGAACGTCGTATTCCGCGCCGTACAGCGACGTGCGGATGTTGTCGCTCATCCCGCCGTCCACGCTGACGTAACGGCGATTCGCCGACGCGCTCACCCCAACATCTTTGACGGTGCCGACCTCATACAGCGTGATGGTCCCTGGCCCGGCGATGGCGCGGCCGGGCTCGACGACTAGCCGCGGAACCGGCAATCCGACCGCCGCGGATTCGTTGCGCACGATGGATCCGAGCTTGTCGGCGAGTTCGC
>Ga0210396_10002893_pt1 | contig 17281 bp, 10 predicted proteins | sample IncBWH17OmetaG_FD_155466 | JGI IMG/M metagenome (GOLD analysis project Ga0210396, IMG submission 155466) | Forest soil microbial communities from Barre Woods Harvard Forest LTER site, Petersham, Massachusetts, United States - Inc-BW-H-17-O ... | reverse complement strand
ATGTATCAGAGATTTTGCAATGCACAGGCCATATATGTAGCCCGAGCAGCCCATTGGCATATCAATGGCTCCAATATTTTTAGAAAGGCCAAGCCTTTCTTGCAAAAGGCATGCTGTAGTAGGCGCCTGCCTGTCGAGCAGCATAGAGCAAAAAATAAGAAAGTCAATGTTTTTTTTGTCAATATCCTGTTCTGTAAAAAGCTTCTCCGCTGCTTTTACTGCCATATCTGAAGGCAGTTCATTTTCGGCAGAAATATGCCTTTCAATTACACCACTTCTGCGATATACTTCATCTGCACTATATTCCGGAAATACTTTTGAAAGCTCTTCATTACCCAATACCTTTTCAGGTAAATAATAGCTGATGGCTTTTATAGATGTACCCACATTTCGGCTTTTCTACAAAGTTAATATTTCTGGTACAACATTTGTTTGTGCGCTAATTACTATTTCCTTGCCTTTTTTACCTTTGAGAAAAATTTAATTGCAATGCAAACATTAATTCTTGACACCAGCCAGATAGAAAAGAAGATTACGCGTATTGCATATGAGATATATGAAGAACATGCCCATGAAAAGGAAATTGTTCTGGCCGGCGTTGTTTCAGGCGGGTATGCTATGGCACAAAAAATAAGTAAGGTGCTAAAAAAAATATCTCCACTTGATGTTACATTACTGAAGATAAATATTGATAAAAAAGCCCCGGCTGGCATAACAGCTGTTTCAATTGATAAGAATGAAAAACTATCGGGCAAAACCATTATTATGGTTGATGATGTATTGAACACCGGCAAAATACTTTCATATGGTATGAAGGTGTTTCTTCAATGGCCTGTTAAATCAATAAAGGTGGCAGTGCTGGTAGATCGTAATCATGCGCAGTTCCCTATTAAAGCTGATTATTCGGGTATATCAATAGCAACTACGTTGCAGGAACATATTATTGTTGACCTTGAGACCAAAGGCAAAGAATCGGTTTTACTTAAAGATTAGTGTGGTTTATGAAATTAGTTGAAGTAAAGGATAAGAAGACAATAAAGGATTTCACACAAATTCCTTTTTCAATATATAAGAACGACCCTAACTGGATACCTCATATTACCCAGGAAATTGAAGAGGTATTTGATCGTGAAGAGAACCCCTATTTTACCCATGGCGATTGTATTCGATGGGTATTGTATAACAATGATAACAGCCCAATTGGCAGAGTAGCGGCATTTATCAATAACAGAACTGCAAATTCGTTTGAGCAACCTACCGGTGGCATGGGGTTTTTTGAGTGTATTGATAATAAGGAAGCTGCTTTTGTGTTGTTTAATGCCTGCAAGGAATGGCTTAGTGAGCGAGGAATGAAGGCTATGGACGGCCCCATAAATTTTGGTGAGAAGGACAGGTTTTGGGGGCTTCTTTCAGAAGGAAGAGATAAGCCTGCTATTTATACTATGAACCATAATCCTGATTACTATAAAGCTTTTTTTGAAGAATATGGTTTTACAAATAATTATGAGCAGATCATTTATTTGCGCAGTGTGGTTGATCCGCCTAATTCCAGGCTAGTAGGGCTTGCAGATAGGGTAAGGCGCGATACTAATTATAGGTTTGAGACGATCAAGAAAAGCGAAGGTGAAAAATATGCTTTAGATTTTCAAAGTATATATAATAAGGCCTGGAAGGCCGAGCGAACAGATTTTGAAGAACTATCGAAAGAACGAGCAATAACAATTATGCGTAAGCTAAGGCCTGTAATAGACGAAGATCTTTGTTGGTTTGCTTACTATAAAGAAACGCCGATAGGAGTTTTTATTGCCATACCTGAGCTTAACGAGATATTTAAATATGTGCACGGAAATTTGAACCTCTTGGGTAAACTTAAATTTCTGTGGTATCAGAAAACAAAGGGCTGCAGAACGTTTACAGGCATGGTTTTTGGTATAATACCCGAATATCAGGGGAAGGGCATTGAAGCAGCAATTTTTAATGAACTCGGAAAACGTATTCAGCCTAAAAAAAGGTACGATCAATTGCTGATTAGTTGGATAGGAAGTTTCAACGGAAAGATGATACACCTGTTGGTAGCATTGCTGCAAGTGGTTCCGTACAAAAAGTATATTACCTACCGCAAAATATTTTAAGTCTATCGGCCTTCTGATGGCTTAGAGCGCATTCCGCAAAAACTTTTGCAATAATAGATTTGCTATTTATAAAATGCTGTTATCTTTGCGCACCTTTTAAGGAAAGCTTTGTTGATTCCGTAGCTCAGTTGGTAGAGCAATACACTTTTAATGTATGGGTCATGGGTTCGAGTCCCATCGGGATCACATTAAAAAAAGCCTCGCAGCAATGCCGGGGCTTTTTTATTGATTGTTAACTACATAATGTGTTGATTACCAATTATTAATATGTAAAATCAGGCAAAAAAACACTCAAAAATTCTATTGTATTTCATTGTTATTAACAATAAAAAAGATCATCCGATTGGCATAATGCTTTAAATCTGTCATGCTATTATAATTATAAACGGGTATATTACACCTATATAACAGGTATCTATTAAAATATATTGGCATACCTAAGTAAATTAGAGTATATTTGTAATACTTCTTACGGAGACTGTATCTAGATCAGTTGTTGGCTCTCACCCATTCAATTCATAAAGTTTTACGCTTTTCATAAAAGGTAACAACGGTAAACCGTTTATCGGTTTATTACATTTTAATTTAAACAATCAATAATTCTATGACATTTCAGGATTTAAATCTTATAGCACCCCTATTAAGCGCTTTAAGTAAACAAGGTTATTCTCAACCTACGCCCATTCAAGAAAAAGCTATACCGGCTATTTTGCAGGGAAGCGACATTTTTGGATGCGCACAAACGGGAACAGGTAAAACAGCAGCCTTTGCACTGCCTATACTTCAATTTTTACATGCAAAGAAAGCTGCAGGCAGTGCAGGTATAAAAGCTTTAGTACTTGCCCCAACACGCGAACTGGCTCTTCAAATAAACGAAAGTTTTAAGGATTATGGCGCTAATATGCAGATTAAGCACACCGTAATATTTGGTGGTGTTTCACAACACGCTCAAATCAATATACTTCGTAAAGGGGTAGATGTGGTGGTGGCTACACCGGGCAGGTTGCTCGATTTAATGAACCAGGGACATGTAAGACTGAACGCAGTTGAATACCTTGTATTAGATGAAGCTGACCAGATGCTCGACATGGGCTTTATTAATGATATAAGGAAGATAATTTCAAAATTGCCGACAAAAAGGCAAACCGTTTTCTTTTCGGCAACAGCACCTGTTGAAATTAAAAGACTGGCTGACTCAATGCTGCGTAATCCGATTAATGTAAATATTGCACCGGTAACTGCTACAGCTGACCTGATAAAACAATCAGTCTATTACGTAAACCAGGAAAAGAAGAAGCAATTACTAAGCCATTTGCTTAAAGATGATTCAATACTAAATGCATTGGTATTTACACGTACCAAGCATGGAGCTGATAAGGTAGTGAAAGATCTTAACCGTAATGGTATTAAAGCTGAAGCTATACATGGCAACAAATCTCAAAATGCCCGTGAAAGAGCGTTGAAGGGTTTTAAGAACAAAGCCATTCGTGTGCTGGTAGCTACTGATATAGCATCGAGAGGTATTGATGTGGATAAATTAACCCACGTTATAAATTTCGAAATACCTGAACAAGCTGAAACTTATGTTCACCGCATTGGCAGAACAGGAAGGGCAGGCGAAATGGGTACCGCATTATCGTTTTGCAACTCAGAAGAAAGAACCTATTTGAAGAATATCCATAAGCTTATCCGTAAGAATATTGATATAGCATCACATCCTTTTTCCTGAAAAATATAAAACAGGGGGCATCGTTAAAAATGCCCCCTTATAATACAAATAGAATCATAACATATTAATACGATCACTATGACAGAGACTTTCACCCCCATGAACAAAGAGGAAATTACCCGCCTTATAGATGACAGGTATGCCGTTGGCCTTAATCCTACTGTTACCAGGGTAATGTGTAAAGACGATGTGAATCATTACGGGTACTTTAATTCTTTTGGAGACTATAAGGAGTTAAAAGAAAACAACCAATACAGGTTCATACCTCGGAACAACTTTAAGGCATTCCGCGATGAGCATAATAAGAAAGGTATATATAGTACAAAGCACAGCATCATAATAAATGGCGATGACATTATAAATATTGAATTTGTTTTGCCTTTGCACATTTAGATCTAATAAAGGCAGGTAAACCATTTGCCGGCAATAATTTTTTACATGAGACAGCTTAAAATAGGTAAATCAATAACCAATCGCGATAGCAATTCTATTGATAAGTACCTTGCCGATATAAGTAAGCATGGATTGGTATCGGCCGAAGAAGAAGCTTTGCTTGCTCAAAAAATAAGACAAGGCGACCAAGTGGCTTTAGATACCTTAGTGGTTGCTAATCTCAGGTTTGTTGTTTCGGTTGCCAAGCAATACCAAAATCAGGGTTTAAGTCTTTCAGATCTTATAAATGAAGGAAATCTTGGATTAGTAAAGGCAGCAAAGAAATTTGATGAAACACGTGGTTTCAAGTTTATATCATATGCTGTTTGGTGGATACGCCAGTCTATAATACAGGCTGTTGCTGTTAATTCAAGAGTGGTAAGATTACCCTTAAATAAAATTGGGGCTTTAAACCGTATAAAAAAGGCAGGCGGATTGCTTGAGCAGAAATTAGAACGCGAAGCGAGTGCTTCTGAAATAGCCGAGCTACTGGAAATGACGGAAAATGAAGTAAGTATTGCCATGGCAGTTTCAAACAGACACATATCTACCGATGCATCACTGTCAAGCAAAGAAGATATGACGTTGATGGATATACTTTCTGACCCAACGAATCCATTACCTGACAAAATGTTAATGACCTCATCACTGGGTATAGAAATTAAAAGAGCTTTAGCCACATTATCTGAAAGAGAAAGTAATACCATTATTTTGTTTTATGGAATTGGCCTGGAACAGCCACTAACACTGGAAGAGATAGGGCAACGCTATGAAATTACCCGCGAAAGAGTAAGGCAGATAAAAGATAAAGCTATTAGAAGGTTACGTATAAGCGGCAGAAGCAAGTTGCTGAGAACTTACCTGGGCTAGGGATTAATCAAAATCTTTTAGGCAAGAGAAGAAAAAGAGGGTATCTTTACAAAAATCTATTTCTGCTCAAAAATGAATAAAACCAAGTTATTAAAAGTCTATTGTTGTGCAGAATGTGCCGAAGTAGAGGTTAAAACTGCCACTCCTAAGATAAGGGGCTGTAAAAATGCATCTTTCCACCGTTGGATAACAATGGGCGAGAAGGGGTTAGACAAATATGTATGCCAGGCTTGTGGGGTTAAAGTTAATACTCATGAGGCGCCTTCAGTGCAGGGTTGCCGCAAGGCACCGAGTCACATTTGGGCCAAAATATCATCTTAAATGGGTCTCTTTCAATTAATTTATTGTTTTTCAATTAATTAATTTCGTTATGAAGAGATATAATAGTACATTTGTATCTTAATAATTTATTTAAATTTAATCATGAACATTTTTGTATCTAATTTGAGTTTTAAGGTTGATGAAGAATCATTAAAACAATTGTTTCAGAATTACGGTGAAGTTACCTCGTGTAAAATTGTTACCGATAAATTTACTGGTCGCTCACGTGGCTTTGGCTTCGTTGAAATGAAAAGCGATGAAGAAGGTCAAAGCGCAATCGATGGACTCAATGAGAGTGACCACGAAGGCAGAAACATTTCTGTATCTATTGCTAAGCCAAGAACTGAAAACTCTAACAGGGGTTCAGGTGGAGGCCGTGATAGTGGCAGAGACAGAAGGGATTTCAACAGAGACAGGTAGTCTCTACTTTCCACTTTACTAAAGCATAAGTTATTTCCCGGGTCATTACTTGGGGAATAACTTTTTTATGCTCCTTTTAAAGGAGCATAACTGTTTTCTATTTTCGATATTTAAAAAATATAGTGGGTTGCCGGGATATTTATTTCGGCAAAGTTTCATTGATTCGAACTCATTATATTAATAGCCGTCCTAATGCAATAGGACGGGATGCCTAAAAGACACTTTCAGAAGATAATTTGCGCCGAAAACACCAATATACCAACGTTTGGTTGTTAATTCTTTTTGGTTTTCGGTAAATCAAGTGTAAAAATAAATTCCATATCTTTGTAAGAATCAATAGATACAAGGGTAATCCAAGTATTGATGATTGTTTTTTAATTCAAAAATAAGAATGTACAAACCGTACTCTTTCAAAATAACGTCATTTTATTGCCTTTTTATTGCTGGTTTATTGCTGTCAGGAAATAGTAGAGGCCAAAATGTAAGCCAAAAGAGAACAAATACACCTGGTACCAATGGCTTAAAATGGCAGGTAAACCCACTCGACCATCAAATATTTGTTCAGAATAGCGGACAGCTTAATGGTTTGGCAAACACAACTGATAAAATATTATTTCAGGCTGCAATAGGTAATGCTAAAGCCTATTTTACTGCTAAAGGAGTTATATACAGTTATGACGGCAGTGATAAGAAAGCTTTAAAAAAGTCTGCCGTTCAAGGTGTTCAATATTTGACTGTTGAATGGGAGAACGCTAATCCTAATGTATCGGTAATAGCCGGACAGGAGCAAACCTACTACTACACATACCCTAATGGAGCCAATGGTACAATAAAAGCATCAGTTTTCAAAAAAATAACTTATCGTAATATTTATCCCGGTATTGACGTTGAATACATTTTTCCTGGCGGAAAAGAAGGTATAAAATATGCATTGATTGTGCATCCGGGTGCTGATCTGTCGCAGGTAAAATTGAAATATGACGGTGCTAAAAACGCGCATTTTGATGAAGCGGGGAATATAGTGGTGAATACAAACCTTGGGGATTTTACTGACCATGCTCCTGTCAGTTATTATAAAGATGGAGGAACAATAGATATTTCATACGTATTGAATGGTACCGAAGAGTCTTTTGTAGCCAATAAGGCATACAATGAGTCAGCCACGATTGTTATAGACCCTTGGACCACTACACCAATATTTGCTGGTTCATATGATAAAGCGTACGATATTGACTATGATGATAATGGTAATGTGTATGCTTATGGTGGTTACAATCCGTTTCAATTAGTGAAAATAGATAATACCGGAGCAATTAAATGGACATTTAATGCATCTACAATTGACCCTGTAATATATGGCGATTTTGCCGTAGATAAAACTACAGGCACAAGTTATATAGTTGAAGGGGCACATGCTACGGGTGCAAGGGTATTGAAAGTGAATACGCTGGGAGTTTTAAAAGCAACTTTCCCTGGTGATACAAGCACTATTCAAATGTGGAGAGCAGTAATGAATCCTTGTAACCATACTTTAGTAATTGGTGCCGGAGAAAATGTTTACCAGGCTTGTACTTTAGATACAAGTTTTTCTAAGCTTACTAAGGTAAATGTATTGGGTGCTACCGCTCCCGGTCATACTATGACCTTAACTGCAATTGATCCTTCCAGTGATACTTGTTATATGGCCACTGCTAAAGATGCGGCAGTTGATACAGCTAAATTTAAAAATGTGTTGGTGAAAATGCCCTTATCATCTTTAACACCCACATCATATATTGTGCCCGATGGATACAAATTTGTACAGCTTGCCAGTGTAAATTATGCAGGTCCGGGTATAGGCACTGCAAATGGGTTTAATGGTATGGCAGTGAGCCCAAACTGGCTTTACATGAGTGATGGAAGCACACTTAACCAGGTAAATAAGAATACAGGTGCAATAGTTAAGTCAGCAGTTATTTCAGGTACTTCATTTTCATGGGGTGGCCTTGATGCTGACATATGTGACAATGTTTATGCTGGTACCGATAAATCGATAAATATATATTCATCTTCAATGATCCTTACGGGTACTATTGGTTTACCGGGTACTGTTTACGATGTTGTATTAGGGCCAAATCAAAAAACACTTTATGCAGGCGGTAATGCATTTGTTACAGCATTCAATATTGCGTCATCGGTTACGGTAAGTAATACAATAGTGGCCGCACAATGCGGTTGTAATGGTTCTGCCAAGGCTACTCTTACTGCGTGTGGTAAAATTGATACTGCAAGCTTGTCATATAAATGGAGTAACGGACAAACCACCCAAACTGCTACAAATTTATGTGCAGGAACTTATACTTTATCAATTTCAACCGGATGTTCAATAATATTTCAGGATACAGTAGTTGTTCCGTCTCATTTTATGATATTAAGTAATCAGTCTCCAACTACTTGTGCTGGCGCTTCCGGGGTAGTGGTAACAGCCAACGGCGGTGTTTCATATACATGGAGCCCTTCAACGGGGTTAAGTTCTACCAATACTGCAACTGTTACAGCAAACCCGCCAGTTACTACAACATACAAAGTAGTTGGAGTAAACGGAGTAGGATGTAAGGACAGTGCTACTGTTATTGTAACAGTTGTACCTAAACCCAATGTGGTATTAGCCAGTTCGGCTATAATTGTTTGCCCGGGCACCGCTGACAGCCTTAAGGCAACTGGTGCCACAACATATAGCTGGAGTCCTGCAGGCTCTTTGAATTGCAACCCTTGCAGCAATCCTATTTCATATGTTTCAACAACTACAACTTTTACTGTTGTTGGAACAACTTCAGGATGCAATGATACTGCTCAAATTATAGTAAAGGTCCATCCTGTTCCTACAATAACAGTAAAAACTACCCCAACAGCTTGTGATAGTTTTAATGGTACCGCAACTGCTATCATAAGCGGTGCAGGCCCATACAGCTATTCCTGGTCTCCTAAAGGCGGAACAGGAGCAACTGCTACCGGATTAGGTGCCGGTAGCTACGCCGTATCTGTTGTCGATTCAAACGGATGTGTTTTTAGCCAAGTGGGGGTGGTAGCAATAACAGTGTCACCAACAGTAACTGCTACTTCTTCTGTTGCAACCTGTGATAGTACAAATGGTAAAGCAATGGCAACAGTAGTAAGCGGAACTCCACCATTTACGTATCTCTGGAGTCCCGGTGGCGGAACAAATATTAATGATAATAATTTGGGTGCAGGTATATATACAATTACTGTAGTTGATAAAAACGGATGTAAGGCAACAGCCTTTACTATTATTCAAGATACTGGCGATTCAATATCATTCCTTAAGCACAATAATGTAAGTTGTTTTGGTGGCAGTGACGGTGGAGCCACAGCAACCATGATTGGTGGTACTTCCCCATACTCATATGTGTGGAGCCCTGTAGGTGAAACAACATCTGCCGTAAGCAACCTTTCAATTGGGCAATATACTGTAACAGCTACTGATGTACACAATTGCAAAGTGATAGATACTATAACTATAAGCCAGCCTACAGAACTAAAGGGTATTATTGGGCCAATAAACATATTGAATGCAAGTTGTTTTGGAGCAAGTACCGGAAAAATGTCTGTTAATGCCAGTGGCGGTATTTCTCCATACACATATACCTGGAGTAACGCTCAAACAGGTGATACGGCAAGTGGTCTTTCAGCTGGCACTTACACAGTAACAATAAAAGACTTGAATAGCTGTACAGTAACAGTTACAGACACCATAAAGCAACCATCGCCATTAGTTCTTGTGTCGGGTAGTAGTGCTGCAACCTGCGGTAATAATGGTTCGGCAAATGTTGTAGTAACGGGTGGAACGCCTTTATACACCTATAACTGGAGTGGTGGAGCAGGTAATGCAGCTACTGTTTATGGCTTAAATAAGGGAACATATACTGTAACTGTAACCGATTCTCATGGTTGCACTGATACCGCAAGCACTGTAATTGATACCATTGGGCAAACTGCAACAATAAAAGCATCTATTAATGTATTATGTAACGGAGGAAATACCGGAAGTGCTACAGTTAGTGTAATAGGTGGTGACACTTCATTGTATGGGTATTTATGGTATCCTTCGGGTGAAACAAATGCAACTGCTACAGGCTTGTCGGCGGGTATTGATTCAGTATATGTAACTTATTTGGGTAACCTTTGCCAAGTTAAGGTATATGATACCATTAAACAACCACCTGCACTTACATCGGTTATAAAATATACACTTGAATGTGGTAACAGGGTAATTGCATCTGATAGTTCAGCAGGTGGAGTGCCGGCATATACTTATTTCTGGAGCCCTTCAGGTGGTAGTGGGCCAACTGCCAATATTGGTTCAGGTAGTTATACGTTAACAGTTACTGATAAAAACAATTGCACCAATGTAGTTCCATTAGTTGCACCCACAACCGACCCGGTTGCCAATTTTAAAGTCGTGCCTGATACCGTTTTACCTGGCGATTCAGTAAAATTTGTTAACCTGAGTACCGGAGCAACCTCATGGTACTGGACTTTTGGAGAAGGTGGAAGCTCTACAGATTCTTTACCATCGTATGTTTATAATAATGGAGGAAGTTTTGTAGTTTGGCTGAAGGTTACCAACGCAATGGGATGCAGTGATTCAATTGCAGTAACTATTTATGTAAAAGAAGGTATAATTGTACCCAATGTATTTACCCCTAATGGCGATGGAATAAATGATGTTTTCCATGTGAATGCATATGGTGTGAATAATTATAAAATAGATATTTATGACCGTTGGGGTTTATTGATCTTTGAAGGAACAGGACCTGACAATGATTGGACGGGCAGAACTATGGCAGGTGAACAGGTATCAGGCGGTGTTTATTATTACATAATTACAGCCACCGACAATAAGGGTAAATCCTTTAATACAAAAGGATTTGTTGAACTGATCCGTTAATTTTTTGCCCGAAATTGAGCCGTAGGCATTTTGTAATCATATGATTATCTGTATATTATAATAAGCTGTAAAATAGCGGTTTTACAATGCAACCTTTTTAATTTTTTTAACATCTTAAGCATACTTAGCTGGGAGACAAGCTGCTAAAATGATTCAGCTTAAGTAGGCATTCTTTAATCTTTGATTAAAGGTATTTTATCTTGGTTTTGTTATGAATTAGTATATCTTTGCCCAAAATTATAGACCCTAACCGTAAAATAAATAACCTTAATCTTTAAATCTCAACCAAATGAAAACCAAATTACTTATTTTTTCTTTTGTTTTATTTGCTTTTGGCACCGTTAGCGCGCACGTTATTACTGTAAGCAATAATAGCATTACTGCGGGGCATTTTACAAACCTTCAAATTGCAATTGACTCTGCTAATGTTAATGATACAGTTTATGTTGAAGGATCTCCTACTGATTATGGTACTGCTACTATTACAACAAAAATAACTCTTATAGGAGCCGGATATGCTGTAACTGGCGCTCAAAACAATTGGTCGAGCCAGGTTGACTATATATATATTGACTCAGTTCCGCATGGCAATAAGGTAAGTGGAACAAAGATTATGGGTATGGCTGTAAATAATAACATTTCATACAACGGAAGTTTTTATCAGGTTAATAATGTTGATATAGAAAGATGTTATGTTGGTAGTGGAGTTACTATTTTAGGTACTAACTGGACCATTACTAATAACATTCTCAATTACATTTATAATAATACTGGCTATTTCGGGAATCTTTTAATACAAAATAACTTCGTTGGGTATATTCAATATTCAAATCAGGCAACTGTAACTATTGATCATAATGATTTTGTGACAAACAATGGCAGTGTTTTATATAGTGTTTCAAATGCTATGATCACTAATAATGTTTTTTACTTTACCAATCCATCAAATGGGACAAATGTTAATAATTGCACCTATAGCAATAATCTTACGGTATGGGGTAGTTCTACCTATTCTGACCCAAACCTGAATGCATACCCTGGTAATACAGGTCAAAACAATGATACTGTTTCTTATTATTTAAAGGTATGGAACGATAAAACAATTCCTGCAAGTACTGTAAGTCAAAGTTCAATTTGGAATTATAACTGGTCTGCCTTTGTAACACCTACTAATAGCAGCCCTAATGACCCAACAACAGGAGCAACTGATGGTGGCCTGATTGGGGTGTATGGCGGAACTCATCCAATGCCTAATTTAACAGGTGCTACCCGTATTCCTCAAATGACATTGTTAATGAATAATGCGAGCGTTGTTCCGGTTGGAGGAAACCTTAACGTGAATTTTAAAGCCCGGGTTCAGAAATAAGAATGTTAATGTTTTGGGATTGAATTATTTAGATCCCAGAATTATACCCATACAGGGTAGATTTCTAAAAATCATTCTTTGACCGAAATGTTTAAAAAATTCACCAAATGAAAAAAATAATAATAGGCATAATTGCCTTTTGCATAACTAACATTGGCTCCTTGAGTGCCAATGTTATTACGGTAAGCAATAACGCCGTAAATGCAGGGCAATACACCAGCTTGCAAGCAGCAACTAATGCAGCCAAGCCCGGGGATACTGTTTATGTTATCGGGTCGCCTACTAACTACGGTACCGATACAATTAAAACACCTAAGCTTACTATAATTGGCGCCGGGTATAATGTTACAGGTACCGAGAATAATTACAACACCGTGGTTAATTACATTTATCTTAAAGGCGCGGTTTATGGTACTACTATCCAGGGTTTATATATCAGTTATAATATTCAGCAGGTTGTTACAGCTGTGTCCATCGATTCAGTGGATATTGAAAGGTGTTATGTATCCACCACCTTATTTGTATGCGGACATGATTGGACAATAAGGAACAACAACATTGATAACCTGAATATAGGTAACAATGCAAATATTCTTATACAGAATAATTTTTTGCAAGATGTCGGAAATACCAACCTGGCAACCGTAACAATAGATCATAATGATTTTGTAACGTACAATGGTAATGTAACTTCATATACAGGTGCTTCTACCAATGCATTGTTTCAGAATAATGTATTCTATTACTGCAACCCCGAGAATACCACAAGTTGTACATTTAAAAACAATTTTACCGTTTCTGGTACAGTTTATAATCTGAATACCTATGCAGGTAATACAGGCACAAAAAATGTTTACACAACAACACCAGATTGGACAGATGGTTCAATACCTGCAAGTACTGTGAGTCAAAATGCAGTGTGGAATCATGTATGGACATTCACTATTGCTTCGCATGCACATGATTCAGCTACCGATGGTACTGATATAGGAGTTACTGGTGGTAGTTACCCTATGCCTAATTTAGGAGGACTGCCTCATATACCTCAAATGGATTATTTATCTGTAAGTGGCGTGACAACCAATGGTGGTAACCTTGGCATAAATTTTAAAGCACAAGGCAAGATGGCTAAAGGAGTACTGACCGCTGAATACTTTTTTGATACTGATCCGGGAAGAGGCTTGGGAACACCCATTACCTTTGTTCCAACAAGCGATTCGGTATTGATCAATAAAAGTGTTTCGGTTGGAGTTCTTACGGGTTATCATGTTATCGGTGTTAGAGTGAGAGATTCCTCAGGCTATTGGAGTTTATATCAGGCAGCGGAATTTTATGTTCAACCGGTTGTTGCAGCCAAGACAGCCCCTATAATTGCAGCCGAATATTTTTATGACAATGATCCGGGCCAGGGTAAGGGAACAGCAATTTCATTTGCTAAGAGCACGACAGTAAATATTACTCAAAGCTTGCCAATTGGTAGCCTAACACCGGGTTATCATAATGTTTTTGTACGTGTTGAAGATTCAACTGGAGTATGGAGCTTATATGCAGGACGTAATTTTTACGTATCTGCCATCCCGTTCGTACAAAAATCAGCCCCAATAGTAGCGGCTGAATATTTTTATGATACCGATCCTGGCCAAGGAAATGGAACTGCGATAACGTTTTCTAAAAACACTTCGGTAAATATTACTCAAAATTTTCCGATAGGTAGTTTAAGCCCCGGCTATCACAACGTTTTTGTACGTGTTGAGGATTCTACTGGCGTTTGGAGTTTATATGCGGGACGTAATTTTTATGTGTCTCCAACGGCACTTGTGCAGAAGTCAGCACCTATTATAGCCGCCGAATATTTTTATGATAACGACCCTGGCCAGGGTAAAGGAACAGCAATTTCAGTTACCAAAGCAGATTCAGTAAATACTACTCAAAGTATGCCAATTGGTAGTCTCACGGCTGGTTTCCATAACGTGTTTGTACGTGTTAAGGATTCTACGGGAGTATGGAGTTTGTATGCAGGGCGTAACTTTTATGTGTCTCCAGCAGCATTAGTACAGAAACTTGCACCTATTGTAGCAGCCGAGTATTTCTTTGACACGGATCCAGGTCAGGGTAAAGGAACAGCAATTACAGGAATTACTTCTTCTGACACTATTAATATGACACAGAATTTAAATGCATCGGCTTTGGCAATAGGCCCGCATAGTGCATTTATACGTGTTGAAGATAGTACCGGCCATTGGAGTATATATGAAGGAAGTACATTTAAAGTGGAAATTTGTTCTGATAAGGTAACTGCCACAGCAACCAAAGATTCCTGTTATGGAAGTAATGATGGTACTGCAACTGCAGTGGCATCTGGCGGGAATAAACCTTATGCATATGCATGGAATACTACCCCGGTGCAAACTACCATTACAGCCACAGGTTTAATTGCCGGCATTTATTCTATAACGGTAACAGATTCTATTGGTTGTCCGGCTACAGCTACTGTAGTGGTGGGCCAGCCTACTCAAATTAAAATCAAAACGACAGTTAACCCGACCACATGCGGTTTAAATAATGGATCGATATCAGCATCTGCTACTGGTGGTACAGGAACAACCTACACTTATTCCTGGAGCACGGTTCCGGTTCAAACCAGTTCCTCCATATCTAACCTCTCAGCGGGTGTATATACCGTTACTGCATTTGACCAGAACATGTGCTCAAGTACAGCAACTGTAACAGTTGGTGCAACTTCTTCTCCTACAATTACGGTTACCTCAATAGTACCGAGCAAGTGCGGAGAACATATTGGTTCGGCTAGTATTTCCGTTACCGGAGGTACATTGCCTTATTGGTATAGCTGGAATAATGGGGATACGCTATCAACAGCTGATAGCTTGCATTCGGGTAACTATATAATTACTGTTACCGATAAGAATGGATGTTCAATATTTACATCTATTGCCATCACCAACTCCGATGGCCCTGTGATTAAAGCTAATGGTATAAGTGAAGTAAAATGCTACGGACAATCGAACGGTTCAATAAATGTTAGTGTAACTGGCGGAACAGCTCCGCTTACTTATGCATGGTCGAATGGTGCTACAACTTCAGCTATCAGCAACCTGGCACAAGGCCCTTATTATGTTACAGTAACCGACCATACCGGATGTTCAGGAGTTCAGACCTTTAAAATTACACAACCTACGTCACCAATTTCTCTTGCAGTATCTACTGCTAATTCAGATTGCTCAACTCCTGACGGAACAGCAAGTGTAGTAGCCAGCGGAGGAACTTCTCCATATACCTATAACTGGAGTGTAGGAGTAACAACTACAACTGCAACCGGCCTTGGAGCAGGTGCCTATGAAATAACCGTAGTGGATTCGAATGGCTGCGCTGATTCTACACAGGCAGCAGTGAGCAGTAAAAATGGCCCCGTTGTGACTATAGATAGTACTACCGCTTCTACTTGCGCTTCTGGCGGTAAGGGCTCAGGTACAGTTGTTATTTCCGTTACGGGTGGTACCGGTTCAGATAGTTATTTATGGTCTGATATAAGCTCAAGCACTACTAAAAACCTTAGTGGTGTTCCCAGTGGTGTATACAACGTAATAGTTACCGACCAGGTTGGTTGCGTGGGTACGGCTGCAGCTAAGGTTGGTGAAGTGGCACCACCTGCATTATCAATTTGTATGGTAACTGTTGACCCTAAAACGAACCATAATTATGTAATATGGGATAAGTCAACGGCTAAATCTATAGCAAGTTATAATGTGTATAAGGAAACAACTGTTCCTGGTCTATTCAATAAAATAGGCAGTGTGCCTGTGAAAAATGGTGGCACTTATGTTGATAGCCTTTCTGATGCAAATGTTCAAAGTTGGAGGTATGAAATATCTCAGGTTGACTCATGCGGATTTGAATCTTCTTTAAGCAAACCGCATAAGACCATGCACCTGACTATTAACCAGGGTTTTCCTGCAGGTACATTTAATCTGGTTTGGGATAACTACCAGGGCTTACCCTTTAACTATTATATAGTTTACAGAGATAGTGTGCCGGGCGTAGCGAGCGATAGTATTGGTTATGTACTTAACAATGGTACGTATACATACTCTAACCTGGTAGGGACACTTAGTCATCCTTGGTACTATCACATGGGTATCAATAACCCCGGTGGATGTACACCATCTATAGAATCTATTAACTATAACGCTTCTAAGTCAAATACCGGTAATTATACTATTTCCGGATTGCCTTCAATAAACGGAGATCTGAATTCTTTAGTTGTATACCCTAACCCAACAAGGGGAATAGTAAATTTCAGTTTGAATCTTGTAAATGCTCAAAGCATTACACTAAGAATTTACAATGCTTTGGGGCAGGTAATGGCAACTACTGGCTATGGCAAACTTTCAGGGCCTGTCAATAAAGAAATTGATTTGTCAGGCTTAAGTAAAGGAGTATACATATTACAGATAAGTGGTAATAATGGAAATACTTATAAGAAAATAGTGCTCCAGTAGTCAGTATATTCTGAACTAAAAGACCGCCTTTTAAGATATTATTAAGGCGGTCTTTTTAGTTTAAAACCTGTAGTTTTTTGACTTTCCGGCGGATAAATAAGTTTTTCTATCTTTGGTTGAACAATTTTATGTTTTAGCCTGTTCATAAGGGAGATGAATATTGCCGGAAAAAGAAAATATTTTAGCCAGAAAACACATTCGTGTTACCTGAAAGGTGTTGTCACAATTATTTTTATCCTCATAAACTGGGGTAATTTATTTGCACAGAATCTGAACGAAACCGGCCTTTACAGTATCCGTAACTATTCTGCCAAGGAGTATAACCTAGTACCGCAGAATTTTGCTGTTGTTCAGGATTCGCGTGGAGTACTCTTTTTTGGTAATAATAGCGGTATACTTGAATATGATGGACATAATTGGGATACCATTCAAACTCCACAGGAAGGGCCTATACATTCATTAACTATTGATAGTAAAGGAGTAATATATGTTGGTGGTACCGGTGAAATAGGTTACCTGGCATCGGACCTTAATGGTAGGATAAGA
>Ga0210396_10002892_pt1 | contig 17281 bp, 20 predicted proteins | sample IncBWH17OmetaG_FD_155466 | JGI IMG/M metagenome (GOLD analysis project Ga0210396, IMG submission 155466) | Forest soil microbial communities from Barre Woods Harvard Forest LTER site, Petersham, Massachusetts, United States - Inc-BW-H-17-O ... | reverse complement strand
GGTGAACAAGGCCTACGAGGCAGCGCTTGCCAACGGCGGCAAGGATAATGGCGCGCCAGGGCTGCGGCCGCAGTTCGATCCCCGCTATTACGCGGCCAATGTGCTCGATCCCGACGGCTACAATGTGGAGATCTGCTACAAGCCCTGGCTTTACGAATAAAATCTGCGCTGCTCACGCTCCGAGTCGGCGCGCCGATGCTTGCATTTATGCACCCCCATCACCACACGGTCATCCGCACAATGTGCGGCATATTGCAGGTGTGTCTCTCGGCGACCGAACGACCGTTGTTCAGTTGCCGCGGCCGCCAGACTAGAGCGCGGAAGACGATCACGTCACACCGGCCGCGGTCAATTGCAACAACTTATCAGGCGGGGCGACGTCGCCGCCGCTGCTTGGCCGACGTCGAACGAATGACCACCGACCCGCGGCCGGCGCGCGCGAACGGCACGCGATTGCGAGCGATGGCCCCGTCGATCAGGCACGCGACCTCCGGACGAGCGAGTGTGGACGCGCCCTCCACGTCAATCCAGCGCGTCTGGCTGGACCCCTGCAACAATTTCTCAGGATCCGGCAATTCCTTACCACGACTGAAGTACAGCTTAACGCCGTTCACGTCCGCGCGGATTGCAAGAGCGCCCTCGTACCCATGCTCGTTGGGTGAAATGCTGATGACCAACCAGTCGCGATATTCATACACAACCTCACAGGCGGTGGGCAGGCGCTTTCGCAGCCACCGCTGCATTGCGCCGAGGAGCCGCAGATGCGCGGGCGCGAACCTGGCGATAAGCATACGCAACTCGGCTTCTGCCGCTCGTCTCGCCACCGCAGACTGGGTACTGCCGGGGACCTCGACTTCGAGTTGGACCGAACGGCGTCCGGACGCATCCTTCTTCACGCTCATGATGGCTCCTTGGGATCGGATTGTTGCGGCAGTGGATGCGCCACGACCACCAGGCGATGCGCGCGGCCGCCTGGGGCGGATTCATCGTGATACTTCGAAACGAGTTTCGTGATGGCCTGGGTGAGTTCGTTGCTGAAAGCCGCCCGGTCCGTCGGTGAGCGGAAGCGAACCTCGGTGTCCACCGCCAGGGTCGCCAGGCGTTTGCCCGCCTCCGTCGCCCGACGAACGAGGTCTCCCACCTCGCGGACGACGCGTGCGCCCAGGGCGATGAGATAGCTCGCGGACAGCCGATCGACTTGGCGATTCGGATCAACGGCAACAGGGCCCAGGGCGCTTGGCGAAACGACATAGGAAGCGGCCGTCGCCACGAGCAGCCGTTCGGTCAGCCCGCCCCACTTGCGTTCCTCGGCCAGCCGCACCAGCCCGTGCGCCTCCAGCGCGTGCAGATGGTAGTTGACCTTCTGCCGAGCCAGGCCGACCCGCGTGGCCAACGTCGCCGCAGAAGCGGGCACGGCCATCTCGGAGAGGAGTCGACTCCGCACGGGCTCCAAGGCCACCGTCGCCGCTGCCGGATCATCGATGACTTGGATGTCGATCACGAGGAGATGGTATCATTGACAACTTTTGTTGTCAATCGGGGATAAGGCTTTTTTCGGCCAAATCCGCGAAGTCGATGTCGGGCCGCAGAAATGATACCGGAGGGCTAGAATGCTCCCATCTCTCTCGACCTCGGAGGAAAACAATGGCAAACGCCGATTCTCGCGTAACGATCCACATGGCGGCGAGTCTCGACGGCTTCATCGCTCGCAAGGACGGGCGAGTCGATTGGCTCGAAACCGCAGATGAATTCGTGGGCGGAGACACCTTGGACCCGGGAAACGTCGACGCATTCCTCAAGACGATCGACTGCTACATCATGGGATCGCGAACATATGAGACCGCGATAGCTTTTGAGGCCAAAGGGTTGGGTTGGGCGTACGGCGACAAACCCACATTTGTTCTGACTCGACGCGAGCTGCCGCGGACTCGGGATACCGTCGAGTTTTGCTCTGGAGATCTCGTGGATTTCGTGAACGGGCGCCTGCGGCCCATGTTCCGCTCCATCTGGTTTGTTGGAGGCAGCGCCGTCTGTGCCGAATGCCTTCGTCTGGGATTAGCTGACGAAATTCGTTATTCGATTCTACCGGTCTTGATCGGTGATGGGCTCCCGTTTTTCGGGAAGCTCGACGGAGACATGGCCCTCCATCTAGCGGAGGTCAAGGCCTACAGGAGCGGCACGGTGGAGCTTCGTTACGAGGTGCGAAACGAGCATTGAACCTGCAAACGACGGTACGCCTTTCAGAAAAAGTTCAATACGTGCAGCGCCGCCGCTCTTCATGACCGCATTGACCAACACCATCCTGGGGCTTGGGTTCCTGCTCACCGGCTCCGCGGCCACGTTCCTGATGTACCATTTGTGGGGCTATCCGTTCGACCACGAGAAGCTCAAGAGTTCGGCGCCGCCGCGGCTCATGCTGCTGCACGGGTGCATTGGGCTATGTCTACGTCGTCGTCTAATCATTCCCCGCCCGTCAGGCAGCGGCGGCGCAGCCGCTTTGCCAGGCGGCTAGAAGCGCGTCGTTCAGAACCGCCTGATCTTGCGAACTGACGATCATCACCCAGGTTCGCCCGTCGTCGCTGACGCCGAATCCGAGTTCGGCAATGCCGGACTCGAAGAGGCACGCGCGGAGCAGGTTTACCTGCTCGCGGGCGCGCGGGTCGGTGGAGTAATTGTCGTGGGCGAAGAGGAGCGATTCGCCGCTGGGGCCGGCGTGAAGGACGGTGCGGTCGGCGGTGGGAATCTGGCGGCCCAGGAGGTTGGCTTTGTCTGCCGCGTAGGCGTTCCAGTCTCGGAAGGCGGGTTTGTAGCGCCCGCCGGTGCCGATCCATGCGTCGGGGTTCGCGCTGACCAGCGTCTCCAGCGCCTCGGCCAGAATCTGCTCGCAGGTCTCCAGGGAGAGAAAGCGCGCCATCAGGTCGGTATGACTGACCCAGTAGCCTCTTTGATCGAGCCAGGCGTTCAATTCGGCGACGGTCGTCCATTGGTCCGCCAGTTCCCCCGACCGCGCCATTTTGATCAGGTCATCGATCACCTGCGCCTGCACCCAATTGCGGATCACTGCGGACACCCGGCGACGACGCTGTTCTTCACTTTCCAGAATCATGGATGACATGGGGGAGCGCTCCTGTAGGCCACTCATGCAGGAATGACCCTCAGCGGATCGGCAAGGGGGCGTTTTTGGCTTGAGGATTGGGTTATATGCCGGGCGGCGAGTTCATTGAGAATAAAACACCCCCGCTCGGAGAAAATCAAAGTTAGGATTTTGTAAGACATTTTTCTTGATTTTTTGTCGGATGACGCGTATTGGTGAAGTTGTATGCATCGCAGCAAACCCGGCGGTGCATGGGAGCGAGGTTATGGTGGAAGCAATTGGAAGTAAAATTCGTCGACAGCGACGCCGGATGGGACTGACCTTGGACGATCTGGCTGGCCGGACGAGCATCTCCAAGCCGTACCTGTCTCTGATCGAAACTGGACGCGTCCCCAACCCGCCCAGCGATGAGAAGCTCAAACGGCTGGAGCAAACGCTCGGTTTCACGCCCGGCGAGCTGCTGACGCAAGCCCATCTGCAACGCACACCCAAGGATGTTCGGGCGATGTTGCAGAAACTGATGCGGGATGGAAGGGGACAAAGGGACGAGGGAAAGGGACAAAGGAACGGAGGGACAGAGGGACAAAGTGAAAGAACAGCCGGAGGCGCTCCTCCCGCGCCCTTTGCCCCTTTGTCCCTTGGTCCCTCTGTCCCTTCTCCGGTCGACCTCGATGACGCTTACCTGAGCGGCGTGCTTCAGGAACTGGTCGAGCGGTCGGTCGGCAATGTCGAAACGGTGACGGCCAACGCGGTGCCGGTGATCAACCGGGTGTCGGCGGGATATCCGAAGGATTTCACCGACCTGTCGTATCCGCCAAGGGTGGCTGACGAATACGTGAGCTGTCCGGACATTCAAGACGGGGAGGCATTCGCGGCCCGCGTGCACGGGGACAGCATGACGCCCAAGTATCATCAGGGCGACATCGTGGTTTTTTCCCCCGCCGCTCCTCCGCGTGACGGCGACGACTGCTTCGTTCGTTTCAGCGACGGACAGACGACCTTCAAACGGATCTTTTTCGAATCAGCCGAAGACGGCACGTCGATGCTGCGGCTCCAGCCGCGTAACGAACGCTACCGCCCGCAGACCGTCCCCAGCGACCAGGTCACCGGGCTTTATCGGGCGGTATATCGATATCAGCGGGTGGATGGGGAATAAGGGCTCAGGCGTATGCCGCCTGGATGGCGGCGAGCATCGACGCAACGTCTTTCTTTCCCGAATAGCGGCACCCGTTGAGGAAAAAAGTTGGGGTCCCACGGACTCCGCTTCGGTTGCCCGAATCCACGTCCTCCTGAATCCGCCGCACGTGCAAGTCGCGCTCGTAGTCGGCCTGGAAGCGATAAATCTCCAGACCCAGTTGCAAGGCCAGGTGAGTCAGGTCCAGGTCCGCCAGCTTTTGCTGGTTGCGGAAGAGCAGGTCGTGCATTTCCCAGAATTTCCCCTGGGAGGCGGCGGCTTCGGCCGCCTGGGCGGCGGCGCTGGCGCGGGGATGAATCCCGCTCTGCGGAAAATGCCGGAAGACCACCGCAAGCTGATCCGGCAACCGCTCGCGCAGCGCCTTGACGACCGGCCAGGCGTTGAGGCAATCGGGGCACTCATAGTCGCCATACTCGAGCAGCACCGCTGGGGCGTCTGGCGGACCCTGAATGTGATCGCGCGAGCTGACCTGCACCGCCAGATCCGCGCAAGCCTGCGAAGCGCCGTTCTGTGTCATCGCCCGGCATTCTAGATGCCAAGTCGCGCTTGTCGAACATCGCGCGTGCGTTCTCAACCGTCGGCGCGCGGTTGCGATCTCGTTGAGCCCGCTTGCCGCAACAAGAATTGATCAGAATTGAATGTGATGTATGTTTTTTTGTTGATTTGCGCTCCCGGAATGTATAATACAATCGTGCGGGGCTGGTGAAAGGATTCCCATGAAGGCGGTGGTGCGCGGCTGGCGCGGTCTTTACGAGCCGGGGACGGCGGCATCGAATGGGCCGCCGCAGCTCTTCACGAATCTGCCAACGTAGGATTCCGGCCAAGCCATCGGCGTACCTGGTTGTCGTCACACGAAAATCACGGATTGTTCTGACCGCACTTGCCGCACAGCGCGCCGGGTGAAGTGCGATTCCTACGTGCGACGGACCGGACGAAGAATGGAGCAAACTATGCGGGTTCCGTTTCGCAAGACCTCTGTCCGGAAAGCGGCCAATTCACGGCCCGCCGGAATCGAGCGCCTCGAGCACCGACGACTGTTCACCTCCGTTACCCAGACCTATCCGGGATACTACGAGGTAGACGCCGACTCCGCTTCCAACGTGGTGAACGTCGCCGTTTCACAAGCCAACGACACCTTCACGCTCGATGGCGTCACTTATTCCAACGTCGCCTACATCACCGTAAACGGCAACGGCAACAGTGACCAGCTCAACGTCACCTCCGACAACGAACAGGGGCCGATCGGCTGCGCCATCAACGGTGGCGGTGGCAACGACAGCATCAGCGCCAGCGGGCTCACCGCCGTCATCCACGGCGGCTCCGGAAATGACAACATCACTCTCAAGGACTCCTTCTACGGCGAAGTCTACGGGGACAGCGGCAGCGACAACATCTACGTCGTCGGCGACTGCCTCGATGCCGAAATCGTGGGCGGCTCCGGGGGGTCCAATATGATCGACGCCTGGAACAGCAATTACGGCGTCACCATCTACGGCGGACCGGGGAACGATACCATCTACGGAACACGCTACGACGACGAAATCTACGGTGGCGGCGGTAACGATACGATTTACGGCAACGGTGGAAACGATACCATCTACAGCAGCGGCGGATTGATCATCGGTGGGAGCGACGGCGGCGATAACACCGCCTACATCCCGACCGGCGCCAATGTCACCTGCGTCAACATTCAGAACATCTTCTACACATAAGCAGCAACGGGAGGCTCTTATGCGGAAGCGTCACGGCTTTACGCTCACGGAATTATTTGTGGCAATCGGAGCGATTGCGGTGCTCGCCTCATTGGTAGTACCCGTAGCCTCCAAGGCGCGGGCCGCCGCCAACGCCGCAAGCTGTCTGTCAAATCTCCATCAGATGGGCAGCGCCTTTACCATGTACGAACTGGAGTACCGCAGCGCCCTGGTTCCCTATATGTGGAGCAGCCCGAACTCCCAGTATCCCGCTTACAAACATTACTGGTTTGGGATCCTTGACAGCTATGGGGTCAAGGCCGACACCCTGCTCTGTCCATCAGCCAACACACCGATCTACAGCGATCCGTTCAGCCCGATCGGGCTTCAGACACGGGGCTACGGCGCGGTCTTTAACTGCTGGACCGGACGTTTCGGGCCCAATGGAACTGCCATCACACTCACGGTGCCCACTCGCGCCCAGTTTGGCCGGGACGGAGACTATCGCGACGGCAGCTACGGCTACAACCGGTACCTGACCGCACAATTCGATGGCCTTGGTGGATTCGGGAGCACGCGCAAGACGAGCAATCTCCTGGAGATTCATGACCTGGCCAATGTCCCGGCGTTCATGGACTGTGTTTTTGGCGACGTCCAGCCGGACAACTACAGCTTCGCCGCCCCGCCGAAACTGCCCAAGGACCTGACCGGGATGTCCGCGATGCCGGGCACTCCCGGGCAGAACGACCTCTGGAAGCTGCTGATCGCACGGCACGGAACCGCGATCAACGTCGGCATGGCCGACGGCAGCGCAAGGCTCGTCCCGCTCACCGACCTCTATATGCTCACTTGGAATGCCGGATGGCAGAAATACCCCCTGAAAATTCAATAGCAGCGTGCGCCGCAGCGCGGAGGGCGACACCATGAGCATCCTGCATTTGTTCACCAGGGACCAGGTGCTGCTGTCGAAGAACGACATGGCCTGGATGTGGGCCACAGTCGTGCTGAGCCTGGTTGTATTGGCGGGGTACGTCGCGATCGGATTCAATTGGTACTTTCAATCGCGGCTTGCCCGCAAAGAATCTGCGGCGGCGCTGCGGCATCTTCGAAATATTTTCCTCATCTGCGCCGTTTGTGGGTATGCGTTCTGGACGATCGACCTGCCGTGGGTTGTCTGGCGCAGTTATAACGTGCTTCTGTTCGGTTTGGCATGCTACACCTGGTCGTACGTCTGGCGCTCCCGCGGCGTGAGCCTCATCGACGAGCTGGAGCAGGTGGCAAACCGCTATCGGGACATCGCCGAGCTGCTTCCGTACATTGTCTGGACTGCCACGGAAAACGGAAAGGTCGATTACGTCAATCAGCGGTGGGGCCAGTTCAGCGATTCACAGACCTGGCTCGACGCGGTACACCCCGACGAGCAGGAGGAGGTTGCGGCATGGTGGGAAAAGATATTGCACGAGCGCGAGCCTGCCGGTCGCGAGATCCGACTGGCGGCGCGGGGCGGCGGGCATCACACCTTCATCGTGAAGGCAACCCCCATCGTCAATGGGCACATGGTCAAATGGCTGGGGGCCTGCGCCGACATCGAAGATCAGAAACGCCTGGCAGAGGAGAAGGAGAACCAGGCGCGGCAGAAGTCGTTCTTTCTCAATGCCCTGAGCCACGACCTGCGGGCGCCTCTGAACAACGTCGTGCTCAACGCGCATCTGCTGAAGATGTCGCCATCGGAGCCGGCCGACCCCGAGGCGGTGGACATGATCATCGAGAATGCCATCGCCGCCGGCGAGTTGCTCTCGCGGCTGCTCGAGTACGCCAGGGCGGGCCACGAGCACAATTCGGCCGACACCGTGGCGATCAACGCCCTGCTTCTGAAGATCGGCCGCCGTTTTTTGCCGCCCGCCCGTCAGAAGGGTCTGACGTTGCAGGTCGCCGAGGCGCCGGAATTGACCTGCATCACCGACCGCAACAAGCTGGAGCGCATTCTGACCAATCTGGTTGACAACGCGGTCAAACACACTGAGGCCGGCGCCGTCGAACTGTCGGCGATACCTGCCGAAGCTGAGGGGATTGTCATTCGCATCTCGGATACCGGAAAAGGCATTGCTTCCGACGCCGTGCCTTTCCTGTTCGATGAGTTTTATCAGGTTAACAATCATGAACGCGATCGGAGCAAAGGATTCGGCCTCGGTCTCGCGATCTGTCGGTCTCTCGCCCGACAGCTTGGGGGCGACGTGCGACTTGCCGCAACCGGCAGCCAGGGGAGCTGCTTCGAAGTCCTCCTCCAGTCCAACCGTGCTGGTGGTCGAGGACGACCGCAGCGCGCGGCGGGCGATCGTCCGCATCCTGCAACGTCAGGGATTTATCCTGGCCGAAGCGGCAACCGTGAAGGAGGCAATGTCGCGGCTCGCGGACCGGCCCAGACCCCGGTGGATTCTGCTGGACTTGATGTTGCCGGATGGCTGGGGAACTGAGGTCCTCCGCAAGGTGAGCGAAGAATCGCTGGCCATTCAGGTCTGCGTCATTACCGGCTGCGCCGCGCCCGACATCGGGCAACTGCTGGAGATGGGCGCCCGCGAAGTGCTGATGAAGCCGGTCGACGTCGATCGACTGCTGTCACTGCTCCGCGAGCCCTCGGTCGAGTACGTCTCGGAATAGAGGCTTTCCATCGGACTGCGCTCCATCAGCAGGGCAAAGACGTTTTCATGCCCGAATTCGCGCGCGACCTGGTGAGGCGTCTTGTCCGCCCCCAGGGTCCAGATGTAGATCGTGCCGCCGGCCCGCGGGTCCCGCATCGGAAAGTCGCCCGCGCCGACGCTCATGCGGATCGAATTCGGGTCGGCATCGAGATGTTTTCGCACCAGATCCACATCGCCCATTGCACAAGCCATGAGAAGGTCGGTTCGGCAGCCGCGCGAAATCAGCAATCTGACCACGTCCTGCCGGTCGCGAATCAGGTACTGGGCCGGCGTTGACTCATGGTCGACGTCCACTGCGTCGATTTGGGCGCCGTGGTCCAAAAGGAATTCAGCAATTTCGACGTTGGCAGCTACGTGAAGCGGCCTTTGCCCGTCGCCGCCGCGCATGTTCACGAGCTGCGGGTCGGCCGAGATCAGCTCTTTGAGCCGCTCGAGCATTCCAAGCCTGGACGCTGCGTACGCATCCAACACCGCGCCGCGCTGGATCAGCAATGGCGCCAGTCCGCTGTCGTTGTCGAGGACGCCAAATCCCCCCGCCCACCAGTGGCTTTTCACGTTGATGCCGGCCCCGGCTTGTAGCAGCGCGTCGATCAGGCCGAGGTTCTTCCGTTGTACCGCGGCCAGGAGCGGCGTTTGCCCAAAGTGCCCGCCGGGCATCGGATCGTCGAGCTTCGATTTGATCTCGGGGTGTGACTGAAGAACCCCTCGAGCCATGCCGACGTCATTCGACTCTATCGCGGCGGCCAGCTTTTCCATGGGATCGGGCATGTCTGTGGCGTCCAATCATCCCTTTGCGCGATCGGCATGCAATCTTTCCCGGCCCTGGTCTACTACTCAAGCAATGATATCCGAGAGAATGTTCCTATCGACGTCTTTCATCCTGTTGGCCGGATTCCTGTCGACGGCCGGCGCATCGGCGCCCCTCTCGCCAGCCCAGATGCAGGCGGACTTTGACCTCATGCGGCACGCGCTGGAAGAAGGCCACCCGGGCCTGAACCGATACATTCCAAAGCCGGAAATGAACCGGGCCTTTGAAGCCCAGCGGGCGAAATTGACGCGACCGATGACCAGGCCGCAATTCGAGGCGGTGGTCGCCCAGACCCTGGCGACAATGCGATGTGGGCACACGAAAATGAACGCGGATGAGGAGGTTGAAACGGCGATCAAAAATGCGCGAACATTCCCGCTTCGCGTTCTGACCGAAGGCCGGCGGCTGGCGGTCGTGCTCAACGAGACGCCGGACAATCAGACCCTTCGTCCGGGAATGGAAATCGTCGAAATCAACGGGCAGAAGGCGCCGGACTTGATCGATCGCCTCTGGCCGTTCATCTCCGGGGACGGGGACATCGAGACGGGCCGACTGCACGATATTGCCGGGAGATTCGCCCAGCTCTACTGGTGGCTTGTCGAGCAGCGCGACAACTTCATCGTCAAGGCGCGCGACGCGTCAGGGAACACAGTCGTCGCGACACTGGCCGGCGTAACCGATGCCGAGCGACGAACCAGCCGGAACCCAGTGAACGAGACCATGAAGGCGAACATCGGCAGGCTCATGGCCTGGTCGCCCGACGACTTTGCTCTGCGCTTCTTCAACGACTCCGAGGTTGCTGAAATCCGCCTGCGCCATTTCGCCGGCGACACTTACCGGCAATGGATCGAGGATACGTTTAATACGTTGCACGAGAAAGGCACCAAAACGCTGATCATCGACCTGCGTGGCAACGGCGGTGGCGACGACATGTACGGCGCGATGCTCGTCTCCTGTCTGACCGACAAGCCGTTCCGCTATTTCGACCGCATCGAACTCAAGACGGTCGACCCGTCCTTTAAAGCCCATTGCGACTGGCCCGCTTCCGCCGAGGCCCGTTTGCGCGAGGGAACGACGCCGGAACTGAGCGGCGGGTATCGCGTCACTGCGAACCTCCATCCGGGAGTGGCCGAACAGAATCCGGGCAAGCATCCGTTTCTCGGAAAAGTGTTCGTTCTGACCGACGGCGGCACCTTCTCCACCGCCGCGGATTTCTGCGCCATCGTCCGTCATCTCAATCGCGCGACTTTTATCGGCAAAGAAACGGGCGGCGCCTATTGCGGCAACAACTCGGGATTCATGCCCACGCTGACGCTGCCTAACTCGCAGGTGGGCATCCGCCTGCCAATGTACGAATACTGGAACGCCGTCGGTGCATCCGGAGAAAACCGTCGAGGAACGCGCCCCGATCACGTCATCGAGCTGAAGACCGCCGATGTGCTCCGCGGCGTGGATGCGCAGCTCGATTGCGCTCTCAAACTGGCCCGTGCCACGACGCTGTCACAATAGTTAATCCATTCGAACGAAGGACAGGTGCAGCTCCGCGTGGCGGAGATGCATGTTGATCCATTGGTCGTGGGTCAGGCGGCCGAAGATAACATGCGGCGCAGTGGGCGTCTGGTCGCGCAGGCGCGCGAACGATTTGCGGAAATGGGCCAGCCCGTCCTCCAGAGACGCCGGGCCGATGGCCAGCGTTCCGCCGGGCACTTTGGGAATGCTTCCTCCGGCCCGCATCTTCTTGTACAGGAACCGTCCCTTCATCGGCCGCAGCATCAGCCGGATGATAAACGGCGGGTGCAGCGGCATCCCGTCAAACGAATAATCCGCCCAGGTCGCCAGGTGATTGAGGATCTGCCCGGTCGACCAGTTCCCCACGCACCGCGCCCGGCCCGCGCGCTCGGCATTCTCGATGGCCCCAACATCCCCCAGGGCATCATCGATCGTCACGAAGCTGATCTCCCGCCGGTTCCCGGAAACTGGCGTTTGCGTGGTCATTGTGGCATCTTAACGACCGCCTCGGAGGTTGCACTCTCTTTACTGTTTATTGCAGCCAGAAGACCGGACTCCGGGAAGGTTTCCCGAGACGTTGAACTGCTGGCCGGGAGGTTTCGATGCCGAGAATGCTGCTTGCAATCGCGTGTCTTTGGATGCTCTGCGGAACCGGGCTGGCCGGTGAGCCGGTGGCGACCATGAATCTGTGGCCCGGCAAGCCGCCCGGCGACACAACGGAGATCGGGCCGGAAAAAGTCGTGCGCGGGATGCTCACCAATGTGTCGACCCCGACTATCGCCGTTTACAAACCGCAGAAGGAAAAGGACACGCACGTCGCCATCGTGGTCGCGCCCGGCGGTGGGTTCACCGGGCTGGCCATGGAGCACGAGGGGACGCAGGTTGTCGATTGGCTCAACTCCATCGGAGTGACCGGCGTCCTGCTCAAATACCGCGTGCCCAACCGCCCGGGCATGCCGCGATACATGGCCGCGATGCAGGATGGGCAGCGCGCTCTGAGCATCGTGCGATCCAAGGCGAGCGACTGGGACATCGATCCCAACCGGATCGGGATCATCGGTTTCTCAGCCGGCGGACAACTGGCCGCCGACGTGGAAACCAACTTCGACAAACGCGTCTACGACCCGGTCGACGACATGGACAAGGGCCAGACGCGGCCGGATTTTGCCATCCTGGTTTATCCCGGCGGGATCGCTCCGCGCGACGGCTCGGTCGGCCTCACGCCTGATGTGCGTGTCACCAGCCAGACGCCGCCGACCATCCTGATCGTCGCCGACAACGACCGCTCGGAAAATTCGGTCTACATGTATCTCGCACTCAAGAAGGCCAAGGTACCGGCGGAGATGCACGTCTATGGCGAAGGCGGTCATGGCTTCGGCATGCACAAAACCGATGCCCCGCACGGAACCTGGACCCGGCGCGTAGATGACTGGATGAGGATGCGTGGGATCCTCGGGCCGGGCGCGCCCGCCAATTAGCGAGCCGTTTCGACGGAGAATTGCGGGAGGGCGAGGCGGGCGAGGCTCCTGCCGAGCCGCGGCTCGCCGGGAGGCTCGCCCGGCTCGCCCTCCCAGGACCAGGAGCGCCGCACCACCCGCTGTCGCGGCGAGCCTTGGAGTGATACAACGGGCGCATGAACTGGCTCGGGGACCATGACGTCGCAAGCCTCGGCCAAGCGCTGCACCGCGACGGATTTCCCGCCTTGCACGCGGCCAAGCTGCTGCGCGAGTTTTATCGCGGCGCCGGCGAGATCGACTTTGTCCGTCTCAACGTCGGACCGCGCGTCAAGCACCGGATCGAGGCGTTGCTTCGCGACCGGCCGGGCGCCGTCCTCGCACAAACGCAAAGCGCCGATGGCACGCTGAAGCTGCTGGTCGGTTTTGGCGACGGACGGAGCGTGGAGAGCGTCCTGATGCCCGGCTACCGCGCCGACCGGGCCGCCGCCTGCGTGTCGTCGCAGGTGGGATGTGCCATGGGCTGCGACTTTTGCGCCAGCACGCGGGGCGGATTGGAACGCAATCTGACTGCCGGGGAAATTGTCGATCAATTTCTCTTTCTCAAGCGCGAAGCGACGAAGTTGGGCCGGCGATTGGTTTCGCTGGTCTTTATGGGCATGGGTGAACCCATGCACAATCTGGACAACGTCATCGCCGCGGTTCGGCGGATCGCCGATCCTGACCTGGGCGGGCTGGGCTGGCGGCAGGTCACGGTCTCGACCGTCGGAATCGTTCCCGGCATCAATCGTCTGGCCGACGCCGATCTCAACATCAACCTCGCCCTTTCGCTGCATGCCCCGGACGACGCGACACGCGAGGGGCTCGTGCCAGCCAATCGAAGGTATGCGGTTGCCGACGTGATGGCCGCGGCCCGGCGCTTTGCGGAAAAAACCGGTCGCGTCGTGACGATCGAGTATTGCCTGCTGGCCGACGTGAACGACTCCGGCGCCCACGCCGCGGCGCTGACCCGGCTTATGCACGGCTTCCGTGCCCACGTGAACCTGATCCCGTACAACCCGATCGGGCGCGCCATCAGCGGGACGATCTATCGGCGGCCCAGCCCGGAGCGGGTGGCGGCGTTCCTGGTGATTCTGCGCCAGGGCGGAGTGGTGGCGCACGCCCGCGACGCCCGCGGCGGCGACGTCGCCGCCGCCTGCGGGCAGTTGCGGACGCCGGAGACGGCGAACGCGGAACGCCCCGGTGGGCCTACGAACTTATTGAGAATCATCTGATCGGATGGCGGCAGCCGGTGTCAGTTGACGCGACGCGCCAAACCCGATTACAAAGATGTTTTCGGAGGTTTGCACGGAGTCGTTCGAGGAAATTGTCGGCAGAGGCGGTGCCGTCGCGATGCGGCATGCGGGGCAGTTCTTCGGTAGTGGCGAACGCAAACACGCATCAGAATGTCGCCTAACAGCCGTTTCAGGAGCGGCGGACCAGTGATTACACCCTCTGTTCCCACACAGGAAACCGGCAGCGGACGCTTGTGGGTCACCTACCTGAATCGGTACCAGTGGTACGTCTTCTGCCTGGCCGCGCTCGGCTGGCTCTTTGACACCTTCGACCAGCACATCTTCACCGGCTCGCGTTCGATCGCGATACAGAATTTGATTCCGGGCGCCGACGCAAACACGCTGGGACGATACGGCGGATACGCGACGGCGCTGTTCATCCTCGGCTGGGCCACCGGAGGGCTCATCTTCGGGACGGTTGGCGACAGGATCGGCCGGGCCAAGACGATGGGGTTGACCGTGCTGCTCTATGCCGTCTTCACGGGTCTGAGTGGACTGGCGCAAAACTGGTGGCAGTTCGGACTGTCGCGTCTTATCACCGGATTGGGCATTGGCGGCGAGTTCGCCGCGGGTGCGGCCCTGGTTGCCGAAGTGATGCCGCCGAACGTACGCGCCAAAGCACTCGGAATGCTCCAGGCGCTCTCGGCGGTCGGAAACATCGCTGCCGGGTTTTCATTGCGACTTATCCCGTACATGCCGCACCTCGGCTGGCGCGGACTCTATCTTCTGGGCGCTGCTCCCGCCCTGATTGCTGTGATCGTCCAACTCGGCCTTCGCGAACCGGACCGCTGGGTGCAGGCAAAGGAGGCCGCCAGGGAAGCCGGGAACAACGCCGCCCAGGGCTTTGGCCGATACAGCGATTTGTTCACCAACCCGCGGTGGCGGCACAATGCGCTGGTCGGTCTGGGGCTCGCGGTTTCCGGCGTGATCGGCGCCTGGGGATTGGCGTTTTACAGTCCGGAGCTGATCGATCACGCGCTCAGTACGCTGTCCGCCGCCGACGTAAACCGGTACAAGTCGTGGGCGTTTGTCTTGCAGCATAGCGGCGCATTCGCTGGGATACTGGGTTTCAGCTACGTCGGCGTCTGGTTCGGGCGCAGGCTCGCGTTTCTTCTGGCATTTATCGTCGCGTGGATCTCGGTATTGGTCGTCTTCACCGGGTTTCACCGCCCCGACCAAATCTGGTACATGTTTCCGTTGCTGGGGTTTGGAACGCTGGCCCCATTCGGCCTCTACGCCGTCTACTTTCCCGAGATTTTCCCGACCAAACTTCGAACGACAGGCACCGGCTTCTGTTACAACGTCGGCCGCTACCTCTCTGTCGCGGGGGTTTTGCTAATGCCGAGCCTGGCGCCGGCGCTGCACGGCTTCCTGGGCCTTCCCGGGTTCCGTGCGGCGGCGGTCGTCGTCTCCTGCTGCTACCTCATTGGCATCGTTTCCGTCTTGTGGGCGCCGGAGACCAAAGGGCGACCATTGCCTGAAGACGAAGTGAGCGCAACCGAGTTGGGAGACGTTGCGACTGCGATAGGACGCTAACCGCAGGGTGAAACTCTCTCGTTGTCGGATCAGCCGGTCGAAGATCAGCCTTCACCAGGAAATGAGAGCGGCTCGTCCCCCGGCCCGAACTCCACCCGGTCATATGCCTCCGCCAGCGGCAGTTCGATCCGCAGTGGAGGGACGCTCAAAACCGCCTCCAGACCCTTTGCTTCCCGCAGCACCCACAGGCCGTCCGGCTGACGCTCAAACAGCTCGATGTGGGCGGTCGTTTGTGAAACCAGGCCGTACGCACGCAACGATTTGATCTGGCGGTAGCTGTCCGCCTTGAATCCGCGATCGTAGGCTTCGGTAGACTTGGACAAGACTTCAAACAGCACGGAGGGGTTGGTGTAGGTTTCGCCGTCCTGGTCTTCCTCGTCTCGCTGGAGTTTCTCGCAATACACATTGACGTCGGGATAAGTCCGTAAGCCTGTGGCGAGGATCTTCAGACGCAGGTTCGATTCATAGACGGTGCATGGACCGCCCTTGACGCGGTTTCCGATCTCTCGCACCAGGTTGCCGGAGATCAAGCTGTGCCGAGCCGTTCCACCCGCCATGGCGAGGACCTTCCCTATCGGGAAAATCTCGCCGTCGTAGTAATCGCTCTTGAACTCGGCGTCGCGCTCGAGGCGATAATATTCCTCCGGGGTGTAACGCTTGACCCGTTGTGGGAACGCCATACTGGATAGTCTATGCCAAATCTCAGGAACGCCAAAGGCTGCTGTCCGACAACATGCCCGAAACTTTTCTCCCGCCGCCACGTATTTTGCTATAGTTTCAGGGAAGTTTGAAAGCAGCCGAAGGAGGTTCGATTCGCGACGATGATCCGACCCGCCACCATTCACGACGTTCCCCGTATCCAGGAAATCATCAACAGCCACGCCGAGCTGGGGAAGATGCTGTTCAAGAGCTACGCCCAGCTCTACGAAGACCTGCGCGACTTCGGCGTCGAGGAAATCGACGGCGATATCGTCGGCTGCGTCGCCCTGACCATCATCTGGGCCGATTTGGCCGAGGTGCGCTCGCTGGCGGTGGACGAGCGCTATCTGCGTCGGGGTGTGGGCCGGCGGCTGGTCCAGTGGGCCGTCGAGGAAGCCCGCCGGCTGGGAATTCGGCGGCTGTTCGCCCTCACTTACGAGCAAGGCTTCTTCGGCAAACTCGGCTTCGAAGTCGTCGCCAAGGACTCCCTGCCGCTCAAAGTCTGGAGCGATTGCGTCCGCTGTCCCAAGCGCGACGGATGCGACGAGATTGCAGTGCTCCGCGTTTTACCGGACGTGGAAGCCCCCGCCTTCCCTTCCGCCGCCCCCACCCCGGCGGGTGTCAGCATCCCCGTCCTCAATTCCATCGACGATTGATGCCCCCGGTTCAGTGAACGCGCGCCGTTCCCCATTTTCACAACACTGGTTCTCCCATTGATTTTCTAAAATAAGACCTTCCCTGCCCGTTTTGTGATCCGGTAATCTTGAGAATTCCTCAAGGGCTCTCGGCAAAGCCGATATATCAGGTACGGAAGGCAGGCCGCAACATGGGCAAAGTGTTGGTCGTTGAAGACGAACCGGCGAGTCGCAAAGCGCTGGTCTCTTTGCTCAAACTCAATGGCATCGACGCACTTTGGGCGACTACGCTCCACGCGGCCCTAGAGCAGTTGCGGCACGGGCCGCGCTCGATCCTGCTGGACCTGATGCTCCCCGACGGCAGCGGGATCGCGATCGTCGATCACATTCGTCGCAACCGCCTGCCCATCCGCATCGCCGTCACCACCGGCGCCGGCAACTGGCAGGCGTTGCTCGAGAATTCCCCCCACCGCCCCGACGAAGTCTTCGTCAAGCCGCTCGACTTCGACCGCATCGTCGCCTGGCTGACCGCCTGAATCGGCGGAAACTCGAAACTCGAATGACGAATCAAATCCGAATCGCCGAAGGCTCGAATGACGAAACGAGAGCCCTGCCCGGCAGCAGTTT
>Ga0210396_10002890_pt1 | contig 17286 bp, 13 predicted proteins | sample IncBWH17OmetaG_FD_155466 | JGI IMG/M metagenome (GOLD analysis project Ga0210396, IMG submission 155466) | Forest soil microbial communities from Barre Woods Harvard Forest LTER site, Petersham, Massachusetts, United States - Inc-BW-H-17-O ... | reverse complement strand
TACGAACTTAACACCCGCGCTTGGGATTACCCCATCAAAAATCTTCTCGGCGCCTTCGACAATCCTCATTGGGTAGTCGGCAACGGCATCGGAACGGCTTCCCTCGGCGGGCAGTACGTCGCCAAAATCCTGGGAGCTCGCCCGCTCGAGATCTGGGTCGAAGAAGGCTACGGCGTGCTGATCATCGAGATGGGAATTCTCGCGCCGTTTCTTTGGATTCTCTGGACTTGCGCTCTGGTCTACTCCGCTTGGGGTGTAGTGAGGCGGCTGCGTCAGACTCGGTTCTTTCCCATCGCCTTTGCATTCTTTTGGTACGCGTTCTTGCTTCTGTTTCCTTGGACATACGGCGGAATGTCCGCGTACCAGAATTTTGTCTGCAACATGTATCTGTGGATCTGGGTGGGCATTCTGTTTCGCCTCCCGGAAGTCCAGGAATCGTCACCGGCTTACTACGAGCTGTCCACTTACAAGCCGAAAAATCGCGGCGGGTTCAGCTTCTGAGAATGAGCTAATCGCAAAATGTGCGGTATCGCAGGCATAGCTTCCCAGGAACCAAATCCCCAGCACGCGCGGGCCGCGGAAAATATGGCTGCGGCGATCCGCCATCGCGGGCCGGATGGCTCCGCCGTGCGGGACTTCGGTAGCTGCGTGCTCGCAAGCACTCGATTGGCGATTGTGGACCTCAGCGCGCGCGGCGCCATGCCGATGTGCAACGAAGATTCCACCGTCTGGATCACTTACAACGGCGAGTGTTACAACGCCGATGAACTGCGCCCGCAACTCGCCTCCCGCGGCCATAGATTCCGCTCCTCCAGCGATACCGAAGTCATCCTGCACCTCTACGAAGAATACGGCGACCGCTGCGTGGAAAAATTGCGCGGCATGTTTGCTTTTGCCATTTGGGACGCGCGCGCCGAAAAACTTCTGCTCGCGCGCGACCGGCTCGGCATCAAGCCGCTGTACTACACCGCGCTCGCCGAAAAGCTGGTATTTGCATCGGAAATAAAAGCGCTGCTCGCCTCCGGCTTCGTCCCGCACAAAATTGACCCGGCCGGCATTCGCGCGTTCTTGCAGTTGGGCCACATCCCGGCCCCTTGGACTGCCATTCGCGGAATCAAGCCTCTGGAGCCCGGGCACATCGGCATCTGGCGCAATGGCGAATTCCGCACGCGAGCGTACTGGAACCTACCGTCGTCAACCGATGAATACGAGCATGCATCTCCGGAAGATGTTGCCGCCACGCTGCGCGGCTTGCTGCTCGAATCCAGCCGCCAACAGTTGATGTCTGACGTCCCAATCGCGCTTTTCCTAAGCGGCGGAGTGGATTCCGCGGTCCTCGGCTCGCTGATGCAACACGCCGGCGCTGACCGCATAACCGCCCTGACTATCGGCTTCGACGAAAAAGCTTTCGACGAATCCAACGCCAGCCAGCGCACCGCCAACCTGCTGGGAATTTCGCGCAAGCTGATTCGTTTGCCCGCCGCGCAAATGGCCGGTTCGCTGGACCACGCTTTTTGGGCGATGGACCAGCCCACTGTGGACGGCCTGAACGCCTACTGGATTTCGCGAGCGGCCGCCGCGGAGGGCTTCAAAGTCGCGCTCTCCGGTCAAGGAGGCGATGAACTTTTCGGTGGCTATGAATCGCTCGTGTGGTTCGATCGCTTCTCACATCTCGCCGGATGTCTGCGGCCATTTCCGCGATTCGCCGGCCGCGGACTATTCGATCACGGCGATTTTCCATTTCGCTGGCGCAAACTCTCTTACTTAGTGGGCGCGGACGATCCCTTCGTCGCCGCCCAGCTCGCCGTGCGCGTGCTATTCCTGGAACGCGATTTGCACGAACTTCTCACTCCCGCGCTCGCCGCAAGCAACGGCACATCCGAAGCTGCGGCGCACATCTCCGCATGGGCCCGCGAGACCGTCGGCCGGGATCTCCCCGAGCGCGTCGCGTTCCTCGATTTTCCCGCGCACCTGGAACCGCGCCTTCTCCGCGACGGCGACGCCATGAGCATGGCCCACAGCCTCGAAGTTCGTCCGGTGCTGCTCGACCACGCGGTCGTGGAGTACGTCATGCGTCTGCCGCTATCCCTGCGCCTGCAAAAGAAAAGATTGCTGTATCACGCGATGCAGGGGATTCTTCCTCCAGCTTTGCTCGCGGACTTGCAAGGCCGCCCCAAGGGCACTTTCACGTTCCCGTTCGCTCGCTGGCTGGGAAATGATTTGCGCTCGACGATCGGCGCCGCGTTTGCGCCCGAGCGCCTGGCAGCGGCCGGCGTCCTCGATCCCGCCGCGGTAGGCCGCCTGTGGCAGCGTTACCTCCGCCAGCCGGAATCGGTAGGCTGGTCGCGGCTCTGGAGTGTGTTTGTGCTGGCGTCCTGGTGTGAAATCATGCAGGTAGGAACCTGAATCGTGCCTGGCGCCGTTCGCAAATCTCGTCTCGCGGTAGTCTCGCCGTTCGTTGATAAACGGCATGGCACCGAGCGGCGCGTGACCGAATGGATTGCGCAACTCGCCGCGACGTACGAAATTCACATCTACAGCCAGGATGTGCAAGACCTCGATCTCACCAAAGTCACCTGGCACCGCATTCCCAAATTACCCGGCCCGCACCTGCTGAATTATTTGTGGTGGTTCGCCGCCAACCGCTTGTGGCGCGCCTGGGATTCGCGCTTCAGAAATCTGCGCCCGGATCTTGTGTACAGCCCAGGGATCAATTGCCTGGATGCAGATGTCATGTCCGTGCACATCGTCTTCGCGCAGTACGTGCAGGGCATCCAAGCCGGCCTGAAACTGTCACGCAATTCAATCCTCGCGTGGCCTCGCGTGATCCATCGCAGGCTGTACTATCGCCTGGTCCGTGCGCTCGAACGCCGCCTCTATTCGCCGCCAGGAGTTCCGTTGGTTTTGATCGCCAAACACACCGCGGCAGCTCTGGAAAAATATTATGGCCGTCGCGAACATCTTCCCGTCGTCTATGTCGGCCTCGATCACGAAATTTTCAATCCCGCGCGGCGCACCGCGCTGCGCGAAGATGCCCGCGATGAGCTGGGCCTCGCGCCAGACCGTTTCGCCCTCCTGCTCGTCGGGAACGACGCCCGCAACAAGGGCCTGCCCGTGATTGTGCAAGCTCTGCGAATTTTGCGCGAGCTTCCCATTGACGTACTGGTCATCAGCCGCGAAGATCCAGCATCGTACCTGATGGCCGCGCGCGACGCCGGACTTGATGGCCGCGTGGGATTTCTTCCGCAGCGCAACGACGTCGAATTTTATTACGCTGCCGCCGACGCCTATGTCGGCCCGTCGCTCGAAGATACTTTCGCGCAGCCTCCTGCCGAAGCCATGGCCTGCGGCTTGCCCGTGATTGTCTCCGCCAACAACGGCACCAGCGAAATAATCACCGACGGCGAGGACGGTTTGATCTTGAACGATCCGGAATCCGCGGAATCGCTCGCGGCTATGATTCGCATGCTCTGCGAACACTCTGAATTTTGCGCCCGTCTCGGCTCCAAAGCCGCGGAAACCGCGCGTGCCTATACTTGGGAACGCAACGGCCGCGAACTCACCGCAATTTTTGAAGACATTTTGCGCCAGAAAGCTCCCGCGGCCGCGGCCACACTGGCCGGCGAATCAGGCGCCGGCTCCATCGCCGCGCAAAAATGACCGATTACTCCCCAAACGAATACCGGGCCGACCCCGTGAGCGAATTAATCTTTTCAGGCCGTTATGCCACTCACGCCTTCCTCGTCCTCCGCAAATGACCTCCTCCGCTCCCTCGCCCAAACCCATACAGCTCGTCGGCCTCTTCCCTGATTTGCTCGGCATCGGCGGCATTCAGGAAGTCAGCCGGCAGACCGTCCGCGCGCTGTTGGACATTTCAGCCCAGAACGGCTGGTCCGCCTCGTTACTTGGCCTCAACGATTCCGCTGGCGTTCACGAATTATCGGCCGGCGAAAATAAAATCGCCTTCCGCGGCTTCGGCCGTTCCAAGCAGCGCTTCATCCTCGCCGCGCTGCAAATTGCACGGAAAAAACCGCGCATCGTTCTCGCCGCCCATGCCAATCTCGCTCCCATCACCTCCTGGATGAAACGCCTTGCGCCGCGAACGAAAATCATCGTCATGGCTCACGGCGTGGAAGTCTGGCAACCCCTGCCCGCTCGACGTCACGCCGCGCTGCTCGCAGCCGATATAGCGCTCGCGGCCAGTACCTCGACCGTGCAAAAACTCACGGAAGTGCAGCAAATGCCGCTGGAAAAAATTCGCAAGCTTCCCTGGCCGCTCGATCCCGAAGTCCTCGCCATGGCCGGCGCACCCACGAAGCTCCCAACCCCCGCAGCTTTCCCGCCCAGCCCCGTGATTCTCACTGTCGGCCGCTGGGCCGCGTCCGAACAATACAAAGGTGTGGACGATTTGATCCGCGCCCTGGCGCATCTGCGCGTCACGTTCCCGAGCTTGACCCTCGCGGCAGTCGGCGCAGGCGATGATCTTCCGCGACTACAGAAGTTGGCCGCCGACCTCGGCGTCGCCGGCGAAGTCCGGTTTCTCACCGGCCTCTCGAAATCGGAACTCGCCGCCTGCTACGCCCGCGCCGATATTTTCGCACTGCCCAGCACCGGCGAAGGTTTCGGCCTCGTGTTCCTAGAAGCCATGGCGTTCGCAAAACCAATAGTAGCCGCTGCCGCCGGAGGCTCAACCGACCTGGTGGAAGACAAAGTGAATGGCCTCCTGATCCCGCCGCGCGATCAAGCCGCGCTGATCCAGGCACTCGACCAACTTCTGCGCGACCATTCTCTGCGTTCCACTCTCGGCCAGCGTGGCGCCGAAATCGTTCGCCGCAAATATCGCTTCGATCTCTTCCAGTCACAATTCGCAGCCATTCTCGCAGCCTGCGGTCTGGATTCCCTTCCTTCGCCGTAGTATCCTCGGGTTTCTCCTTCCGAGGTGGCGGTCCAGCCCGCAATTAGGAAGCCTCAGGTAACGGCTTTCACGAGTATTCCGAGCAGAATGCGCATCTTAATGGCGGTTCAATCGTATTTCCCGTTTCAAGACCGTGGCGGCCCTGTCGTCAAGGTACGCGCCCTCGCGCGCGGCCTGGCCCAGCGCGGGCATCAAGTCACAGTGCTCACTGCGGACCTCGGCCTGCGACGGACCAACGGCTCCGCTATCAGGTACCAGCCCTGCCCGTGGGGCTGGCGCGCCGAAGAAGACGGCGTCGAGGCCGTCTACCTGTCCACCCTGGCGAACTATCGCGCGCTGACGGTCAATCCGGATGTGATAGGATTTTGCGGGACGTCCCTCAGGCACTTCGACCTGGTCCATTTCTACGGCCTCTATGATCTGCTGGGACCGGCGGTCAGTTACTTCTGCAGGCGCCAGGGAATTCCTTACGTGATCGAGCCTATGGGCATGTACCGCCCGATTGACCGGAGCTTTCGCATGAAACGCGTCTGGCACCGCAGCCTCGGGGATTCCTACTGGAGCCACGCGGCGCAAATCGTCGCGACCTCTGAGATGGAAGAACAGGAATTGCTGCAAGACGGAGTTCCGCCCGGAAAACTGGTCGTTCGTTACAACGGTATCGATCGCGCCGCATCCCCCGTCCCGGCAACACGCGGCGCCTTTAGCGCAAAATGGGGCATTCCGCGCGACGAACCGCTGCTGCTGTTTCTGGGCCGCCTCATTCCCCGCAAAGGCGCGGACATTTTAATTGATGCCTTCGCGGAAGCTTGTCCCAGCGAGGGTCGTCTGGTAATCGCCGGCCCGGAAGGCGAGCCCGGCTACCTTGCGCACCTGACCAGACGCGCCACAGATGCCGGCGTCGAATCGCGCGTAATTTTCACAGGCGCGCTGTATGATGATGCCAAAGCTGCGGTGATGGCCGACGCCGACGTTTTCGTTCTTCCTTCGCGCTACGAAAATTTCGCGAATTCCGCGGCGGAAGCGGTGTCCAGCGGAATCCCGGTGATCATCACCGATGCGTGCGGCATCCGCTCCTTAATTGAGGGCCGCGCCGGCCTGGTGATCGCCCCAGAACAGCAAGCGCTGGCCGGCGCGATTCGCTCGCTGGTATCCGATCGTTCGCTGTATCAGAAGTTGCAAGCTGGCTGCCCCGGCGTCGCCGCGCAGCTGGGTTGGGATCGTCTGACGGAGCAGATGGAAGGCTATTACTCGCACGCGCTGGAATCGAAAAATGGCCGCAACTGAACAAGAGACTTTCTACGATCAACATCCTTTCGACTGGGTTCCATCTGGCACCTCGGAAGACATTCGCTCCGTCGTGTCCGCCCCGCTGGTGGATTTGATTGTCGGTCTCGATCCGCATTCTCTGGTCCTGGACGTCGGCTGCGGCCCCGGCCGCGTTCTCGGTTTTCTCGCGCGGCGCGGCATTCGCTGCATCGGCCTCGATCGCAGCCGCGTTTCTCTCGGCCTGGCCATCCAGCGCTATGGCCGCCCCGGCGCCGTCGGCGATAATTTGCACCTTCCCTTCGCGGACGCAACAGCCGATGTCGTAATCTCAGACGGCGTGATTCATCACACGGAAAATCCGCAGGCGGCCTTCGCGGAAAATTTCCGCATTCTGAAGCCCGGCGGGCAAATGTATCTCGCCGTTTACAAGCCTTCCGGACGGTATCCCCTGCTGTACCAGTTTCCGGGCGCGTGGATTCGCGCCGGCCTGCGCCACGATTGGTCCAAGCCGCTGGTCGTATTATTTTTCCGCGTGCCGTATTTCCTGGTGCATTTCCTGCGTTCCGGCGGCAAACGCACGTGGGCGGGCGCCCGCAACCTTTTCTTCGATTATTTCGTCACGCCGCGCGTCGCGTTTCTGCCGCGCAATCTCGTCGAGGGCTGGTGCGCCGTTGCCGGAGGCCGCGTCCTTCATTACGAAGAAAATCGCGGACAAAACGTGCATTCGTTCCTCGTACAAAAGGAGCTTACCGCGAGCCCGAGCCGTCGCGCGCGCGTTCCCAGGGCCGAGGGAATTGCCGTCGCCGAAAGACCGGAAACCATATGAGCGATGATCACGTCCTAAACTCAGTTCAGACCACCATGCCCACCGAATTGCACCCCGATGCCGCCCAATCCGGTTCACAGAACTGGCCCGCTTCCGTTTCGCCGCAGAAAAATCGCAGCCACCCGGTATTTCGGTTCGTGTGGTACTCCGTCGGCATACTGCTCATCTTCGCCATGTGCGCCGCGATTTATTCCCTCGGATGGGAATACTCCACGCGCCGCTATCTCAAGGGATTTTCCGATGCGATCGTCCCGGCCACCGCACCCGGAGATGAAAAAATCCAGGCCGTCCTCAGTTGGATGGCGCACGGCCCGGCGCGATTGCCCTATGGTCCTTCGCCGACCGTTCCCGACCGCGATCCCACCGACACGCTCAACTACGATGCCTTGCTTCAGGTCTGCGGAACCGCGACCAATGCTTTCATCAATCTGATGGATACCGGCCACATGGGCGTCCGCCGACTGCTTCTGGTTGATTCAGACATGATGACCAAGCACGTGGTCGCCGAAGTTTTCGTGGACGGCCGCTGGATCATCGTGGATCCGGCCTTTCGCGTCGTCTTGCGCGATGCCCATGGAAACACTCTGACGCGCGAACAATTGATCGACCCGGTCATCTTCGCCCAAGCCACCGGCGGAATTCACGCTTACGATCCCGCGTACAGTTTCGACCGTACCGTGCACGTTCGCGTCGGCCGCATTCATTTTCTGGGCCTTCCGCTGCGGCGAATTCTGGATCGGGCACTGCCGGGTTGGGATGAATCCACCGCCATGACGCTACTGGTCGAACGCGAATCGTTTGCCGCTTCCGTCGCTTCGGTTCTGCTGGTGATTTTCCTCCTGCTGCTCTGGATTTCCCTACGCTGGTTCGGCGAACACCGCCTCGGCATCCCTCGCTTGCATCTCCGCGCGCAACTGCGCCGTGCCGGGAGCGCGTTCTTGAATTCCGCGAGCTGATGCCATGTGCGGAATCTGCGGCGCCATCGGATTAGACCCGCAACGAAACCCCGAGGCCGTCGTCCGCCGCATGCTCGCCGCCATCGTGCATCGCGGCCCCGATGAAGAAGGGATCCTCATCGCCCCACCGGTTGTCGCCGGCGCACGACGGCTTAGCATCATTGATCTTCCTGGCGGCTCGCAGCCTATTTGGAACGAAACCGGCACTCTTGCCGTCGTCTACAACGGCGAAATCTACAATTTCCGCGAATTGCGCAAGGAGCTGGAAGACAAGGGCCACACTTTCGTTACGCGCTCCGATACGGAAGTAATCGTCCACGCCTACGAGGAATGGGGCGAACAATCCGTCGCCAGGCTGCGTGGCATGTTCGCGCTCGCGATCATCGAAATGCCGCAAGGTCGCGGCGGCCCGGCGACTGCGGTGTTTCTCGCGCGCGATCCATTGGGCATCAAACCGCTCTACTACGCGATTGGCGGCGGAGGCGTGCTATTTGCGTCCGAAGTGCGCGCGCTGCTCGCCAGCGGCTGCATCTCTCCGCAGCTTTCTGCCGCGGCGGTTCCATCGTATTTGCTGTTCGGCTCCGTCAGCGAACCGATGACCATGGTTGAAGGCGTTCTCTCACTTCCGCCCGGGCATTTCGTGAAAATTCACGCGAACCACGCGCGCCGCGCACCCGAGCCAAAACTTTACTGGGATTTCGCCAAGGAGTTTTATCAGGACGAGGACGCTGAAAGCGGAACCGCATACCAGGAAGATTTCGCCTCCGCCGCCACTACTGTTCGCTCGCTCCTCGAAGACGCCGTGCGCAGCCATCTGGTCGCGGACGTTCCGGTTGGCGTTTTTCTCAGCGGCGGCCTGGATTCCACCGCTATCGCCGCGCTCGCCAGCCACGTGCAGAAAGGCATCCACACTTTTACCGTGGCCTTCCCCGACGCCGAATACAGCGAAGCAGAAATCGCGCGCAAGACCGCGCAGCGCCTGGGCACCGAACATCGCGAGATGACTCTTTCCAGCGGCGACATGGAGGCGCGCCTAGATGAGGCAGTTGCATCCTTCGATCAGCCCAGCATGGATGGCATCAATACTTATTTTGTTTCCTGGGCGGCGCGCCAGGCGGGATTGAAAGTGGCGCTCTCCGGCCTGGGGAGCGACGAACTTTTCGGCGGTTACACTTCCTTTCGCGCCACGGCGCAGGTCACGCGGCTCACTACCATGGCCCGCTTCTTCCCAAAACTTGCGCGCGAGCTTGCCACCTCCGGCATCAAACGCTCGAAAGTTTATCGCGGATCCCCCGATGCCTTTCGCAAAGCCTTCTCCGCATGGCTCGATCCCGACTTGCTTCCCTCGCCGTATTTTTTCACGCGCGCGCTTTTCACGCCGCAGACGGTCGTCTCGCGCTTGGGCGATGATTCCGCTAAGTGGGACGGCATGCTGTGGTCGCGTTGGCTCGCGGAAGCCACGCGCCAATCGCGTCGCATGGACCGCTTCACGCGCATCTCCTGGCTCGAGCTGCGCTCGTACCTCGTGAACACTCTGCTGCGCGACACTGACGCCATGAGCATGCATCATTCTCTAGAAGTGCGCGTGCCCTTCCTTGACGGGCCGCTCGTCGAATATGTCTTGGAGCTTCCCGAAGCGCTGAAGCGCAATCCCGCGCGGCCGAAAGCCTTGCTCGTCGCAGCGCTGAAGGATTTATTGCCCGACGAAATTGTGAAATTGCCCAAGCGCACTTTCACTTTCCCGTGGGAGACCTGGCTGCGCGGCAAATTGGGTGAACGCGTGGCGGTGCACCTCGGCGATTGGTCGCCTGCGCTCGAATCCCGCCTCGATGGCCGTTTTGCGCAAGCCGTCTGGAAGGATTTTCTGCGCGGCCGCACCACATGGTCCCGCCCCTGGAGCCTCTACGTGTTGAATGAATGGGCCAAGCGCAATCTGCGCGTGTTAGAACCGGCCGCCCAGCCGAAGAGCAACGCTGCCACAGCTCACGTTGCCTGAACCGGCAATCCTGCCCGCGCCCATTTGTTCGGACACTTTGCAATTCGGCTCGTTGCTAAAGTGGAGATGCGCGGCGGAAATCCAACCGCACACCGCTTCCAACTTTGATACTCTTCACTGAGTCTTTACGCGTTCATCGTCTCGCATCGTGCACGGTAAATAATTCATCGAGGCCCAGCGCTTGCCCGACAACCTCAAGATCCCAGGCGCCCCGGCGCAATTGCAGCAGAATTCGAAGCGCGATGAATTGCTGCTGCTCATCAACTCGCTGAATCCCATCATCACTGTGGAAACCACGGAGGAGGAGCGACTCGAAGGCCTGCTGCGCTCCATTTCCATACAGTTCGTCGTGCCGCTCTATACATGGAGCGTGACCACCGGACTCGCGAAGGTCAGCGGCGCGCCACTCTACGGCACCGCCGAGCCCGAACAAGCGCTCGTCAATATCGCGCTCATTGAAGGCGACGCCATCTTTCTGCTCAGAGATTTTGCGCGTTATTGCGACAACGACCGCATCAGCCGCCGCTTGCGCGACCTCGCGGACAGGTTTCGCACCGCGCGCCGCTCCATCGTGATCGCCGCGGCCACGATCGAATTGCCACCGGAACTGAAAGGCGATTCGGTTCCGTTTCAATTGGGATTGCCCGATGCGAACGAATTGTCTCTGTGCGTGAATCAAGTTTTGACCGAGACCAGCCGCGATCGCCGCGTCCTCATGACTCTCGACGCTCCGGCCATCGCACAACTCGCGCACAATCTGGTGGGCTTGACGAAAGATGACGCCACGCGAACGCTTCGCCGCTGCTTGCTTGCGCGCGGCGTGGCCGATGCCGCTCTTCTTGATGCGGTGCTGGACGCCAAACGCGCCGCGCTTCAAGCGGACGGTGTTCTGGAGGCGGTTCGCCGCGATACCACTTTCCTCGATGTCGCCGGACTCAAGCACTTGCGCGAGTGGGTTGATAAACGACGCAACGCGCTGACTCCTGAAGGACAGCGCTTTGGTCTGGTGCCGCCGAAAGGCGTGCTGATTACGGGCGTGCAAGGTTGCGGAAAAAGTATGGCGGCGCGCGCGATCGCCGGAGAGTGGGGTATCGAATTGGTGCGGCTCGATGCCGGATCGCTTTACGACAAGTACGTCGGCGAAAGCGAAAAACGCCTGCACAAAGCACTGGAGCTCGCGCAGAAACTCGCGCCCGTCGTGATGTGGATTGACGAAATCGAAAAAGCTTTCGCCTCCGCGGGCTCGAGCGGGGACGCCGACGCAGGGTTGTCCCAGCGCCTGTTGGCCACGCTGCTCACCTGGATGCAAGACCATCAGAGCAGTGTTTTTCTTGCGGCGACCTCCAACAATATTTCCAGTTTGCCGCCTGAGATGCTGCGCAAGGGCCGCTTCGATGAAATTTTCTTTGTGGATTTGCCGGACGCTGAGGCGCGCGGGGCCTTGTTCGCCATTCACCTGAAAAAATGCGGCCGCGATGCGAGTGCGTTCGATCTGCAGAAACTTGCGGCTGCGACCGATGGATTTTCCGGCGCCGAAATCGAGCAGGCCATCGCCTCCGGCCTCTACACTGCCTTTGGCCAAAAGCAACAACTCACCACCGAAATTCTGCTGGCCGAAGTTCACCACACCCAACCACTCAGCGTTACTCGCGCGGAAGACATACAGGCCATACGAGCGTGGGCGAAAGACCGCGCCGTTCGCGCCGATTGAAAAACTTTCTGCGACTTGCGATCCACGCGCCATCGCTTAGATCTGCCTGCGTGCTTCGAATTGTTCACTACATAACGAAAGGGAATCATGAGCGAAAACTGCAAGTGCACAGCGAGGAGTAGCTGTGCCGAGATAGGCAAATTTGTATTGAATAGAAAATTGTTTCTCCTTTGTTTTCAGTGGTGCGCTCAACAGAATGTTGATTTTGTTAGGTTTATTTGTACGGAATAGAAGTGAGGTGAGGCAGTGATGGGTGGGGCGGGGCGGGGGCCCGCCTCGGCGGGCAGGCAGCGAAACGCCCCAAAAACTACCGATTAGAATGGGTCGCTGCTGCTTGTTTTCAATCATTTGCGTCGATTTTTAATATTTGGGTGACTAGCGATTAGAAATGCGTGATTGGTGAGTAGTGATTGGTGAGTGGTGGAGCGCGACCCGCGTCCCGCGACCGGTGATTCGTAATTGTTGGCGCGCAAAACGCGTGAAAAACGCGCGCTGCAATTCGCTGTTTTGAGCCGATTAGAAAAATTCAACGCACTGTTTTCAGGGGAGTTGCGGGCGTTTTTAATCGCGGCGCAACCAATTAGAAAACGGCGGGTGGAGAGTGGGCCTCGGGCGCTGGCTGTGGAAGCGCGAGCAGCGTGGACCATGTAGCCCCCTTGAGGTGATGAAATTAGCGCACGGCTGATGATAACACAGTCGTTACGGTAATTCAAGTGCAAACTGAGGGGCGGAGCCTCGCGGGGCCGGATCGTGCCGAGTGGGGCGCGAAACGTCGGAGAAATAAGTATTTTCACTTTCACGGTTCCGTCTCGCCTTCCGAGGAAGACACGTGTCATGCTCGCATTATTGTCCACGCGATCCTTCAGCCTTTCGGGTTAGATTTCGATTTGACAGCGAAATCGGCAGCTTAGTTGGCTCTCGAAGCGGGGGCAATTCGAGGCCCAATTTGCGCTGTTCATTACAGGCCGGTGGACCTCCGCGTACTTTTTCAACTTATTCGTGAGACAGGGCGACGATTTTCCGCCACAATATTCAGGATGGTTATCCTGGGGATCAACGCGTACCACGCCAACGCCTCTGCCGCGATTATTGCGGACGGGCGGCTGCTGGCGGCTGTGGAAGAAGAGCGCCTGAACCGCGTGAAGTACGCGGCGGGCCTGCCCGTGCGCGCGATTCAATATTGCCTAGATCAGGCCGGGGTAAGACTTTCCGAAGTGGACCATATTGCCATCCCGCGCAACCCCTGGGCGCGCTTGGGAACCAAGCTGCGATTTGCGATGCGTATGCCGAAGTTCGCTTTGGATCGCGCGCGAGTGATGAGGCGCTTCGCCGGGATTCACGAAGATCTTGCTGGGGCATTTGAAACTCCGGCGGAACAAATCCGCGCGCAATTTCATCGGATCGAGCATCACACGGCGCATCTGGCAAGCGCCTATTTCGTCTCGCCGTTTGAGCGATCGGCCGTTCTTTCCGCCGACGGCCTGGGCGATTTCGCCAGTTCGATGTGGGCGCTGGGCGAAGGTCCGCGCATGAAGCCGCTCGGCGAAATCACTTTTCCACATTCGCTGGGCATGTATTACACGGCGCTGACGCAATACATCGGCTTCTGGAAATTTGGCGACGAGTACAAAGTGATGGGCCTGGCGGCGTATGGTCAGCCGGAATTCCTCGACGAATTTCGCCGCATTGTGTATGTGGACGCGCCGCTTTCGTTCCGTCTGGGGCTGGAATATTTCACGCACCAATCGCAGGGCGCGGACATGACGTGGCGCGACGCCGATCGCACTCCTGTTCTCGGACGGCTCTTTTCGTCGTATCTGGAACAGCGGCTGGGCCCCGCGCGCCAAGCCGATCAGCCGCTTGAACAGCGCCACCACAATCTTGCGGCCAGCATGCAAGCCGCGCTCGAGGAGGTGCTCGCGGCGCACTGGACTGCGCTGGCGGAAAAAGCTGGTGAGAAGTCGCTGTGCCTTGCCGGCGGCGTGGCGTTTAATTGCGTCGCGAACGGACAAATATTCGATCACTCACCGTTTGAGCGCGTTTATGTGCAGCCGGCCGCGGGCGATGCCGGCCTTTCGGTGGGCGCCGCTTTCGCGGTGAATCACCAAGTCCTGGGCCGGCCGCGCGAATTCGTGATGGACCACGCCGGATGGGGCCCGCAATTTTCGCCGCAGGAAGTCCGCGCTGCCGTGGAAACTGCGGCGGCTGGTGGTGACGATCTGCAAATCGCGGAACATCTGGACGAAGCGGCATTGCTTCGCACTACCGCGCGTCACATCGCCGAAGGCAAAGTGCTCGGCTGGTTTCAGGGCCGCGTGGAATGGGGCCCGCGCGCGCTGGGCCAGCGCAGCATTCTCGCGGACCCGCGCCGCCCAGAGATGAAGGACGTGCTGAATCGCCGCATCAAGCACCGCGAAACTTTTCGTCCGTTCGCGCCTTCCATTCTGGAGGAAGCCACTGGCGAATTTTTCGAGAAGACACATCCGTCGCCGTTCATGACTTTCGCTTACAATGTGCGCCCGGAAAAACGCGCCGTGATTCCGGCGCCCACGCACGTGGATGGCACCGCGCGGCTGCAAACCGTGAGCCGCACGGCGAACCCGCTTTACTGGAAGCTGATTCGCGCGTTCGGAGATCTTACTGGCGTGCCGGTGGTCTTGAACACTTCGTTCAACGACAACGAGCCTATTGTGTGCCGCCCGGAAGAAGCGCTGGATTGTTTTCAGCGCACGCAGATGGACGTGCTGGTGATGGGCAATTTCGTTCTGGAGAAGAAATCCGTTGCCGCAGGCAATGGAGAGTCCGCCGCCAGCGGCGCCACGCGCGCAAAATAAATCGCCTGCATGCACATCCTGCTCCTGAACGAATACTATCCGCCTGACACTTCGGCCACCGCAAAAATGGCCGCGCAAGTCGTTGAAGCATTGGCGCTGCGGCACCAAGTTACCGTGGTTGCTGGGCGCCCCTCGTACGATCCCGACGCGCGCTATCCCTATGCCCTGCTTCACCGCGATACGTGCAACAACGTCACCGTGGAGTGCGTCGGCTCGACGGCGTTTCCGCGCCACCAAATGACGCGGCGCGTTTCGAATTATCTTTCTTACCTCGCCCTCGCTGTGCCGCGGGCGCTCGCGATCCGTCCGGATATTATTCTGGCTATGACCGACCCTCCCGTTGCGGGCATCGCCGGGGCGTTCATCGCGCGACTGGCCGGGCGGCCGTTCGTTTACAACATTCGCGACCTTTACCCGGATATGGCAGTGGGCGGCGACATTGTGCGAGCCGGCAAATGGGCCACGCGCTGGGAGAATCTGCACCGGCGCGCATTGAAGCAAGCTGCGCGCGTGATTGTGCTAGGTGATGACATGCGCGAGCGCATCCTGGCGAAAGGCGTTTCGCCCGAACGGGTGGTAGTAGTCCGCGACGGGACGACTCCTGCAGCAACGCCCGCGCAAATGCCTGACCGCAGCGATCCCGTCGTGCAGGAAATCCGCCACGGATTTCCGTTCGTGGTGCTGCACGCGGGAAATCTGGGCTTCTACGGCGCGTGGGACACTTTGCTCGCGGCCGCGAAAATTCTGAGCAACGAAAACACGGGTCTCGTGTTCATAGGGGATGGCGCGAATCGCACGGCGCTGGAATCGGCCGCGTGCAATTTGGCGAATGTGAAATTCGCGCCGTTTCGGCCCATCGCGCAGATTGCGCATGTGATGCAGGCTGGGGACGTACACATCGTGACAGTAAAACGCGGCCTGGAGGGCGTGGTCGTGCCCAGCAAACTTTATTCAATTCTTGCAGCGGGACGTCCAATACTGGTGGTCGCGCCGGCGGAATGCGACGCTGCGCGCATCGTGGTGGAATCCGGCTGCGGCGTAGCGGCTGATCCCGACGATCCCGCCGCCGTCGCCGCCGCGATCCGCGAACTCAGCGCTCAGCCTGCGCGCCTGGCGGAAATGGGCCATCGGGCGCGGGAAACCGGGGCCAAATATGCTAGAGTTGATGAGCTTGAGCGGTTCGTCGCCATCGTGGAAGATGCCGCGCACGACCGCAAGCCGTGAGCACGCCGCGGTGGCGCATCACGCGAACCCAGCGCGTGAAAATGTGGCGTGAACACGAAGCCTGAGAACAACGCGCGAAAAAATGTTCAACCACTCTGAGCTAGTCGCCTTCGCCGTCGCGCTGCTCGCGTCGCTGGGCCTCACCGTGCCGATTCGCCATCTGGCGCTGCGTTACGGGATGGTGGATAAACCCGGGCCGCGCAAAGTTCATCTCAATCCCATCCCGCTGCTCGGCGGGATCGCCATTTATCTGGGCTTCGTGCTCGCCGTGGTGCTGACGCGGCATGACGCACCCGTGCAGCAAATCATCGGCATCCTCGCGGGAGCCACGCTGCTGGCGATGGTCGGCTTCCTCGATGACGGCGGCTTGCTGCATCACCAGGTAAAACTTTTCATCGGCATGCCGCTCGCCGCCATTTTCCTGATCGCTTCCGGGATTCGCGCGCAACTTTTTTCGCAATTTATTCCCGGCATCGCGGGCTTGGTTCTGGATTGGTGCTTCACGGTATTGTGGGTCGTTGGGATTACCGCCGCCTTCAGCATTCTCGATCACATGGACGGTCTCTGCGCTGGAATCGCGGCGGTAGCCGCCGGCTTCTTCACGATTTCGGCGTATGCCAACGGGCAGACGATGGTCTCGACTCTGGCCGCCGCCACGCTGGGCGCCGCGCTCGGTTTCCTGCGCTGGAATTTCAATCCTGCGAAAATTTTTATGGGCGATGGCGGCGCCATGCTTCTGGGTTTCCTGATGGCGACGCTCGGACTGAAGATTCGTCCCGACGGGGCGCTTTTTCCGCACACTTGGCTCGTGCCGGTGCTCATTCTGGGCGTACCGATTTTTGACACCACGCTCGTTTCGATTTCGCGCGCGCGGCGGGGCCTGCTGCCCTTCACGTCTCCGGGCAAGGACCACACCGCGCACCGCCTCTCGAATCTAGGGTTGGGACATCGCGGCGCTGTGCTGGTTCTGTACGCGTTTGCCATCGTGCTGGGATCGCTGGCGCTCGCCGTGGCGAATTTTTCCGCTGCAACGGTTTACACGCTTGCCGGTCTTCTGGTTGTCGGCGCGCTTGCCGCTGTGTTCATCCTCGAAGCATTGCCTTATGAACGGCAGGTCAAGCTGCATAAGCCTACCTCCGCGTCGTGAATCCCTTGAAGGATTTGTGAGTAGTGATTGGTGAGTAGTGATCCGCGGTGCGTTGCGCGGATGCGCAGCGCCAGCGGCACAGGCCTGCTTGCGGTAGGATTCGACTCAGCGGATTTCGAGCAGGACGAGTGCGTCGGGTGTGAGTTGCACCACGATTCGACCGTTGTGGATCGGAATTGTTTCGGGGTTGGGCAATTGGGCGGCTTGGCGTAGCGTTTGGATTTGAGCTGTTGTGGGATATACGGGACTGCCCATTGCTGCATAGGATTTCAGCAGCGAGCCGTGGTCCGCATCAACTCTGTATGCAGTGGCCTTCTGCCGCCCTTTGAATGAATTCAGCTGCAGCACCACTTCTTTTGGTTCACCACCGCCTCCCACAACTGGGGTATTCCAAACTGCTATCACGAT
>Ga0210396_10002887_pt1 | contig 17292 bp, 12 predicted proteins | sample IncBWH17OmetaG_FD_155466 | JGI IMG/M metagenome (GOLD analysis project Ga0210396, IMG submission 155466) | Forest soil microbial communities from Barre Woods Harvard Forest LTER site, Petersham, Massachusetts, United States - Inc-BW-H-17-O ... | reverse complement strand
ACTTCCGGGAACTCGAAGATCGGCGTTGCCATCTCGGCAAAGCCATACAGCTCGGCCGCGGCCCGCGCCGTCTCGCTCACTTGCCGATGGCGTCGCGCCGCCTCCGGGAGAAGGTCTTGAGTGCCGCGAACCGGCTGCATGGGACGCATGCGCAAATCTCCGATGATCCGCGAGAGATGTTAGCTCGCGATGAACGCCACAAGAGGCGTTGCAGTGCCAGGCCCCCATGAGGAGCTATGCCCGCCGTCCATCCCAGCTTTCGCCGCCGCCGGCACTACCTCGAATTAGTCCGAGACAGCCTCATCGGTCTCTTGCTCAACCACGGTTGAACGCCGGCATGACATCTTTGGCGAACCACCTGAGCTGCTCTTTGAACTCCTCGGGCGGCAGTCCCTCGGCCCAGTGGATCATGAAATCCTCCAGGCCCGGATACTTCGCCTCGATCGATTTGATCCCCTCGATGATCTGAGACGGCGGGCCGCAGAACCAAGCCTTCTGCTCCACGCCATCCCGCAGCGATGGCACCCGCGCCGGTGCTCCAGGGGTACCCCAAGTCCGGCCTTGGTCATCGGCATAGCGCACGAAGCCAAACGGAGCGAACCATTTATAGCGCTCGTCGTGAGAAGGCTCGACGCGGCGGATCGCCTCTTCACGGGTGTCGGCGAGGTAAACACCTGCCCCCCAGATCATATCTTGGCCGAGCTGTGAAGGGCGGCCATGCCGGACGCAGGCCGCGTGGAAGGCGCGAACCACGTCATCGAGGATTTTTTCGCCGTTCAAAGTGACCATCGCCTTCAGACCGTATTTTGCCATCATGTCGATGGTCCTGCCGCTGGCTATCGGCATCCATATCTCAACCGGCAAGTGTTTCGGCCGTGGCACTACCGTAATTTCCTGGAGCTGGTAGCCGCGATACGGCACAGATGGCGGGCATTCGTAATATTTGCCCTTGTGACAAAACGCCTCCTCGTTGAAGCATTTTATGAGAAGCTGGAGCTGTTCTTCAAATAGCTCACGATTGGCTTCGGCATCGAGGAGAGGCGCTCCAAAGGTCTCCACTTCGCGCGTGTGATAACCGCGGCCCACTCCCATCATGATGCGACCGTCCGTGACGATGTCCGCCATGGCGTAGTCCTCCGCCAAGCGGATCGGGTGCCACATCGGAAGGATGTTGAAGGCGCAGCCGAATTTCATGTGACGTGTCTGGGTGGCCAGCCATAGCCCAAGCTGAATCAAGTTGGGCAGGCACTCATAACCCTCACGCTGGAAATGATGCTCGGCCGTCCAGAATGCGTAATAGCCCAGCGCGTCCATTTCCCTGGCCACGTCGCGGGTCGTCCAGAATACCTCGCTGAGCCGCTCGTTCGGATACCGGCGGTCGTTTGCCGGCGTGCCTTGCATGCCGATATTGTCCAGTTCGATCTGGCCGACATAGAGTGCATGAAATCGTTTGATCATCGAGTTGGTTGACCTCCTTCAATTTGAAAGCAGGCCCGCTGCTTTGCCTTGCTGCGGTCTTCGGCTTCCTGGACAGGGATCGCCTTTACCGAAAGACCCCCGGTCCGGGTGGGCCCCATGCATAGGGATAGCTCGGCGCGTAACCATATGCGGGCGGACCGGCAAAGTAATTGGGATAATAGAGGGGTGCAGCTTGCCGCGGTTCCGACGGGGGCTCGGTGGTGCTGCCGATCGGATCGGGATAGTCGCGCGGGGGCGAAAGCTGTCCAATGGCAGGCTCGGCCGGCGACCGGTCCCGCCTTTGTCTTTTTTCGGAAACGACAGTGTGGTGGCCTTCCTCGCGAGAGACTGTGTCGATCGAATGGTTCGCGAGGCGCGCAGACGTTCCTCGCTTCCTGGCCGTCGAGGTACCGAGATAGGACGCAGAGTGGAGGCGAGGCTTGTGGCGCGACAAATGAGGCTTTGGTCGATCGAAACCGATCGCGGGCGCGGGAGGGTCCGACTGATTGCGGCTCGGCGCTGGGGCTGGCATCTGCCGCTCGCCGGCTTCCACCGGGGCGTACCGCAACAGCGGCGGGAGCGGAGCCCTCGCGGCCGGCTCGTCTTCGGCCAAAGCTTGGGCTCCCGCGAAGAGAAGCAGCAGCGCCGCACTGGTCATCAAGTCGAGCCCAGCGCATCTCCCACGCGGCCCCCATCGATCGAACCGGCTCGCCACTTCTCTTACGCGGACCTCCGGCCGCCTCAATGATAGGGGTCGGCAGCGTCGCGCAATCCGTCCCCGAAGAAATTGAAGGCCAGGACGGTGATGATGACACAAGCGACCGGAAGCATCAGCCATGGATAGAGCGCTACGACATTGATATTTTGGGCTTCGTTGAGCAGGACTCCCCAGCTTGTCATCGGCGGCCGCAGCCCCAGGCCGAGAAAGGAAAGTGCGGTCTCGCCAAGGATCATGCCGGGAACCATCAGCGTAGCCGAGGCGATCAGGTGGCTCATAAAGCTCGGCAGCAGATGGCGGCCGATGATTCGCGCGGGCTTCGCGCCCATCAGGACCGCAGCGGTACAAAAGTCCTCCTCGCGCAATGCCAGGAGCTTCGATCGTACTGCACGGGCGAGATGGGTCCACTCGATCATACCGAGGATCAGGGTGATGCCGATATAGACGAGGATCGGGCTCCAGCTCACCGGCAGGATTGCCGATAACGCCATCCACAGCGGCAGGTGCGGAAACGACTGGATCACCTCAATACCACGTTGGATCAAGATGTCGGTCCACCCGCCATAATAGCCGGCAATCCCGCCGATCAGAATACCGAGCGTAAAGCTGACAGCCACCCCGAGGAGCCCGACGGTCAGCGATATACGCGCCCCGTAGATCATTCGAGACAAGAGATCGCGGCCGAGCCGATCGGTCCCGCCCAGAAAAAGCTGCCCACCGACGGCCGGGCAAACCAAGTGCAGGTCACCCGGAAACAATCCCCAGAAGCGATACTCGCTACTGTGGCAAAAGAAGCGGATCGGCTCTCGCTTGCCGTTGCTCGTATAAACGCGCTCGAGGGTGTTCATATCGAGCCGATAGTCGTAGCCATAAACAAACGGAGCGACCAGCCGGCCTTTGTCGAAGATCCGGATCCGCTGTGGTGGAGCATAGATGAAATCGGTATTGCGGGCGTCCAGGTCATACGGCGCCATGACCTCGCAGATCAGTATCGATGCGTACATGATCAGAAGGATCGCACCGCACACAACGGCGACGCGGTGGCGGCGTAACTTCCACCACACCATTCGCCACTCCGACGCCATATAAAAGCGCTCCTGCGCCGGCGTCATTCTCTCGACGGAATAAGGGTCGAACGGCGCGTCGGAAATATAGTGCGGCAACCGGTCGGCGATCGGCGCGGACGGGGCGCCAGCCCGGTCCCGCGGGGCGCCGCCCGCGAATGTCATCTCGCTCATTCGCGCCGGCCCGCTTGCAGCCGGATACGCGGATCGAGCACTGCGAGCGCAAGGTCCGATATGAAGACACCGATGACCGTGAGGAATGCCATGAACATCAAAAACGAGCCGGCCAAATACATGTCTTGACTGCGCAGCGCATCGAGCAACATCGGACCGGTCGTCGGCAAAGACATCACTACTGAGACGATCGCCGCGCCGGAGATGACGTGCGGCAAGAGTGAGCCGATGTCGGAGATAAACGGATTGAGGGCCATCCGTAAAGGATACTTGAATAATAATTTGAGGGGGTGGAGGCCCTTCGCACGGGCCGTTACGACGTACTGCTTCTGGAGTTCATCGAGCAGATTGGCGCGCAGCCGCCGGATCATGCTCGCCGTTCCGGCGGTGCCGATAACGACAACCGGGATCCAGAGATGCGCCGCCACCGATAAAACCTTACCGAAACTCCAAGGCTGATCAACGTATTTCGGATCCATTAGCCCGCCGATCGAGATGCCGAAATACACATTGGCCAAGTAAAGCAGAACGAGCGCCAGCAGAAAGCTCGGAGTCGCCAACCCCAGAAAGCCGAGCAGGGTCAATAGGTGGTCCGACCAGCTGTATTGATGAGTTGCAGAATAGACTCCGATCGGGAACGCGACAATGTACGTGAACAAGATCGTCGACAATGACACGATGAAAGTCATTAATAGTCGGTCACCAACCACTTGGTTGACCGGCAAGTTATACGCGAAAGAGTATCCCATATCGCCGTGGAGTAGGCCACCGGCCCAGAATATATACTGCTCCCAAAGCGGGCGGTCGAAACCGTACTGTGCTTTCAAGAAATTGATTTTGGCGAGGTCGGCCGCCTCGCCCGAACTTTGCAGTTCGGCGATGTAGGTAGAAAAATAATCCCCTGGCGGCAGGTTGATAATCGTGAAGATTACGATACTGATCGCTATCAGTGTCGGGATCATGATCAGAATGCGGTGCACAATGTAGCTGAACATCCCGCCCGGTTCCTACTGGATCGTTGACGGCGAGATTGTCGCGGACGCCGATTTCGCCGACGTCTCGGACAGGTCGAACCAGAACCCGTCCGGTTTGTAAATGCCAAAATAGGCTCCCGGATCCCAATTGTAGATCCCCTGCTCGGGGACATTTCGAAGTTTATCGTTGACCACTATTGGTTGCAGTACGCCGGCGACCGTTCCAATCGAGAACACCTCATCCGCCCAAATCTGAAGCATATCCTGCCAAATGCGCGTGTGCTCCTCATCAGACCCTGCGGCAAGCCACTCCTCGTAGAGTTTTAGCAGCCGGATAGCGGAAGGTAGAGTTGGGGGTTCACCCGCCATGCCCTTCGTCTCATAAAATTGACCCCATTTGGGCCATTCGAGTTGCTGTTGAGTCGTCGGCGCGAATTCCCAGGGCGACATGGCGGGGGTTGCCAAGCCGTTCTCGATCCCCTTATCGATCGACATCAACGTTTCGCCGGAAAAGACTCGTCGCCTGAACAGGGTCAACTGTGACGGTTTGGCAAAGAGCTTGATGCCAACGCGACGCCAAGAATCACGAATCAGCTCGAGCACGTCGGATTGTTCAGTCGATTCCCCCGAATTCTCGACGATAATCTCCACCGGCCTTCCGTCCGGAAGCTGTCGTATGCCGTCGCTCCCCTTGACGAGCCCGACCAGGTCGAGGAGACGGTTGGCCTCACGCGGGTCGAACCGCGCCCAAGCCGAACGATCCCGGGCATCATAGAGCGGACTCTGCGGTAGTAAGGTGTTCTGTCCTTCTATCGCCAGCCCGAAATAGATAACCTGGTTGATCTCGTGACGATCGACTGCGAGCGACAAGGCACGTCGAAAACGCAAATCTCGCACGAGACCACGCCAGATCTCGTCACTGACATTTACGTTCGGATAAAGTGCGAGCTGGCTGCCGGGCCCGGTTCGCCAAAGCCGTACCTTGTAGTGGTTGCGCTCTTCACTCGCTTTGAGAAAAGTATAGTTGTCGAAGCGCAGATAGCGCGCTTGGAGATCGCTCTCCCCGGCGCCGGTCTTGGCCGGGATGATCTTGCTGTCGGCTATCGAAAGGATTACTCGATCGATGTACGGAAGTTGATTCCCTTCCTTGTCGATGCGGTAATAATACGGGTTTCTTTCGAATATGAGACGGTCAGCAGGCGGCCTCGTCTTTAGTATCCAAGGCTCCAAAGACGGCAAATCCGGGTTATCATTTCGATACATCGTGTCCAATTTATTGTGATATGCGGCCCAATTTCGCTGGTTCGCGTTCTTTACGAGGGCATCCAGCACCGCGCTGTCGGCATATTTTTGGTGGAATTGCTTAAGATAATGAGATGGCCGGTAGATATAGAGCGGGCTCGGCCCCGCCAGATCCGGCAAAAAGAGCGGGTTCGGTCGTGCCCAGCTAAAGCGAACCGCCGTTCCGCTCAGCACCTCGAAATGGGGTCTCTCACCTTGCGGCAGCATCGATATTGGCAGTCCTGATGGCGACAAGTGTTTATTCTGTGCGACGTCCTCAAACCAGTATCGGAAATCTTCAGTGGTGAAAGGTTGTCCATCCGACCATTTATGCCCTTTGCGTAGATGGAGAGTAAAGATACGATTGTCTTCGATTTCGATCGCCTTGAGGATATCCGGCGCAAATTTGAGCGAGGGAGTGTACCCGACCAGCCTCGCATAGCCGTACACCACAATCATCCGGGTGTCCTTGGGGCCACCCATGAGCATCCGCAACTCGCCCCCCGGGGTACCGATGGTTTCCAGCTCTGCGACAGCCGGCTCTTCCGGCACCCGTTCCTCGACCTTGGGAAGGTCTCCTGTTCCTACATCTTTCTTAAGAGCTGGCGTTTCCCGCAATTCGGCTCGTGCTTCGTTTGGCGCGGCAAAAGCGACGGCCGCCGCAATTCCCAGCATCGCCTCGCGTCGGTTGGGACGGGTCTCGGTCATTCGCGCTGGTGGATTTACGCCCGGACGCGGCTGGCTGCCCAACCAGGCAACACGACCGGAGGCGCACTCGCCTCGACGCAATGACCTTCGGCTATCTCAATCAGGTGCGGCGGGTTCACGGGATCGCGACGAAACGGCTCCGGCCAAGCGGCCGGATCCGATGCCTTGTCGGCGAGCAACTGATTGAAATCCAACCGTTGCGATGGGTCCGGCTTTGGCACAGCGGCGAGCAGGGCTTGGGTGTAAGGATGAATCGGATTGCGAAACAACATCGCACGGTCGGCGACCTCGACTATGCGCCCGGCGCACATCACTGCGATGCGGTCGGCGATGTAGTCGACGACGGCGAGATTATGCGAAATGAAAAGGTAGGTTAGGGCTAATTTTTGCTTCAGATCCATCAACAGATTGAGGATCTGCGCCTGGATAGAGACGTCGAGAGCGGAGGTTGGCTCGTCGCAGATCACAAGGCCGGGCCTTAGTGCGAGAGCCCGGGCGATGCCGATGCGTTGGCGCTGACCTCCCGAAAAGCTATGCGGGTAACGCTTGACATGCCTCAAATCCATTCCGACTAGCGTCACAAGCTCGTGCACCATCTCGCGACGGGAGCGCTGATCGCCGATGCCGTGGATGATCAGGGGTTCTTCGATTATGTCGTAGACCGTCATGCGCGGGTTCAGAGATCCGAATGGATCCTGAAAAACAAACTGCACTTGTCGGCGAAACTGCTTCAGATCCTCGCCCTCGAGCGAAAGGACGTCGATCAACCGCCCGTGATCGTTAAAAATGATCGAGCCGGAATCAGGGTTGACAGCGCGCAACAGAACCTTGCTGAGGGTCGTCTTGCCGCAACCGCTCTCTCCGACTAGTCCAAGGCACTCTCCACGTTCGATCTTGAGGCTGATCGCGTCGACTGCGACCACGCGCGGGCCCGATTTGGCGCTGCCGAACAGCCCGCTCTTGCGGATCGTGTAGGTCTTTCTAACGTCAACACATTCGAGCAGCGGGGCGACTGCATCGGCCGGCCATTTCCGCTTCTCCGCCATCAAATGCGGAGCATCTCCGGACGCAATCTCGCGTATCGGGACCAGGCGCTCGCCGGGCTTCATATCGAAGCGCGGCACCGCGCGAAGCAGCGCCCTCAGGTAGGGATGCTCCGCCCGGCGGAAGATATCTTCGAGCGTCCCGCTCTCCATCACCTCACCGCGGTACATCACAACTATTTCCTCGGCGACGTTGGCGACGACACCGAGGTCGTGGGTGATCAGCAGCACCGCCATGCCGAGTTCGTGCCGCAGGTCGATCATCAACCTCAGAATCTGCGCCTGGATCGTCACATCGAGTGCGGTCGTCGGCTCGTCCGCGATCAGCAGCGCCGGACGGCAGACCAGGGCCATCGCAATCATCGCACGCTGGCGCAATCCGCCAGACAGCTCGAAAGGGTAACTGCGGGACGCGCGCTTGGGGTCTGGAAAGCCGACGAGGCGCAACATCTCTTCTGTCAACTCCGCCGCTTGTGCGCTTGTTACCGAGCGATGAAGTCGCAATGCCTCTCCAACCTGATTGCCGACACTGTGCACAGGCGACAGTGAGGTCATCGGCTCCTGGAAGATGATCGAAATCCTGCCGCCGCGGATCGCCCGCATTTCCGTGCTGTCACCCGGTAGTTTTGCGATGTCGACAACCCGGCCGTCGAGCCGGGGGTCGGCAAACAAGACCTCGCCGCGGGTGATGACGCCACTGCGCGGGAGAATCCGAAGGATCGTTTGGCTGACGACCGACTTTCCGGACCCTGATTCGCCGACCAGAGCTACGATTGATTGCGGGCGCACACGCAATGAAACGCCCGTGACCGCGCGGATAAACCCGCCGGGTGCGGCGAACCGGACGTGGAGATCGCGAACCTCCAGGAGATCGGTCATACAGCGGCTCCGGCCGCGTTCACAAATCGAGGTTCTGCGGCCCGCAGCTCGAAGCCGAGAGCCTGCAGATTGACCGATGTGGCTGGATCTAACGATAGGCCACGCGTCTCGGCGGCTTTGGCCGAAGCGATAACCAACTCGGAAAACCCCTCGACACGGCTGTCGATCCGCAGGGTCGACCCGCCGGCAACGAGCTTTAGCTGCATCCACCCGCCACGCCCGTCCCGGCGGGTGGAATAATAGGAGAGCTTCATTTGGTCGAGTTTGCTCCAAGATATCGAAGCCTGCCGCAGCCCCGAAGATTGCAAAGCCGCCTCGGTCACTTCGATAAAGGTGCAATGGCGAATCGCGGTCCGGATCCCAAATACCGCAAAAAGGGCTGCAAACCCACCCAGCGTTGTCGCGCCGATGCTTCCGACCGGTGTGATCGCGAGTATCGCAATTATCGGAAAGAAGCCGGCTGCGGCCCGAAGATAATCGCCGATAAGAGCCGAAGGTGGATAGACGTGGCGGGTCATGCCGGAGCAATCATATCAGGAGCGAAGATTTCGCCTGCATCGAGCCAGAGCGCGGCGGGATGGGCGAGGCTCACCGCGATCAGCCGGTCGAGGAACGCGTCCGTCGCCTCATCCTGGACCAGATGGTGGGTCAGGATTCCCGACGGCTCCTCGGCACACACAGCGCGGAGGCGCCGCGCCCGCAAGTGTTGCACCAGACCGCCCAGCGCGGCATCTTCCCCGACAAACCCGCGATTTCCTTTCCAGGCAACGAGGTCGACATGGATATTCGCCTCGATGACGCCCGGCGGCCGCGGGGAGGTGCTTCGCGGTCGCGTTCGCGAAATCCCGGTGAGGCCACAACGAGCAAGCAAACCCAAGAACGAATCATCGAACCGGTTCCAAGGTGGTACGAGGACCGGTTGCGCTCGGGTTCCGAACAAATCACTTAGGCGCGCCCGGCCGGCGGCCAGCTCGGACGCCACCTCTGGTCTTGGGCGTGTCGCTGGGAATTCGCTCTTTTTCCCGACGCCCGAGTGGTTCAAATGCCGCCAACCGTGCTGGAGAACCGCAACAGACGCCTTCGGCGCAGATCGCAGGTACTGGGACAGCCACCGAGCAAGCTCCGGTTCAGCATCAGCAGGGATCACCGCGAGTGACACCGGTACTCCCGACGCGATCGATAGTAACCGGCTGAGTCGTGCGGTTGGCGCGACCGCGTCGTCGTCGCGCCACCATAGCGTCGCGACCTTCGCCGCCTCCTCCCAACGATCGAACTCGGCCATTAGATCCGGCCATTTCACCATCATCGGCCCGGCAACAACCCGGCTGTGAGCGGATCATATCTATAGTCGCGAGCAACGCCAAATTCTCGGTCAGGAGATCGGATCATGGCCGCTATCAGGCTAGCACTTCGTCGAGCTCCCCCGGTGTCAATCGCAATCGTTGCCGGGCGAGCAAAAACCGCCCGATCTATGGCAGAAGCGAGTCGTTCCGGGGACAACTGGTTCTCCGGAAGAAGTTCGAGAATGCCCCGCTCCGCGAGCCGTTCCGCACGTAAGCTCTGCTCGGTTTCGCGTCCGGATGCGAACGGCACGACGACCGCGGCTGCGCGGGCCGCGAGAATATCAAGCACCGTATTGTACCCGGCTTGACTTACCGAGACACGGCAGCGCCCCAACATTTGCGGAAAGTCCGGCCGATACCGTTCGAGGACAACTGCCTCGGGCAGACCAGCGGCGAGTGCCGCGAATTCCGACTCGGGCAAATTGGAGCCGGCCAGCAGGCGCCATCTAAGGTTCGCCAAGCATCCCTGTCGGCGGGTCTCGATAGCCGTGCTCAGCAACGCACCGCCGACTGCACCTCCGCCAACCGAGACGACAACCTCATCGGCACCGGCGGTCTCGTCCGAGGCAGCCGCATCACCGGCCTCATGGGCCTCCGCTACGTAGCCGGTGTAGATCAGCCTATCGCTGACTTCCGATGCAAGCGGGAAGCTGTCTTCAAGCGGGATGAATGCGGGATCGCCATGAACCAGCACGAAATCGAAATCATTACGAACCCGATCGACGATTTCCTTGGGCCGCCGCGGGTCGTTCGGCAAGACCACGATGTCGCGCAGCGAACAAAGGATGAGCGGCGGGGGACGTTGCGCCCGGGCGGCCTCGATCAGCCCATCCAGCTCAAAGCGAAACGCCCGGCGGCCAAACGGAAACGCTTCGATCAAGACGGCATCGGGTTGCTCGTCCGCAAAAGCGGCCAAGAGCGCCGACCGACGTGCCGTTCGCAGCTCGTCGTCGATCGGCCGGCCCATCTTGTCAACGAGCACCTTGAACCCCGCGTCGAGGGCCCTGATAGGGGGCAACTGAATGACGCGTTCTGCCGAGGTGCGTGCCAGAGAGGAAAGCGGCTCTCCTCCTGAGATCAGAGTGACCCTGATACCTTCTCGCACCAGCGCTTCGACAATTCGCAATGAGCGCCGCAAATGCCCGATCCCGAGCAGGTGCTGTACATAGAGCAGGACGGAGCCGGTCATGAATGCCTCGGCTCCCGAGCTACGCCCAGCTTCCGGGCGATACCGTATTGAACACCGCATTCAGGCGACGAGCGGCGGAGGATATATCGTGCTCTGCCCTGACGCGGTGCCGCGCTGCTTCGGCAAAGGCGGCACACCGGGGGCGGTCGAGAAGCAGGCTGCGCACCGCCCAGGCAAAGGACGGCGCATCGTTCGGTGGGACGAGAAAGCCGGTTACCCCATGCACGACAATCTCGCTGACGCCGCCCGCAGCGCCCGCCACTACCGGCACTCCACTCGCCTGCGCCTCCAGGAGCGCCATGCCGAAGGCTTCGTTGAGAGCCGGCCATACGCACAGATCGGCCGAAGCCAACCGCCGCGCAATTTCCACGGGGCCGATCTCTCCTGCCCAAGTCACCCGCTCTTCGAACGGATAGAGCGCGTCCTCGACATCTCGCCGCGCCGGCCCGTCACCGACCACCTCCAATGACCATGGCAGATCCAGAAGACGCGAAAGGGCATTACCCAGCATCTGGTATGAAGCGAGCTTGTCGCCGTAGCGCATCATCGCGACCGTGATCAGGCGCGCCGGTCCAGCCTCTGCGCGTGCTTGCCCAGCATAGCACTTTGCATCGATAAAGGGCCTGAAGGCTACCCAACGCCGCGGGTCCCGCAACAACGGCAGGACGCATTCCCGATCGGTCGGGTTCAGCCCGATCACTGCGTCGGCCCGCCTAATCGCGCGCTCAGCCGCACGACGACCGGCCGCCCAGCCGCTCGACGCCTGCTTTGGCGCGTCGGAGGCCTCGGCGACAACGTAGGGAATGCGGAGAACATCTGCGATCTGCGGACCCAGCCAATCCGGCGCTTTATGATAGAGGTGATAGGTAAACCAAAGCTCCGGAGCAGTTTGCGGCGCCTTTCGGCAGCGACGAACAAAACGGGCCGCAAGCCGTGCGCCGACAGAGGCCACCCGAGCTTGGCGCAGCGGGTCGCCGCGCCCGTCATAGCTGCGAAATCGGGAGGCTATCAACGCGTCGTGGCCAGCCATTCGCAACGCCGCGAGGAAGAGCTGCGCGACCTTTCGATCTCCCGAAGGAACTGGATGATCGGGAGGTTTCAGCGGCGCATAAAAGGCGATACGCATTCTTCCATTCGAGCCGCGTTCCGCTGCCTGCCAGAAACTTCCCCCGGCGGCGGGACGGCAGCTTCACCGGGACCGCTTCCCCACGGGGAAGCGGAAGCCAGCCCGAAGCGCCTTGCAAGTAAATCAATCCCGGCCGCCATCGAAAAATGGCAGCGGACACGGTTTTCGCCGGCCGCGCCGAGCCGAGCCCGCTCCTCTGGATCGCGGATCAGGCGTTCGAGCGCTTCGGCGAGTGCAATCGGGTTACCCGGGGGAACCAGCAGGCCGGTCACATCTTGCTCGACCAATTCCGGGATTGCCGAAACGTCGGTCGAAACGCAGGCAAGCCGTTGGCTTTGCGCCTCGATCAACACGTTGGGGAGGCCGTCCCGATCGCCGTCCTTCACAACCTTGGAGGCGGGCACGAACAGGTCGGCCTCACGATAGGCGGCGAGCACTTCCGGTTGGGTCATGGCGCCCCGCCACTCTATCCGGTGCGATAGACCGAGGCGCTCCGCCTTGGACCTCAGCGCCGCCGCGAGTGCACCGCCGCCGATATGAACAAACCGCCACTCGAGGTCGGCCGGAAGAAGCGCCAGCGCGTCGAGCAGGTCGTTGTAGCCCTTTTTTGCGACCGCCCGACCAACCGAGAGGATGAGGACCGGCTGATGCGGATCGTTGCCATCGCGCCTGTTCGCATGCCTCGGCGGCGCCCCGAAACGTCCAAAATCGAGCCCATGGTAGCAGAGCCCTACGGCGTCCGGCTGCGACATCAGATCAGCGAGATGGCTGCGCGCGATCTCGGTACAGGTCACGATCCATTTGGCTTCCGCCAGCTTTGCGCGCTTCTCCCATTCCGGCAAAGTCCAGATATCCCGAGCGTGCGCCGAAACTGTCCAGCCGAGCCCAGTCAATAGTGCGGTATAACGGGCGACAGACGCCGGCGTATGCAAAAAATGTGCGTGAATATGGCCGATGTCCTGCGGCAGCTCGGCTGCCAGCACCAGTGCCTGGCCGAAGCGGCGGATGCGATTCGGGGTCGGATCGCGTTTCAGGTCGGAGAACCAGGCAGCCAACGCCGCGAAGTAACCGGGCAGTCGGCGAGACTGCAGCCAGCCCCGCCACAGCCGCGCCAGTTCCTGATGCAGGTATTCGGGCAAATAGAGCAACCCCGCAGTGATCTGGCGATGTATCGGATGGATCGCGCAGTCCGTGGGATGACGCAGAGAAACGATCAGGATCCCGAGCCCGCGGCGCTCCAGAGCCAAAATCTCCTGAGCGATAAAGGTTTCCGAAAGCCGCGGATACCCTTTAAGGACAAAGGCGACACGTCCTGTCGACCCTGGAGATGCCGCCACCCTCAAGTCCCGTAACGCGCTCGTGCTGCAAAGCAGCCGGCGCGTCCCTGATCGAGCCACCACCGGGCCATGCGGTTCACCTTGGGCATGCCGTCGAGCAGGCCGGGAACATGAACGGCCGAAGGGGGAGGCTGCTCCGGCAGACGGCGAAGGGCGGCCGCCATTACACGAGGATCGCGCCCTTGATCCTCGGACAGCATCGCCAACATTCCAAGTTCGGCGGCGCGCCTGTTCCTGATGAACTGCTCCAAGCGGGGCGCCGTCCTCGGAACGATCAGCGCACGCTTGTCGAAAGACAGGATCTCGCAGAAGGTGTTGTAGCCGCCCATCGCGACGACGCCAGTCGCACGCGCCATCAGACTTTCGAGCCGGGCGTTGAAAGTGATCGCCCGCACATTGTCGAGCTTGGCTGCTCGGCCGGCAAAAACCGCTCGCTGCTCGGGCAGCATAAAAGGACCGAAAACGAGCAGGGCAGGGTGAGGAATGGCCCGATCGTATTCGTAGGCCGATAGGACTAAATCGATCAGGGCCTCCCCATCCCCGCCACCGCCGGGAGTGACCAGTAGGAAATTGTCGAGGATCCCGGCGATTTCCGGTGTGAGCTGTAGCTCTCCGGCGGTGCGCCTCAAATACCCGGTATAAATCATACGCTCGAAAACGCTCGTCGATACCGGCAGGCCCGCGAGCGGGTCGCAAATCTGCGGCAGCCCATAGACCCAGATCTCGTCATAATATTCTTCCAAGGCCGGAACGACCTGTTTGCGCTCCCATTCGCTCTCGAGCGCTTCAGGATCGTCCATTACGTCGCGCAGCCCCAAGATCAGGGCGGTTCCACGCCTCTGCAGCAGATCGAGGGTATCGCGCACTTCGCCGCGCAATCCCAGGGGCTCCTTGTCGACAATCAGCAGGTCGGGATCGAAGATGTCTGCCGTATGTCGAATTATCGACGAGCGCATCGCCAACGTCTCATCGATGTCAATGTGCAGATTGAGCGAGACGTATTCGCCATTTCGGAGCTTGATGACACCCGGCACTCGCACAAAATCGACCCGGGAACGGAAATCGAAGCTGCCTATGATCGGCGATCCCGACAGGATCAAAATCGAGACCGCAGGGTCGGCATCCACCAGCGAGTTTGCGATGGCCCGACAACGCCGCAAATGGCCTAGTCCAAAGCTGTCGTGGCTGTAGACAAGCACCCGTTTGTGATGACGGCGAACGGTCACACAGGGTTCTCTCACATAGTCGACCGCTAGACTATTGCATAAGCAGCGTCATCGCGAAATGATCTTTTCATGAAGGCGATGATGATGAAGGGAGTGGCGACGGCCCTCAGCCCTCTGGAGGGCGTCTTTCTGCCCTCCCGAATTGCACGTCGAGCTGTGCTGCAACCAAATAAGCAAGCTGGCTCACCGGCCGTTCAACCGCGCCAAGCGGAAGCCGGTGATCCAAACGCGATCGAGCCAACGATTTACCATTTTATACTTAGACATAGCTTGTCCCAGCAGATAATTCTGATCTTGTTTACCATAGTTTCTTTTCCGTTCCTTTACTTTTCTCTGGAATTACCCAAAACGATTATCAACCGAGCAATAGGCGGCAAGCAATTTCCGCAACACTTATTCGGATTTGACCTTAGCCAGGTGAAATATCTTCTGATATTATGCGGGCTATTTTTGATTCTTGTATTCGTAAATGGTGGATTCAAATATTATATAAATACCTTCAAAGGACGACTTGGCGAACGCATGCTTCGACGGCTCCGATACCACCTTTATCATCGGATGCTGCGCTTTCCGTTGTCCCAATTTAGCAAGACTTCCTCGGCACAAATTATCCCGATGATCACGTCGGAGTGCGAATCGCTTGGCGGTTTTATCGGCGATGCCTTTGTTACGCCGGTGTTCCAGGGAGGAACACTACTGACGATCATCGTTTTTATGTTCATGCAGGATCCAGTGCTCGGTGCAGCAGCAGTTGCACTTTACCCGCTGCAGGGTTATGCGATCCCGAAACTGCAACGCAAGGTCAATCAGCTCGGGAAACATCGTGTCCGCACGGTGCGCGAAGTGGCCGACCGGGTTCACGAGTCGGCCGCTGGAATTGTCGACATCCATGCCAACGATGCGGTGAAACGACAGCTGACAGCCTTCGCCCATCTTCTGGGCACGATTTACGACATTCGATTCGAAATTTACCAACGCAAGTTTTTCGTGAAATTTCTCAATAATTTCATTGCTCAGCTTACCCCTTTTTTCTTCTATGCGATCGGCGGGTATCTGGTTATCCGCGGGGATCTTTCTTTCGGGGCGCTAGTTGCGGTGCTGGCTGCATACAAGGATTTGGCCTCGCCGTGGAAGGAACTGCTGGATTTTTACCAGATCAAAGAGGATTCGCGCATCAAATACGAGCAAATCGTAGAACAGTTCCAACCTGCCGGAATGATCGATGCCCGTTTGCAGATGGCGGACCTGCAAATTTCGACACCGCTCACCGGAGAGCTCTCCGTCGTCAACTTGTCTTTTGCCGAGGAGGACGGCAGCCGCGTCCTCGATGGGATCAGCTTCACGGTTTCGCTCGCCCAGCACATCGCTGTCGTCGGACAAGGCGGCAGCGGCAAGAATGAACTCGCCTTGTTGCTCGCGCGGTTGATCGCGCCTACCGGCGGGCGGATCACAATTGGCGGCCTCGAGTTGGCGAAGCTTCCGACGGCGGTGATCGGGCGCCGGATTGGATATGTCGGCGCGGCGCCTTACCTGTTCGCCGGGACTCTGCGCGACAATTTGTTGTTCGGTCTTCGTCACATTCCGGTAAGACCAGCCGATTACACCGGGGTAACGCTCAAACGCCGAGCTCGGCAAACCTACGAAGCTCAACGTTCGGGGAACATCGATTTCGATATCCATGCCGACTGGATCGATTACGAAGCCGCGGGGGTTGAGGATGTGAGCGCGCTGTCGCGGCGCATCACGGAGGTGCTGATCCGTCTCGATCTCGACGAGGCGATCTATTCGTTCGGGTTGCGTTGGCGACTGGATCCGGAGGTTGATCCCGAAGCCGCCATGCAGTTGCTGGAGGCCCGGAAGGCACTCGCTCGCCGGCTTGCCGATGACCGAATTACCAACCTCGTCGAGACTTACGATCCCGAGCGGTTCAATCTCAACGCGTCGGTGGCGGAGAACCTGCTGTTTGGCACGCCGATAGGCTCGGTTTTCGATTTCGAAGCGCTCGCAGACAACGCCTATGTGCTTCAGGTTTTGAGACAGGTCGGCCTGATCGAAGATCTGGTCGCCGCCGGGAAGCAGGTGGCCGAAACAATGGTCGAAATGTTCGCCGACTTGCCTGCTGATCATGAATTCTTCGAACAATTCAGCTTCATCAGCGCAAATGATCTCCCCGAGTTCGTAGCGATCCTCGGCCGCATCGGCGAAGGGGGAACCGTGGCCCTGGTCAAGCACGATCGGGCGAGGCTTCTCTCGCTACCCTTCAAGCTGGTCCCGGCACGACACCGGCTGGACGTTGTCGACGACCTGATGCAACGCCGGCTGCTCGAAGCACGCAAAGTATTTCGCGCCAATCTCCCACAAGAAGCGCGGCAGCAGATCGAGTTCTTCGATCCCGAGCGCTACAACGCGGCCGCCTCTGTCCAAGATAATATTCTGTTTGGTAAGATCGCCTATGGCGAAGCGGATGCCCCTGCCCGGATCCCGAAGGTTCTCGGCGAAGTGATCGACGGGTTGTCGATCCGCCAGATCATCATCGATGTTGGTCTCGACTACAACGTTGGCACAGGCGGGTCGCGGTTATCCATGGCGCAGAGACAGAAGGCGGCCATCGCCCGCGCCGTGCTCAAGCGCCCCGACCTCTTGATTCTCAACGAGGCGACGTCTGGGCTCGACGGCCATGACCACACCAAGATCAGCAATGGGCTGCGAGAGGAATTCGCCGGCCGAGGTATCATCTGGGTGCTGCATCGGGCGAGCCTTGCCCGGAATTTC
>Ga0210396_10002886_pt1 | contig 17298 bp, 17 predicted proteins | sample IncBWH17OmetaG_FD_155466 | JGI IMG/M metagenome (GOLD analysis project Ga0210396, IMG submission 155466) | Forest soil microbial communities from Barre Woods Harvard Forest LTER site, Petersham, Massachusetts, United States - Inc-BW-H-17-O ... | reverse complement strand
CAGATCAAGGAAGGGCCGGGCCCCTGTCTCGCGGATGCCTACGGCTTCGGCGATCGCGGCCGGAACCATGGCGGGATCACTGATCGACCCCAGCGCAACAAAGAACACGCGAGTCTCAAACACGCCTGCCAACTCGCGGCAGAGTTCCATGCCAAGCCGCGTCTTCCCCGATCCGCCCGCACCTGTGAGCGTGACCATCCGAATGGCTGGATCCCGGAGCAGTTGCTGGACGGCGTCGAGTTCGCGCTCGCGACCGACTATCGGGGTGCGTGCGACCGGCAGCCGATAATCTCCCCGAATTGTCTGGGGAAGGGAAGTTGTCGGCGAAACAGAAGCAGATGCCTCATGATCGGTCGTGACCGTAGCAGCGAAGATATAACCGCGGCGTGGAACTGTTTTCAGAATTTCCTGCGAGCGATCGTCCAGCCCGCGGCGCAGTTCCACCATGCACTGCACCAGCGAGTCGTCGGTGACGAATGCTTCCGGCCAGAGGTTTTGAATTAACTCCTCCTTGGGAACCAGTCTCCCCCGGTGTTCGACCAGGTATCGCAGGGCGTCGAAAACTTTGGGGCGCAGCTTGATCTCCCGGCCAGCCTTGACCAACGAGGCACGCTCGGGTTCAAGAATGAACTCGCCGAAGCGGTAATAGGTTGGATTCTTCTTGGTTTCTGGATCGATCATGCTGGGAGCCCCAAGCTTCCCGGCGTTTCTAGCAGGCCTAAACCCAAGCCGCATCAATTCTTTGGCGTTTCTTTGGCTTTCTTTCGTTACTCGTAGCCAGGGCCTCCACTACCGTGCAAACAGCCCGGATCGAAAGTGGACCGATTATAGGCCAAACGCCGGGCCCACAGAGGAGTTCACAAATGATTGGACGGATCTCAACTCTGCTCTACGGGATCTTTTGCTATCTCGTATTTCTTGCCAGCTTTCTGTATGCCATTGCGTTTCTGGGGGATTTTGGCGTGCCGCGGACCATCGATTCCGGATTGCAAGGATCGATCGGCCACGCTCTGGCAATCAACGCCGGACTGCTTGCCCTGTTTGCCCTCCAACATAGCATCATGGCGCGGTCATGGTTCAAGCGCGCATGGACGCGCATCGTTCCGCCCGCGGCAGAGCGCAGCACGTACGTTCTGTTCTCCAGCGTCGCGCTGATCCTTCTGTTCTGGCAGTGGCGGCCGATCGGCGGACTGGTCTGGCAGGTCACCAACGGACCAACGCGCATCGCGATTTACGGCGTTTATGCGACGGGATGGCTATTGCTGCTGGTCGCGACCTTCCTGATCAACCACTTCGACCTGTTTGGACTGCGACAGGTCCACCTCCATTACAGAGGACAGGAATACACCGGCCTGAAGTTCCGCACGCCCGGTCTCTACCGATTGATGCGTCATCCGATCTACTTCAGCTGGTTGTGCATCTTTTGGGCAACGCCGCGGATGACGATCGCCCATCTGGTGTTTTCCGTGGCAACCACCGGCTACATTTTGATGGCGATACAACTCGAAGAGCGCGACTTGATCCGGGCCTACGGCGACGCGTATCAGCGATATAAGCGGCAGGTTCCGTCCATTCTGCCCGTGCGTTTCGGCCGAGAAACCAGCGAAAACAAGCTCCCGCAATTGAACCCCGGTGCTGTATCACAGACTGTAGAATATCCCGGAAATTAGGGAGGAGAATCATGGAGCCAGTCACTAAGACGACCGCAATCGAGGAGAATGTCGGCGCGAATGGCCGTTCTCCTCAACACAACAACTCAACCGAATCAGCGTTCGTGAATTCCGTGCTCAGCGAGGAAATGCTGGCGAGATTTGCTTCGCGAGCCGCGAACTACGACCGTGAAAACCGGTTCTTCGAAGAAGATTTCAAGGAACTGCAAGCGGCAAAATATCTGCTGATACCGGTGCCCGTAAAATTCGGCGGAGCGGGGATGTCGCTGGCGGAAGTGTGCCGCGAACAGCGCCGCCTCGCTTACTACGCGCCCGCTACGGCTCTCGCGCTAAACATGCATCTTTACTGGGCCGGCATAGCGGCCGATCTGTGGCGGCGCGGCGACAACTCGCTGGAGTGGATTTTGAAAGATTGCGCTGCCGGGGAAGTCTTCGCCGCCGGCCACGCAGAAAGTGGGAACGATGTTCCGGTTCTCCTTTCGACCGCAAAAGCCGAACGCGTCGAAGGCGGATACAAGTTCACCGGCCGGAAGATGTTCGGCAGCCTCACGCCCGTCTGGACCCGCTTCGGCTTGCACGGGATGGATATGAGCGACCCGACTCAACCGAAAGTGGTTCATGCCTTCCTTCCCCGCGACACCCCTGGATACACCATCAAGCAGACTTGGGACGTTCTCGGCATGCGCGCCACGAGCAGCGACGACACCGTGATCGAGAATGCGTTTGTGCCGGATCGCTATGTGGTCCGCGTGCTGGCGCCGGGCGCGGCAGGAATCGATGCCTTCGTGCTCTCGGTCTTCGCCTGGGCCCTGATGGGTTTCGCCAACGTCTATTACGGGCTTGCCCGGCGCGCACTCGACCTGGCAGTCGCTTCGGCAAAGAGCAAGAGCTCGATGGCTCTTACGCGCTCAATGGCCTACCATCCGGAGATCCAGCACACGATCGCCGACATGGTCATCGAGTTGGAATCCATCGGGCCGCACCTTGACACCGTTGCGCGCGAATGGTCGCAGGGCGTCGATCATGGGGCGCAGTGGCCGCTGAAGATTTTTTCAGCCAAGTACCGCGCCGTCGAGGGATCGTGGCGTGTGGTCGATCTCGGGCTTGAAGTCTGCGGCGGAGCAGGAATTTTCCGTTCCGTAGGCTACGAGCGGCTGATCCGCGATGCGCGCCTCGGGAGAATTCATCCCGCGAATTCGTTCCTCACGCACGAGGTTGTAGCGAAGACCGCGCTAGGCATCAGTCTGGATGAGCAACCGCGCTGGGGCTAATCCCATCTCACGCGGAAGCTTTGAACAATGACGGGTGCCCCACTTCTGGCCGATTTTGCCAGAAGTGGGGATTTTTAGTTCCCACATGTCGAGCTCCTCTTTGCAACTGGTGAACCACGGGCTCGGCCTCGTTGTTCACTCTTCGCGCAATACCTGCACCAGTTCAATGCGCGACGCACGCCACGCCGGAATCAGGGATGCCGCGGTTGCCACGAGAAGGATCAGAAGCAGAACACTCCCGTAGGTCGCCGGATCGAGCGTCGAAACTCCATAGAGCATGCCGTCGATGAGGCGAGTTGCAAGCAGACTGAGAACCAGGCCGGCCGCGCATCCAATGGCAGTTACGCGAAGACCCTGCACCAGAAATCTGGTGACGATCTGGTGCGGCAATGCGCCTAACGCCAGCCGCATTCCTACCTCTCTCTGCCGCAAGCGCCCGAGATAGTTCAGTGTTCCGTAGATCCCAATGCAGGCGAGAAAGACCGCAGATGCGGCAAACAGAACCAGCAGGAACGTTCGCAAGCGGTTCTCGAACGAGACTTCATCCAGATGACCTTGCAGCGGCGTGATGCCGTAGACCGAACGGCTAGGCTCCAGCTCGTGAACCCGGCGGCGGATCGCCTCTGCTATTTCTGTCGGATTGCCTCGCGTGCGGACCAGATAATTCGGAAACGGATTGGGAGCTGTAAAACAAGAGTAGACGGTGGGCACCGGCTGTGTATTCAGCCCCTCCTCGCGGGCATCCGCAACCACTCCACGGATCGTTCCCAGCGGCTGGAAGTCGTTGTACGAAGCTCCCTGAAGTTGGTGTCCGATCGGAGCGTTGTCGGGGAGATAACGCTCCGCGAAGCTGCGATTTACGACGACGTCGTTGGAACTGGCTCCCTGTTTACAAGTCTCTCCGACAAGAACAGGGATCTGCACGGTTTGAAAATATCCCGCCGAAACGTAGCGGCTGTCGGCAAGCACTTTGCGATTCGGATCCAGACGCCCATCCACCTTGAACTCAAACTGGTAAAGAGCAGGAACGCCCGGAAGCATGCCCGAGGTTGCGGCCGCATCCACTCCCGGCAGTGACCTCAGGCCATCAAGAGTGCGGTCGATACGCTGTACGAGCGCTTTCATCTCCGCGGTCTCGCCCCACGATCCGGTGATTTGGAACGTCAGCACATGACTTGGTTCGAATCCGGCAGTTACGTGGCTTAACTCGTTCAGGCTGCGCAACAGCAATCCTGCCCCAGTGAGTAATGTCACCGCCAGCATGATTTGCACTGCCACCAGAGTCCACTGCAGCGGACTGTGCCTGGAGACTTGCGTCCGGCCGGTTTGCGCCAGCGAGTGAGCGAGCTGCCGCCGAGTGCCGCGAATTGCCGGGACCAGCCCACCGAGCATCGTGGTTCCTACTGCGCAGGCAAGAGAGTAGGCAACGATCCTCCAGTTGAGCGTGATTTCCTCTGCTCGTGGGAGTTGGTTCGAAAGCAAATGAAAAGCCCGGGCTGCCCCCGCAGCCACCAGCAACCCCAGCAGGGAACCGGCCGTGGCCAAGGCAAGGACTTCAGCGAGTATTTGAGTCACGATGGCCGACCGCGACGCGCCCAACGAGAACCGGACCGAAATCTCATGTTCGCGGTCCGCGGTTCGCGCCAACAACAGCGCGGCAATGTTCGAGCAGGCGATCAGCAACAACAGTGAAACCGAGCCGTAGAGCAGCCAGATCGAATCACGAACGCCTCCGACAACGCTTTCTTTCAGCGGAGTCGTCTGCACCATCAGGTCATGATCGGTCTTCGGGAATTGCGCGCCAAGCTGCGTTTGCACGGTGGCCAGATCGGCGCTCGCCTCCGCAAGAGTCACCGCCGGTTTCACCCGTCCGATGACGGTAAACCAGGTGGAATCCCGGCGCTGCGCAAACGGAGCGTCCGGGGCGCTCGGCGCCCAGAGATCCACGTCACGGTTCGGAAAGGCAAACGAGGATCGCATCACGCCGACGATGGAGGAAGCAAATCCTCCGACGTGCACTTTCTGATTCAATGCGTCAGGGCTTCCATGGAAACGGCGCTGCCAGAATCGGTAGCTGATCATGACAACGGCTGGACCGCCCCACGTTTCCTCTTCGGAAGTGAAGTTGCGCCCCAGGATCGGAGACACGCCCATCACTTGAAGAAAGCGCGGCGCCACCATCGCCTCAGTCACCTTCTCCGGCAGGGGACCCGATGTCTCCGAGAGGTCATCCATGTAATACCCGCTGATGGACTGGAACGTGGAATTCATCCGATTCCAGTCTTCCAGGCGCACCGGAGCCACGAAGCGATTGGCATCCCGGTTCTTCACATCGTGCTGGCCGAGCAGGATCAATTCGTCGGAATCAGGGAAGGGAAGCGGCCGCAGAACAACGGCATCCATGGCAGAGAACACAGCGCTGTTCGCCCCAATCGCGAATGCCAGGATAAGAATGATCGCAATCGAGAACGACGGAGAACGCCTCGCGAAGCGCCATGCCGATTTGAGGTTGAATCCCACAGCCGTGAGTAATCGGGAACTGTGGACTTCGCGCAGCTGTTGCTTAACCTGCTCCCGGCCTCCAAATTCGAGAATCGCCTGGCGTCGAGCTTCGGCTGGCTTCATCCCTCTCGCTACATTCGCCTGCGTGAGTTCGTCGATGTGAAACGCGAGTTCCTTTTCAAAATCTTCGTCTTTCTGCGGTCGGCGAAATGGATTCTTCCACCAGGGCATCTAAGCCTCCTGATTGGCGGCGCCAGTGCCCAGAATGAGGGTCACAGCTTCCGCCAGACGTTGCCAGGTCTCTTCCTCGCGGCTCAGTTGTTTGCGACCCTCGCGCGAGAGCTGATAAAACTTCGCCTGCCGTCCATTTTCTGAATCGCCCCACTGCGCGACGAGCCAGCCGCGCTTCTCCAAGCGATGCAGCGCGGGATACAAAGAACCTTGTTGCACGTTCAAGACTTCTTTTGAAATCTGGCGAATGCGCTGAGAGATCCCGTACCCGTGCACCGGACCCAGAGCGACGATTTTGAGGATGAGCATTCGAGCGTGCCTTGCAGCAAGTCCGTTTTTTGCAGCGGAGTCATAAGTGTCTCTCTCCTAGACGTTCGACATATTGAAAGGTCACCTGTAGATTGTCAAGGAGAGAAAAGTTCTTTATTGGGGGGGGCATCGAAAGCAGTCGAAATTTGGGTGCAAAACGTCTCAAAGTGCCCAAAGCTGAGGGTGAACAGACGACGCGAACTTGCGCCAACGCCTGTTAACAAGAATCGACCTTGGCTACACGGTTGCGCCGATTCGGCAGGCCTAGTTGGTACCACTTCGAGCTGCTAACTCTGACAGTTGCTGTTTCGATTGCTCCCTTACAGAGTCGTACTATGAACGCCGAGCATGCCATCCTCTCCGCAGGGGTTGACACGAAATACACACTCGGCCTCTCTGTTTTGCGGTGAGTAGAGATCAACGGGAGAACGGCTCACGTCAGTCACTGTGTTGCGCCCAATCGTTTCACGAGGGTCGCTGTTGAGTTTGGTGGCTGGGATAGCCATCGCCGCCAGTCCCGGGTTTGCGCAAGACCACGAATCGCCGCCCATTGACCCCGGTGCAGCTTTTGAGATGGGAAACTCGCAGACGACGCAAGCCCTCAACTACTGCGAGCCCGAGAAGAAACGTGCCCTGGTGCTCAGTGGGGGCGGCCTCAAAGGAGCGTTCCAGGCAGGCGCGATCTACCACTTCATCGTTCACCGCCGCTGCGATTTCCGCGAGATCGCCGGCGTGTCCGTGGGTTCCTTGAATGCCGTGATCCTGGCCCAAGCACAGCGGGACGAAGATCCGGAGGCATCGCTGAAGAACATGGCGGGGCGAGCCGAAAAATTGGTCGATGTCTGGCACAACATCCGGAGCTCCAAACAGATTTTGAAGCCCCTCTGGCCGGGATGGATGTGGGCGCTCGCCGTTCGCTACGGCCTTTTCGGAGCCGAGAGCATAAACACGTTTGACCCACTGATGCATTTGATTCAGAGCAATGTGGACCTGGACGCGTTGGACCGGGGGCGCCCGGTGAGAGTCGGTTCGGTCTCCCTTTGGGATGGTACTTATCTGGAGGTGGGTCCAGGCGCGACGTTCCCTAACAATGATCGGAAATACTTCCTTCAGTACGTGTATGCCAGTGCGCTCATCCCCATCGTTGGGAAAATGCCGCGCATCCAGCAATCGACGGACGATACCAATGTCAAAGAGTGGATTCAATTTGGAGACGGAGGCATTCTGAATAACACTCCGATTTTCAATTATTTCAAAAAATGCGAGTCGCAGGGCAATCGGGAACAGACGGCGGATGAACCCACCTGCCTCGCGTGGTTGCGACATGGCACCCCGCCTCCGCAAAACGTGCAGCAATTGTTTGTAGTCGTTACTTCGCCGTTCACGAAGCATCTGGATCGTTACCCCGTAGAGCCGAAATTGCTTAGGCGCGGATCCAAGCAGGTCACCGATGGACGGAAGATCCTATTGCGCACGATCGACTTGATTTTGGAGACTGACTTCCGGGAAGATCTGTCGCTAATGCTGGAATCGAATGCTGTATTGGCGTGGCGGAGACGAACCTATGACGCAGCGACGGCCGCCTTAGCACCTGAGCAGCGAAAAGCGTTTGACCTGCAGTTTGCTGAGATCAACCGGACCTTTCCACTGCATTCGTATAATGAAGCTCCGGATGGTGGCCCAGCATTGCCTTACGATGCAGTCGTGGTGGCGCCGGAAAAGATCTACGCGGAGACCTTCGAGGTTGATCCCGAGAACATCGCTCTGCAGCTTCATTACGGCTGTCTACAGGCCGATCTCATGATGCAGCAGGATTTCCACATGACCTCGATGAAAGAAAAGTGCCACGAGAGATTCCCGCTGTGGAACTCCAAGCCAGTCCACTCTATGAAGAAGTAGTAACACCCCTTAAAACCAGATTTTCGCTTAATCGTGGAGAACGACATGTAGAAGGGAACTATGAACCTCTATCCCATTCTCGTCATAGTCAACCAAGCCTAACTCTCTGAACCGATTCATGAAAAAACTGACTCGTGGCCGCGTCGTGCCGACCATCTCTGCGAGGGTTTCCTGACTGATCTTGGGAATTACCGTCTCCGGTGCGCTTTCCTTGCCGAATCGGGCCAGCAGCAGCAGAAGCCGAGCTAGTCTCTTCTCGCTGGAATTGAAGAGTTGGTCAACCAAGTCCTCTTCGTATCGAATGTTCCGTGCCAGCAAATACGCTACGAACAAGTCCGAGAATGCGTGTTCTTGGTGTAGCGCAAGCATCATTGCCTTCTTGTCGATGCGGAGAAGGTGACAGGCGGTCATTGCCGTTGCGGATGCCATGCGGAGGGACTGTCCAGCTAGGGTTCCCTCTCCGCAGAAGTCTCCGACGCTTAATATGCCAATCGTTGCTTCTTTGCCATGCTTGGATACGATGGTGAGTTTAACCTTGCCTCCCTGAACGTATGAAGACCGCGTCAGCCGAGTCCCCCTGGGCGAAGATTGTTCGCGTCTTGGAAAAGGACAAGACTTTTTTCCCCTCACCGACTGTCGCAAGGAATTTCTTTGGGTCGAAGTCGTCCTTCTTGACCGATATGATGTGTCGCGAGCGGTGGGGCACTTTGTTCCTCGCGATCTTAACTACACAACTACACACCTTGCTAGTTTGGGGGCTCTACGAAGGTTATTTTGCACCTATGTGCGGTAGCGTACACGCGCGTTAGAGTCACACACAGGAGCCGAGAAGAGGAGTATGGTCAGATCAATACCAGTACACCCAACCGGAGATGCGCATGGCACCGTCCCGCATTGTGGTAATAGAGGATTTCATCCCTTTCCGACAATTTGTCTGCAAGACACTGGCGAAACGGCCAGATTCGCAGGTCATCTGCGAAGTGTCCGATGGACAAGAAGCGGTTTGGCAAGTGGAAGCCCTCAAACCGGAGTTGATTCTCCTCGACATCGGACTTCCAACGCTGAACGGAATTGCGGCCGCTCGACAGATTCGCAAACTTGCCCCGGAATCCAAAATCATCTTCGTTAGCCAAGAATCTTCTCCTGACATTGTGCAAGAAGCACTCAACTTGGGGGCGTGGGGCTACGTTGTGAAAACAAGGGCTGCAATCGACCTACAACCTGCTGTCGAAGCGGTCCTTGAGGGCAGGCACTTTGTCAGCGATGGATTGTCGGGTCACAATTTCACTGACGCAAGCCCCCGACCGCCAGCGGATTAACTAAGCAGCCTCGGACGCAGCTCTACCGTTCTTTAGTATCCGCAAATCGGCTTCCGGGGTTGTAAACCGCGAACAGCCACAATCCAAGCAGACAGAAACCTTCGGGAAGGTCAAGAGGCCGGGATTATCAATGTCTCTGCGGCCGCTGAAATGAATCATCATCTCAGCAGTAAATTCCGCTTCATTGATGGATGTGCATACCGTGCAGGACATAAGGCACCCCTCCGCACGCTCGTAGTTTGCGCAAGCCCACGACCTGTGTCTGGTCAAAATGGAACACTTCTGCCGAGCTCGCACTTCTCGCCCGTCTGTACAGAGAACCCGGATAGTGGGCGAAATATCGCCTCGAGTTCCAATTACGCTCGAGTCCCACAGACCGCACTCCCTGGTCATAGCCTCGATCTCCTCTGTCCGAATGACGCTCAGCGCTCTGCTGTGCAAAAACCCTGGGCCATCAGTTATCAAAATGACGCCGCAGGAGGTGAAATGGCAAGCGGCGAGGTGCTGATGCTCCTCCCTTTACTTTCAATGACTTACCTCCGTACAATCCCCCCATTCCCCGCTAAACCCCGATTTTGCACCGTTCGTTGGGATGTTCATGGGGATTTCCCGCCGTTCCAATAGGATAGGTTCAGATAAACATCCTAGGAAAAGTGTAAGAGTCCGAAGCCCCACGACTCATTTGGGGCCACAGGAATTTCCCAGGAAGCCACAGTTTTTGGGTGATGGGTTTCTCAGGTTCATCCGAAGCGAAGGCCAAAGAGTAATGCAGTCGGAGGGATAGCACTAGCCGCAGAGGCTATTGCGCTATCCGGATGAAAAGCAAGCTCGAAGCTCAGAGCCTAGCTCGGAGCCAAAAATGCCAGGAGCCGATAGCAATCATGCGCAAGCCGATTAAGTACGTTGAGAAGGTCGCAGTCGTCGCCGCTAAGGCCACATGGTTCGTGTTCGATCGCATCAACCGCGTCAACCCGAACCCGTCGCCGAAACCCAAGTGGTCCGACAAGCCGCTGCTCAAGTCGTACGAGAAGACCAAGCCACCGCTCGGCTGGCCTCGCAGCACGGACTCTCTCTGCCCCAAGTGTGTCCCGGAAATCCGCCAGCAAATTCTCGACGGGCATCTGCCCCATGAAGTGCTGATGAACGAGAAGGTCGGCGAGATCAAGGCGCAGATTATCGAGCGCGACGGCAAGATCCTGATGGTCAAGGATTGCCCCAAGCACGGCCACTTCGAAGACGTGATGTCGATTGACACCGAGTTCTCAAAGCACCTGGAAGATGTTTTCCCCGGCCGCGACATCGTGGCGCACAACGACGAGCACCTGCATCATCACGGATCGTCGACCGTGAAATACGGTCGCGGTTCCGTGCTGACCATCGACCTGACCAACCGCTGCAACATGATGTGCGATCCCTGCTTCATGGACGCGAACCAGGTCGGCTTCGTCCACGAACTGACGTGGGAAGAAATCAAGACGATGCTCGACAACGCCATCACCATCAAGCCGCGCCGCCAGATGTCGGTGCAGTTCTCCGGTGGCGAGCCGACATTGTCGCCGTACTTCCTCGACGCCGTCCGCTACGCCCGCAAAGTTGGATACAACTCCGTGCAGGCTGCAACCAACGGAATCGAATTCGCGAAGAGTTTTGAATTTGCGCAGCAGGCAGTTGAAGCTGGCATGCGGTATGCCTACCTGCAGTTTGACGGCATCGGCAACGCCGCCAACGCACACCGCATGGTCGGCAACCTGTTTGACGTGAAGCTGAAGGCGATCGAGAACCTGCACAAGGCGGGATGCGAAATCGTCCCCGTGATCACCATTGTGAACGGCATCAACAACGAGCAGGTCGGACGCATCATCAAGTTCGCGCTCGACAATCCCAAGACGATCAGCTTCCTGTCGTTCCAGCCGGTATCGTTCACGGGCCGCGACGAAGCCGTCACCGACGAACGCCGCCAGGCGCAGCGCTACACGCTGAGCCATCTGGCGCACGACGTAAAGAATCAAACTGGTCTGGGTGAGCCCGCTCGCGATTGGTTCCCCATCAGTTTCATGGGAACGTTCAGCGACTGGGCCGATCTGATGCACGCGCAGGACGCGAACAACGACTGGGGACAGCTCTCATGCGGATGCCACCCGAATTGCGGGACTGGCATGGCCGTGATGATCGATAAAGAAACGAAGGAAGCTGTGCCCGTCACCGCGTTCCTGCACGGCGACCAGCTCGCGAAAGACATCGCGAAAGTCAACGATGCGTCGCGCGGGAAATTCTGGACCGGTGTTGGAATGGCGCTGTGCCTGATGAAGAACTACGATCCGTACCAGTCACCGACGCACTTCAAGCTGATGGACCTGCTGAAGAAATTCGACAAGAACTATCATGTGACCGGAAAGGACTACGGAAAAGTTGGTCCCGACCGCACGATCGACGACGTGATGAAGCGGCGCTCGACGGATCGCTGGAATTTCCTGTTCATCGCAGGCATGTGGTTCCAGGACCTTTTCAACTACGACTTCCGGCGCACCGAGCAGTGCATCATTCCATACGCGACGCAGGAAGGCGAGATTTCCTTCTGCGCCTACAACACCGGCGTGGGATGGCGGAACATCATCGAGAAGATGCACATGACGGCCACCCTCACCAAGTGGTACGAAGAGCACGGGCGTCATGAGATTTTTGCGGGCGGCAAAAAAGTCAAGATGGATAAGCAGGAGACCGCCACCGAATATCTAAAGCTGCGCGAAGATCTGGTTACCAACGAACTGCAGCACGATCTGGATAAGCTGGGTATAGCCAAGACTGCGCGCGAGGAAAAGACACGGGCGCGGGATGCGAAGCAGAAAGAAGCCGAAGCGCGCGGTCCGCAGAAGAACGATGAAGCCTACAACGCGCGCATGACCTCGCTGTATCGCGAAGTCGTCCTGAAAGAGAAGCCGGTGCAATCGCAGGATGGCTTCATTCCCCTGGGCGCGCTGGCCAAGCCGAACGGCAACGGCAACGGCACCCACGCGGCGAAGCCGGAGATTGCCGAGCCGGTAGCGGGAGACTAAACCGCTAGCAAATTAGCCCAAAAGGCCGCCTGCGGGCGGCCTTTCTTATTTCTGAAATCTATAGTCTCGTGGGCGCCCGTCCACTGCGAACATAAAGGTGAATTGTCATCCTGAGCGTAGCAGGTGGGAGAGCGAAGCGAAGCCACCTGCGGAGTCGAAGGATCCCTATCCCCTGATCCGTATTCGCAGTGTTTCAGTTAAACCTGGGTGCCCCATTCAAGCTCGATTTTGGCTTGAGTGGGGCAGTTGCAGCCCGACTTTGTTGTTTCACACGTAAGTCTCGTGGGCGCGCTTCCACTGCGAAACACAAGGTGAGTTGTCATCCTGAGCGCAGCAGGTGGGAGAGCGAAGCGAACCCACCTGCGGAGTCGAAGGATCCCTACCCCCGGATCCGTATTCGCAGTGTTTCAGTTAAACCCGGGTGCCCACGTATCGCATTGCTCAACATTGTAGCCGCACGAGTGGTCGGACGGGGCGGGCTCAAAACGACGGCTAGCCCCTTTTTATTTCTCCGCCAAAAAGAAACGCCCGGCTTTTCCACATCACTATTAGCCAGGAAATAAAGTGCCGGGGCTTCGCAGATACTCTGCGGGCTGCCGATGAGTGGGGGCGTATATGTACATCACAGTGTTCGATCTGCTGGGGAAGCGATGTCCGAGGTGGAGCCATATCTCGCCGGCCAATCGGGCCGTGATCGTTGGTCCGCTGATCGTTGCCGTTTTGCTATTGCTCGGAGGAACGGCGATTGCGACGCGACATCATTACCTGCCGCTGATGGCCCTGGGGCTTTTCTGTGGAGCGGTCGTTGCCAAAGTCCTGGGCAAGTTCCTGGCGCCGCAGATTCAGTCGCATTTGACCGTGTTTCTGGGCGGCATCACAACGGGGAACATCGGGTCAAGCGGCGCGGGCTTGCACAAATTAATTACCGGAATCGCCGATCAGATCAACAAATTGGTGACGCTGATTCCTGCGAGTGCTGGGGATATCAGTGCCGCAACGACGCTGGGCTTGTGGATGGCGCGTTTAACCGCGCTGGTGATTCTCGGGGCGAATGCTTACTACGCGAACCAGCAGTCCAGCCCGGTGGGGAATCGCGTGGAGAGATTCGCCGCAGGTCCGGCGGTTCCGAGCGCGATGGGGGAAAGTGCGGTGCAGGGCTAGAACCCAACCATCTTTGCTTCGGGCTCGAAGAAACTTGGGGAACGGAAACTGGGGGACCAGGACCCTCCCCATTTCTTTGCTAAGCCGGCTTGTGACAGAAATCATAGCCCCATGTGATCTCCGCCCTTGCGCTCCACAATCAACAAAGCAGATCCTAGCCAAGGCGAAAGCGGTGTAAGCAAGAATCGGACGACCAGACCTAAGTCCTTGCGGCTCAATATCTTGCCCGTAAGCTATTGAGCCCCATAGATTATTCAGATTTTTTCCCCTAACTCGATGATCCCAACAGACCGGGAGGGGGAGGGGGTACTCACCCAGCCGCCATTTCCCACAATGAAATTCAAAATTTTCGAGTCGGGGAACTGCCGAGTGGTTTTCGGAGCAGGCAGGCAGAACCGAAAAAGCCCCCCTCGAAAGGGAGGTTGGTGCCCAACCGATACCGAATGTGCAAGATTGTGACAATCACCTGACAATGTATTGAGTCTCTCTGGCCTACTATCAGCCCTCAGCTGATCAGAGCACTTCTGCCTGTGTGCGCACGCTGCACCAGTGCCTCCTCTGATTCGGCACTCACAAAGGAGACTCCATATGCAGCGTCGGATGACGGCTTTTACAATCGCCTTGGGACTCGCGCTGGTGTTTGCGTCGAGCGCAGCCTTGGCGCAGTATCAACTTACCAATCTATCCTCCAACCAAGTGAAATCGGCGCACCATGACGATCCTCTGCTGGTGAACGCTTGGGGTCTGGTGCACGCCCCTGGTTCGCCCTGGTGGGTCAGCGATAATAGTTCCGGGTGGTCGACGCTGTATGACGCAGCGGGAAATGCAAATCAGCATCTAAAGGTGCTGATTCCAACCGCGGGGAACGGCCCGAGTTCGCCGCAAGGGTTAAACGGTCCGGGATCTCCGACCGGCATTGTGTACAACAGTTCCCAAGAATTTCAGGTCGGAGGATGGACTTCGATCTTCCTGTTTTCAACCCTGGATGGGACGATCAGCGGATGGGCGCCGCAAACGAATTTTAATCAGGCAACGTTAGCGCCGCTGCAAAATCAACCGAAGGGCGCGATGTATACCGGCCTCGCGATCACCAACCGGGCTTCAGGAAACCTTCTGTATGCGGCTGACATGGCGAACAGTCAGGTGGAGATTTTCGACGCAAACTTCAATTTCGTGAAAGCATTTACGGACCCCACTCTTCCGGCGGGCTTTACGCCGTTCGGAGTGCGCGACATCAATGGGATCGTCTACGTGACGTTTGCCAGCGCTTCTGGAGCCAGCGGCGGGTTTGTGGAGCAGTTCCTGGAAGACGGCACACCGGTGAATCCTGGCAAACCGCTGATTCAGGGAGCTCCGCTAAATCAGCCGTGGGGCATTGCCGCCGCGCCGAGGAACTTTGGGCCGTTGAGCAATACGCTGCTGATTTCGAACAATACGAATGCGGGGACGATTAACGCATTTGATCTGGTTAGCGGGCGGTTTGTTGGGAAAGTGAAAGACAATACTGGGAAGGCGATCGTGATTGACCAACTGTGGGGGATCGATTTCGGCGACGGACTGGGGAAGAACGGACCAGTCAACCATTTGTTCTTTACCGCGGGCCCGAGTGGCAATCTGGCAGGGACGTTTGGTGTGATTGTGTTCAAGCCGTAAGCGTCGGAGGCGTTTTAGACGAGGCCGCTCGCGAGGGCGGCCTTTTCAACTGCGATGAATCTTACTAACCAGAACAACATCCAGTGCTATGAGGAATGATAACTCCCATGGCACGTGTCTTCATCACGGGTTCGGCAGACGGTTTAGGAAAAATGACGGCGCAGTTGCTCATCGAGCAGGGACACTCTGTTGTTTTGCACGCGCGTAATGATGCACGAGGCATGGAAGCGCAAAACGGTGTCCCGGGAGCAGAGTCAGTTGTCATTGGGGACTTGAGCAGCATCCGACAGACACGCGGTGTTGCCGAACAGGTGAATGCTCTTGGCTCGTTCGATGCAGTGATTCATAACGCCGGCGTAGGGTATCGACAGGCGCGGCGCGTTGTGACAGAGGATGGGCTGCCGAACGAGTTTGCGGTCAACACGCTGGCACCCTACATTCTTACGGCACTGATCAACAGACCGAAACGGCTTGTGTATCTGAGTTCCATGTTGCATCAACAAGGGGATGCAAGCTTGGAGGACTTGGGTTGGAAAGAGCGTCCATGGCAGGGACAGCAGGCATACTCGGATACCAAACTGCACGACGTACTTCTCGCGTTCGCCATTGCGCGACTCTGGCCCGATGTCCAGTCGAACGCTGTTGAACCCGGATGGGTGGCGACAAAGATGGGGGGTCCCGCAGCCACGGACGATTTGGACCAGGGACATCGCACGCAGGCGTGGCTCGCGGTCGATGATGATCCGGCGGCGAAGGTGACTGGCGAATACTTCTATCACCTGCGGCGTCGTACGCCGAAACAGGCCACACGAGAGGCAGCGTTGCAAGACAAACTTCTGGGCGCGTGCCGGCGTCTTTCAGGGATTGAACTGCCGCGCTAACGGAGCGCAGCCACGCAAGATGGTGTGTTACATTAAAAAGATTGTGGGCGCGTAGCTCAGTTGGTAGAGCAATGCCCTTTTAAAGTCTATTTGGCCTATCTTCTCTTCTCGCGCATCACTAAGCACAATCGAGCAAAAACCGTGCCAATCAAGGTATCTGCCTAGTTACTCCATTTTCTTTCTTCTGGTACCAGTGAGCACCTAAGAGCACCAGTTTGCAGAACAAAGTGCCACCACAAGTGCCACCAAGTAAAAGGTCAGGAACAGCCTAGAAAATTCCATTTTGCTGACCGCGACAAAGGATGCACTCTGATGCGATTGTGTGCGCATGGAGGTTGGATCATATGCCGACCAATGAGGTCGAGAAACTGCTGCACGATAAGAAAACCACTGCGCAACTGCTCTCCGTTTCCAAGCGCACCGTAGACAACCTGATCAGCGGAAAGAAATTGAAGACGGTGCGGATTGGGCGACGCTGCTTGATCCGGCACGGGCTGTCAAACATTTTTCTTTGACAGTTTAGCCTGCCGGCTGCAAAATACCCGCGCTCGTCGCGGCCTCGGTTCAATAACAATTTAGGCATCGAGACTGAGAAAGAGATTTCCCATGAGCCAACCCGTTCTCAACGAAACCTTCCACTGGTTTGATGATACTTCTTTCCAGAATTCCCGATTTAGTCCCGCCGAGACACAAAGGGTGAGACGCGCGTTCCGAGGCATTCCGCGACGTGTTCTGCTGAATCCCGGAGAATTCCTGTATCGTTTTAAGTCAAATCGATTTCTTACCCATGAGGGACAGCCTTCCGCTTGGTGGCTTCCCGCAGAGGCTGTTGAAGAAATACGCCGTTTGCAGAGAGACACGAAATTATCATTCGAGGAAGTGGTTCGCGCAACGTGTAGCCTGGCCTTCGACTTTCAAGGAAAGTGCGCCTTCGAGTTGCGCGCACGATTGCTGGTCCCAATTTACGCTTTCATCGGCCCAATCTCCCGCGAGAGTCTACTGGTCGATCCGTACGCCGGGAGAGGCAAAAAATTCAATCCGGAACTATCTAAGTTGCGGTCACTCAGTGGTTATTTGAACCAGCTTTTTGTTCCGAATCTGAAGAGCGCGAATTTGAGTCCTGCTCACTGGGCAATCAGCGGGCCTTCGGGAGCATTTTCGTTGATTACGTGAGTATCGAGAAGTCCAATCATTAGCCAGCAATGTCCACGTTTCTGTGGCTGTGTTGGTCAGCCGAGGCGATATCCAAGGGCAGGGCACTGAGTTCAAAATACTTGCCGCCTTCGGAAAGTTTTTTTCTTGGATGTGTAAAGGAGACGGTATTCCTATTCATTCCTGAGGTTTGCGGC
>Ga0210396_10002885_pt1 | contig 17303 bp, 12 predicted proteins | sample IncBWH17OmetaG_FD_155466 | JGI IMG/M metagenome (GOLD analysis project Ga0210396, IMG submission 155466) | Forest soil microbial communities from Barre Woods Harvard Forest LTER site, Petersham, Massachusetts, United States - Inc-BW-H-17-O ... | reverse complement strand
ATGCCAGGTCTTGCCATTGAAGATACGAATGTCCGGAAAGACTCCGTTAACCGAATCGCTGTGCGTGATGCCACGATTCGGGCTCCAGAAGGAGAAGCAGTCATAGAAGGCGTTCACTGTCGTGTTCTGAAACTGAATCCTCCAGTGTGCGCCGCCGTCTTCTGTCTTGTAGATGCGAAAATCTCCGGTGTTGTTCCCGATGGACATCAGATAAGCCACACGGTCGCTCACGCCTTGTACATCGCGGAATTGCAGGCTTTCGGCTCCCGGCACGACGCCGGATTTCCAATGCGAGCCCCCATCGGTCGTAACCACGTACGTGCCTCCGGCTCCTGCTGCCCAGACGACTCTAGAGTTCACTGGACTCACGGCAATCAGCAGCTGCGTCGTGCCGCTTTGCTGTGGAACGAAAGTCGGTTGATGACCTTTCCATGCGTCTTCTGTATAGCCGGCAGTGGCGGCGGTGGCAATCAAGAGAATGAGCAGCAGCGAACGCTTTAACATAAGACTTCCTTCCCGGACCGGCATTTCGAGCGTTGTGAAGTATAGGAACGCGACAGAAGCCGCGTCAAATAAGGGACACTTGACTCGTCAACGGGGCAATGCCTTTCGAAGCGAGAATTCAGCAGTCCGGACAGATGTTGCGTCAGCATGAATTAGGTCGCGTTCAGCAGGTGAGTTCCCGAGCACTATGGCTGAAGCGGCATATCCGTGGTCACCCAACGGAGTCTTGCGCTATGCCGCTGTTCATGAGCCGGAGCGGAGGATAGAATCTTCTTTGCGCAGCCGGCTTTGGTCGCCATCACGGACCCTTCATACCTCCCAGACGATTACTCAAGTGGACCTAATAGCTATGCCCTCCGTTCAAAAACTCGACACTCACCACAAAGCGCTCACCGTCAATCTTGATCGGTCTACCTTCGGGTCTTTCGCCGAAATCGGTGCCGGCCAAGAGGTCGCACGGTGGTTCCTTGTGGTGGGAGGGGCTTCCGGTACGGTGGCGAAAACAATTTCCGCCTACGACAAGGAAGTCAGCGATGATCTCTACGGCTCCGGGTCGCGCTACGTATCCAAACAGCGACTCGAGGCGATGCTGGACAACGAATGGACCCAACTGCTCACGCAATTGAGTAAAACCCGTGGGCCGCAGACTCGGTTCTTCTGCTTTGTTGATACGGTCTCTGCCCGTAACTTCGCCGGAACCAATGACGCACATGGCTGGATCGGTCTCCGGTTTCAGTTGCAGCCCGGTGGTCCTCCCAACGACATCCTGCTGCACATCAACATGCGCGATCCTTCCAATGTCCTCCAGCAGGAAGCGATCGGTATTCTGGGCGTGAACCTCATCTACGCCGCGTTCTATGAGGTGCAAGTCAAAGAATCATTTCTGGAAAGCCTGGCAGAAGACGTCGTCGGCGAACGAATTGAGATCGACGACGTGGATCTTCACGGCCCAGCATTCGAAAGGTGGGATCGCCGTGCCCTGCTGGTCCACTTGGTTCGTGCAGGACTCGCGGAGGCTGTATTTTTCCCCGCCAAGGGCGCCCCGGTTCCACCGAACGAAGTTCTGCACAAGAAAGCCGTTGTGCTTGCACCGGGATACTATGGCCACACTGATCCAGTTCACTCGCAGGTTCATTTGCGATTGCTGGCTTCGGGAATTCAGGAGCTTCAGGGGGACCTTGGGGAAACAAAACCGGCGCCCGCTGGTTTTTTTTGCCTAAACGTTGCTCCGCTCAGACCGGGCGAACCAGCCCCGGAAACTCCCGACTTGCTTCGTCGCATGGATGCGCTACTCGTCGCCGGCTGCGATGTGCTGCTTTTTCGTAAGCCCGAGCTCTACCACATGACAGCTCTCGTAAACCGCCATACGCAGGCACCTGTACGCTTCGTCGCAGGTCTTTCCCTGATGATTCGAGCGTTTGAAGACGTTTACGGCAATCTCGAAGGCAGACTTCTGGAGGCTCTCGCACGTCTATTCGCTGAAAATGTTCGCATCTACGTTTATCCGATGACTGCCGCGGATCTGCAGGAATGGCTAAAGAGTGCTTCCGCGAACGGTTGGGAGTGGAGTGAGACGAATGGATGGGTTTCGGCAAGCCAACTGCGGCGCGCGCCACCTTTCGGACATCTATTCGCCTATCTTCTTGCCAGCAACTTTCTTGTTCCTATGCAGCACCCTGTGGAGACATGAGCGCCTGAGGTCTCAACCCTCATTCGAGACGCTCACATCCGTTTGCCACCTGCGGCGATGATGACCTGGCCAGTAATCCACCGGGCATCGTCTCCGGCAAGGAAGGTGGCTGCTAGAGCGATATCATCCGGCTGGGCGATCCGACCCAGAGGAGTCTCCTTGTCCTGCTGCTTTCGAAAGTCACCTTCGCTGAGACCGGAAGCACGCAGGCCCTCAGTTTCGACCATGCCCGGATTAAGCGAGTTCACACGAATCTTGCGTGGACCAAGCTCCTGAGAGAGCGAAACTGTAATAGCATCGACCGCAGCTTTGCTTGCACTGTAAGTGGCCGCTTGCGGCGCTGGCATCGGACCAACGATGGAGCCGATATTGACGATCGAGCCGCCCTCCGGCCCGATGAGTTTGACCGCTTCTTGCGTTCAGCAGTAGACCAGTAACGTTCAGATTGAATTGCTTGTGGATGTGTTCTGGTGTAATGGCCTCCAGTGGAGCGAACTCATAGAATCCCGCATTGTTCACAAGGATATCGAGTTTCCCGTACGCTTTCTTGGTTTCCGAAAATAGCCGGTGAATGTCGTTCGGTTGAGAAACGTCTCCCTGAACAGCAATCGCCTTCCCGCCTTTCTTAGTAATTCGAGCGACGACAGAATCCGCGCCAGACTTGCTGCTGGCATAGTTGACCACCACCGAAGCGCCTTCTGCCGCGAGATGCTCCGCGATCGAAGCTCCGATACCTTTCGAAGCTCCTGTAACTACTGCAACTCTACCGCTCAATTTGCTCATGACACTCCTCTCGCGGATCACAGAAATGCTAGTAAGGATGAGTCGCTTTGTTTACACTTTCTCGAACTCAGCGACGGACTGATTCACTCGCTCACTCGGTCCAGAAGGTTCCGACGAGAACAACGCGTGGAGTCCTTCCACGAATGTCGGATGAGCCAGAATCGCGTCCCGAAGCGCCGTGTAGGGCAGCCCCGCGATCATGGCAATCTGGGCGGCAGACATGATCTCGCCCGCGCTGCCACCGATGACGGTAATACCGAGAATGCGGTCGCTATCCGGAGCGACAAGCGCTTTCAGAAAGCCCCGCGTTTCGCAAAGCGCACGCGCACGGAGTACCTCCCCCATGGGGACTTTGAACAAGCGGTATTCAATACCTCGCGCCTTAGCTTCTGTTTCGCTAAAGCCAATGCGTGCGAATTCAGGATCGGTATACACGCAGAACGGAACTTGCCTGCCAGTCGTTACGTGTTTACCGCCGGTAATGCTGTCATGGAAAACACGGAAGTCATCTTCACTGATGTGTGTATATTGTGGGCTGCCTGCCACCTCACCGACAGCCCACACTCCAGGCGCTGTAGCCTTGAGCTGGTCATCGACCTTCACATACCCGCGATCGGTCAGCTCGACACCCGCCAACTCCAAGCCGATATTTTCCGTGTTTGGAACGCGGCCGGCAGCAACCAACAGGTGAGTGCCCTCTAGTGTCTTCTGCACTCCGTTTTGCTCGATGGCAATTTTTACTGAGTCGCCTGATCTTCCGGATATCGTTTTGATCCGTGTATTCAAGACGAGTTCGATGCCTTCGTCTTCGAAGAGGCTGCGAAGAGCCTCCGAAACATCTTCATCTTCTCGATGCAGCAGCCTGCCATTGCGATCGATCACTGACACCTTGCTGCCGAACCGACGCATCGCCTGGGAAAGTTCAAGCCCTATGTATCCACCACCGATCACAAGGAGATGTTCAGGAACCTCATCCAGTTCGAGTGCTTCGATATGCGTGAGCGGCTGCGCTTCAGCAAGCCCCGGAATCGGCTCCAGTGCAGCTCGCGTGCCAGTGCTGATGACCACATTCTTTCCACGGAGCTGACGAGTTGTTCCGTCGGATAGTGTGGCCTCGATGGTCTTCGGACCTATGAAGCGTCCGGTGCCGAGGATGAGTTCGGTTCCGCTTCGCGTGTATTCGGCGAGATGTATGTCGACCAGACCGGATACCATCTTGCGCTTTCGGTCGCGCACGGCAGACATATCAACCCGGAAGCCATCTCTTGCGATGCCGAACTCTTCACTTCTGCGCACGTACGATGCAACCTGCGCAGTATGAATGATGTGCTTGCTTGGCAGGCAGGCTATGTTCGGACAAGATCCGCCGATGTACTTTCGTTCAACGACCGCGACGCGCTGACCCTGCCCGGCAAAAGTCCAGGCGATGAGTTTCGATCCTGTACCGCTGCCCAAGATCAAAAGATCATATTCTTCCGGAGCCGTTTTCCGGGACGAGTGTGTTGAAGAAGAATGTTCCGTGCTGTTCATGCAGGCTCTCCTTTCGCAGAGATGTGGAAAACAACAGGCAATCCGTTCACCTACTGGATTGCATCGATTTGACGAGGGCCGCTGCGGAGGCGCCTTCGAGCGAGAGTCCATAGCCGACTTCACGCACGACGCGCTCCTTGAGCGGCTGGATAAAATGCGCGCGAGTGTTGCGACGCGTGACTTCCGGAGCCTTCAAATAAAGTGCAGCCAATTCATGTGCTCGAACAAGGGCCTTCCCGTTTGGGACAACCTCGGCAACCACTCCCCATTCGTGCGCCATGCGCGCTGTCAATGGCTGCGGGTTCAGCAGGAACGCCTCCGCTCTTCCTGCCCCAGCCCGGTAACTCCAGGTGGTAAAGATTCCGTCGCCTGGCACAATGCCGCCGGCGAAGTGAGGCAGATCCTGAAAGGTGGCTCCTTCTCCTGCCACAATCACATTTGCCAGCAGCGCATACTCGGAATGCACATAGGCGCGTCCTTCGATCGCCGCGATCAGAGGCACGCGGATATTCGCCAGATTCTCGAGAATCTGAACACCCTCGTCATGCACTTGGCTCCAGACATCCGGATCGGCGACGTTGCCGAACGACGAAAAGTCGATCGCCGGAATGAAATCCCCGCCCGCTCCCGTCAGGATCACGATCTTGTTTGCCCGATCCTGGGCAATCCGGTAAAAGGCGTCGACAAAATCCGTATGATCTCGCGCCGTAAAGGTCAGCGGGCCGCCGTCGCTGTGGAACTGAGCTATCAGCACCCCCTGGTCATCTCGCGTCATCTTCAAACTGCGGTAGTCACTGAAATAAACGGGCGTCGTCGTTTGCATGTCAGAGTTCGGTCCCTTTCAGTTTGCACTGGTGGTCTACTGGCAAATGTAAACATTCCACAGCGCTCTACACATACGCTGCGAAGTGATAGGATTTATTCCTAAAATGAATAATTAGCTTGACCCCTCAGATAGACCTATGAGCCGATTTCGCGAAATGGAAATCTTCGTGAGAGTAGTAGAGGCCGGTTCGTTCTCGTCTGCTGCACATGATCTCAAAATTGGCCAGCCCACGATCTCCAAGGCCATTGCAGGCTTGGAGGACAGGCTTGGTGTGCGTCTTCTGGTCAGATCAACCCGCCAACTCACTCCTACTGAAGCGGGTATTGCGTTTTATGAACGTGCTCTTCGCGCGATCACAGAGGCGATCGAAGCTGAAGCGGCAGCGAAGGGTACTGGGGCCAGTCTTGAAGGGCGGCTTCGGATTGCTGCTCCCGTTACCTTCTCGCGCCTCCATCTGGTGCCAAAGCTTAGCGCATTTCTTGGTGTGCATTCAAAACTACAGTTGGAGCTTGTGATGGATGACCGCCCCATAGACGTCGTGGCGGAAAACATCGATGTCGCTATCCGCCTGGGGGCTCTCACCGATTCATCGCTGAAGGCGCGCAAGCTGGCACAAGGGGAGCGCCTGGTTGTAGCCAGCCCGGCCTATCTAGCCCGCAGAGGAGTGCCCATGACTCCCACGGATCTCAACCAGCACGAAGCCATCGTCTATAGCCAACGATCTGGCGGCGAGGAATGGCTCTTCCGTCGCGGAAATTCGGAAACCTTGGTGCGCCTTCAGAGTCGATTAGCCCTCACGGCTGCCGAAGGTGTACGCGCAGCAGTGATAGCTGGGCATGGCTTTGCGATCTCCTCGCGCTGGCAGTTTGCACCTGAGCTTGAATCTGGCGAAGTAGTGTCACTTCTTGAGGAATGGAGCCTGCCCTCGATGGACCTTTGGGTGATTTACCCATCTGGTCGATTGACGAGCACAAAGGCACGGGTCTTTGTGAAATGGTTCGAACAGATCATCACTTAGGGACTCTTGCCGTTAGCCTAAACGCGCATGCGCCTGGAACAACCTCGCCGAAATGATGAACTGAGGATAGAAGAGCGACAGAAGACGAAGGCAGCCCTTCACCAGTGTTATTAACAACCAATCCGTTACCTCCGAGCTATTAATAGGGGCTTTAATACGTCACCTGAGCTCCGCCGGGATGACAGACTGGCCAAAGCATCGCTTGAAGTTGCAAATGCCGACTGCGTAACAAGCAATTTCAATTTCCGCCGACAGTAAACGTCACCCTTTTCTTAATGAAAAGGCCGCTCGCGCCCACCTCGATGAAGCCGGCCGTATGTGTTCCGTTCGGGATAGGCAAGCTAATGTGGAGACGGTCAGTGAAGACTTGGGCTCTTTTTTGGCCGTCGATCCAGAGCTCAATTCGATTCAGAGGCTGGGTGTTGGTACGAGCGCTGGCGAGGAATTGAACTGTGCCACTCCCAACATTTGCTGAAGGCGCACATACATGCACGCCGCCGCTGACTGGATATGGACATGGGTCGGCTGGATTGCTCGTGCTGTTCATCCAGACCTGAGTCTTCATTCCGTTCGGAACTACCAAGTCACGCGTGCCATTCTTGTTCAGAAAACCTGCCGCGGTATACAACGGAAAGAAGTTCGATGGTGGGTTGGGCTGCTTGTAATACTTGAGTGCATGAAAGGTCCGATTACCCGCCCCCGTCCACATCATGATTCCTGGTGGTAGCTGATTGAAGTTCTGGTCTTCACCGCCCTGCGAATAGCCTGCGATGTCCGTAATGCCGTCGTTATTGAAGTCGCCGATGACTACTTCTTGAGGAGTGGGCCCGTCTTCTTCGTTGAATACATCGAGGTTCTGTGAACTCGCGACCGCAGAGTTCTTGTTCATATAGAGCACAGCAACGCCGACGCATGGCGTGTGGCATCCTTGGAAGGGAATTACAAAATCGCTTATGCCGTCACCGTCTATGTCGGCAGCCGCGAGGCTCTCGCTCCCCGAGCCGCCGGCAGGCTGCTTGGCTTTCCATCCAGAGGTCGTATTGGAAAGGATGAAGAGCTGTTCCGACGAGGGATCGCATTGTGTACAACCATCAATGTAAGCGAGATCTATACGTCCATCACCATTGAAGTCCCCGGCCACCAGATCGTCGATAAAATCCCCATCCGGTCCGAAGCCATTCGCCGTATAGTAGGTAGCCGCCGCAAACGAATGTTCAGTGAAGGAAGATCCCGTATTCGTGAGTATTGCAACGGTGTTTTTGCTGTTATCGTTGCTGTTCCCGATCACCGCAATGTCTGGTTTCTTGTCATTGTTGAAATCGCCCACAGCGATGGAGTTGGCGGGGATCGCGACGGGGTAGTACACGGGCAGCTGAAGTGTGCCATCGCCATTCCCGCGTAGAACGGCGACACGACCGATGTCAGGGCTAAAGCTGCCGATAGCGACTGCCACATCGAGTCGGCCATCCCCGTTGAAATCCCCGACAGCAATACCATTCAACGTGCCGGACACGGCGTAATAGGTAGCGGCGCCATATTTTCCATTGCCCAGATTCTTCAGGACGCCAACAGCGGAGCTACTGCTCTGAAGACCAATGATCTCGGGTGCGTTGTCACCATTGAGGTCTGCAACCAGGACATTAGAAAGACTGGCCGGGTAGCTGCTGGTCGGAGCGATGGCCGGCTCCTGTCCAAAAAGAGCTGTGACCGAAGTCAATACCATGGCGGCAGAAAGAAGGATGAGATTTCGAAGAAACATGTCAAGACCTCCAGGACGGAGCTCGTACAGCCGACGTGAATAGGCCGCGACCATCGGCATGCATCGCCGAGAAATGGGCGGAAAGGACTATCTCTGAACGGAGCGACGCAATAGGTGCATCGAAGGCAGGCCGGTCACGCTCCCCAGCTTTAACAGCGAGAGCAACTTTCTTTGGCACGAAACCACTGATACAAAATGTGCCTATAACTGATTCTAATAGCCGAATGCTGCAACGAACTATTCCACCATCTTGGCGGGACAGTCAAGAGGAAAGCGACAGTTGAACCCCGTGGTGAAAGAGTCGAGCAAGCCACGACACATGTCGCGGTGGATGCAGTTGTTGGCCAAACCCAACGCATCAAACCGGTGAGACATCTCCATGGCAGCAAGCAACAGCCAATTTCGAGACCTTTTCCACATGGCAGCTCTTTGCCACTTGCGACAGTTCGGACACCAACGGATCCAACAACCCTGATTGCCTTTCACGGTCACATTACCTTCCTTCGCCGGTAAGGGTACTGATGGCAGGCGACGGTAAGTGCCTGCGGTAAGACCCAAACGATACCCCGCCCGGCAGCCTTTCGTTGACTCTGCACCGGCACTCTTCCAGACTGATCCCGCAGTTAAAAAACAGAACCACGTCTCACCTGGCGCTGGATATACGAAAGCCGGCGTCTTTTCGCCACAGGGGTTGCGCAATTGCAAGCCCCGGGCATTTGCCGAATTTCTGACTGTCTGGAAAGCCATGGTTCCCTCACGATCCCCCCTCTCGAAGGGTGCTCTTCTCTTCCTGTCGATTGCACTATGGCTGGGAATGGCCGGAGCAGCCAATGCGCAATCCGCCTCCCGGCCCCTGATCACGCGGCCGGTGGATGAATCGTCTTTGGTCACGCTACGGGGAAACGTCCATCCCCTGGCACAGCCCCAGTTCGACCGCGGCCGGGCGCCGCTTTCGCTGGGAGCCCAGCGGGTATTGCTGCTGTTGAAGCGTACGCCGCGTCAGGAAGCGATGCTTGCGCAGTACCTGGCATCGGTCGAGGACAGGAATTCTCCAAACTTCCATCACTTTCTGACTCCGGAGCAGTTTGGCCAGCAATACGGCCCGGCGCCTGAGGACCTTGCCCAGATTGTTACCTGGCTGAACGGCCAGGGGTTTGCCGTGAACAAAGTGGCGAAGAGCCACATGGCTATCGAATTCTCCGGCTCGGTAAATCAGGTGGAAACGTCATTTCATACCGAGATCCACCGCTTTGTGATTCGCGGGCAGGAGCATCTCGCCAACGTTACGAACCCGATGATTCCGGCTTCTCTCGCGCAGGTTGTTGCCGGAGTTTCTCCGCTCAACGACTTCTATCCGCATCCGCAGGCAGTCCACGGGCCGAGTGGGCGATGGAGCGCGTCGGAAAGGCGGTTCGTCCCGCAGCTTACTGTGAATCTTTCCGGCAATCCGTATCTCTTTATGGGACCGGGTGATGCAGCAACGATCTACGACGCGCCGACTTCTCTGAACAATCATCCCAAATCGGGACAGGCGAGCTATGACGGGACGGGCGTCACGATTGGCATTGCCACCAACGGGGGCGTGAATCTTTCGAACATCGCAAACTACCGCTCACTGTTCAAGATGCCATCGGCTCCAATTTCGGTCGTCATGGACGGAAATTCGCCCGGCGGCGGGGATGACACGGAGTCCACGCTGGATGGCGAAGTGGCCGGTGCGATTGCTCCCGGCGCGGCGATCGTCTACTACCAGGCCGCGGACACGACCTTCCAGTCAGGCGTGATGCTGGCTATCCTGCGCGCGATCGACGACAACACCGTGAACATCCTGAACGTGAGCTATGGTGCATGCGAACTGGTACAGGGCGCGGCGGGCAACCAGGAAATTCTGAATGCCTGGCAGCAGGCGGCCGCACAGGGAATTGCGGTGACGGTCTCAAGCGGGGACTCCGGTTCGGCGGACTGCGACAACGCAGATACTCAGTCCGTAGCGTCGCACGGTTTCGGCGTAAATGGCCTGGCATCGACTCCGTATACGGTGGCGGTGGGTGGCACGGACTTCGATGTTCTGCTTAACAATTTCTCCACATACGTCAGCTCGACGAACAACGGTAATTACACCTCTGCGTTGGGTTATATCCCCGAGACGACGTGGAACAACTCCACACTGGGCAAAGGAAGTTCGGCGGAGAACCAACCAAGCCGGGACGCGAACGGCAACACGAACATTGCAGCGAGCGGTGGCGGGGGGAGCAGTGCGGGTCTGTACGATGCATCTGGAAAGGTGCTTGGCGGCTACGCGAAGCCGATGTGGCAGCAACAGTTCGAGGCAAGTGCCGGGATCGCTGCCGACAATGTGCGGGATGTTCCGGACGTCTCGATGTTTGCGGCCAATGGCGTGTACGGCGCGCTATGGGCGACATGCGGTGACAACGACTGCAGCGGTCCGAACCCAACGATCAGCGGAGTGGGCGGTACGTCCGCGTCCGCACCGGCGTTTGCCGGCGTGCTGGCCCTGATCAACCAGCGGCTGAATCAGAAATTTGGGGCAGGCGAACGGTTGGGGCAGCCGAACTGGGTGTTGTACCAGCTGGCGAAGACGCACCCGGAGGCTTTCCACTCGATCAAAAGCGGAAACAACGCGGTTGTTTGCGCGCCAGGCACACCGAATTGCGCGGCGAATGGCTTTCTCAACGGCTACGACGCGGGCGCTTCCTACAATGCTGCGACGGGCCTGGGGAGTGTCGACATCAGCAGCCTGGTAAATAACTGGACGAGTGTTGGAAAGACGCAGACCACCGCAACGCTGACCTTGAGTTCCACGACCTTTCAGCACGGCCAGCCGATTGTGATCGGGGTGGATGTCGATCCGGCGGCGGCAACAGGGAACGTGGCGATCAGCAACGATCTCAGCGTGAAGGGGCTGTTCGGCAGCAACTCGCAGCTCAACCTGCCATTGTCGAATGGCGTTGCCAAGGGAAGCTGGGTAGGATTTCCCGGCGGAACCTATAACGTCTATGCCGACTATGGCGGCGATGCGAACTATGGCGGCAGCGTCTCGGCGCCCATCCAGATCACGGTTACTCCGGAAGACAGCGTGCTTGCATTGTCCATCACCACAACGGATGCCAGCGGCAATCTCAGCAGCCTGGCGGGAAAAACTGTCACGTTTGGGACGTATATCTCGGTGGATGCTCAGCCGATAGGGAAGTCGCAGGTCTCAACGGCAGACCCCTTGAAGAATGCAACCGGTACAGTAACGTTTGACGACATAAATTCGAGCGGAGCGCAAGGGAGCGGCATGCTGGATGCCACGGGGAATGCAGAATTTCCGCTGCATTCTCTTGGTGCCGGGACCCACACCATTACTGCCTCCTACTGGGGTGATAACAGCTACAACGCCAGTACATCCGCAAGCGTCACTTTCACGCTGCTGAAAGCCGGAACGATAACTTCTGTGACCAGCAGCGTGAACTCAATCGATTCCGGAGTCGTCACCGTGACTGCGGCTATCCGGCCAAGCTCTGGAGGCGCCGCGCAACTTCCAAACGGAACAGTCACGTTTACTGACAAGACCAGCGGCGCGGTCCTCGGGACGAGCGGCGCGCTGACGGCTACACGAGATCCGTCTACAGGAACCTATTTCAGCGCCGGAGTCATAAATGTTCCAGTTTTCCAGCTGACCCTGGGCAACAACAGCATCGTGGCCACCTACAACGGCGACGCGAATTTCATGGCTTCTGCGGCATCGGCTCCGGTGGTTGTTGCCTGCACAGCAGGTTGCGGGAACGGCAGCGGCGAGGCGCTGGAATTGTCGTTCGGTACGGGCACGCCTGCGGCAGCCCAGAGCCCGGCCGGGAGCACGTCCACCACGGCGGTTATCGTCAGTGCGCAAGGCGGATTCACCGGTGCAGTGAACCTGACGTGCTCCGTGACAGGTACCAGCAGCGGCGATGTCAACATTCCGAAGTGCAGCTTTAATCCTGCCGCAGTGACGATCACAAATTCGCAATCCGTGCAGTCCACCCTGACGGTGACGACAACCGCTGCCGGGACGACCGCGGCCGCGGATGCATCGGCAAGCCGCGTCTGGTCGGCAGTGCGCGGGGGCGCAATGCTGGCGTGTCTTCTCTGCTTCGGTTTGCCAGGACGTCGACGCGCTCTCACGATGCTCTCGATCGTCCTGTGCGGCTTGGCTCTGGGAGGGATGGTGGCGTGCGGCGGTACCCCGACGAGCGGAAGCGCGCCGCCCGCGACCAGCGGCGACGCGGCAACCGGAACCACGCCGGACAAATACATCGTCACAGTCCGCGCCGTCGACGCGGCAACCGGCACATTGACCGCACAGGACTCCTTGACCATCACAGTGAATTGATCGGCGTCGTCCGTGGGATGAGAATCTCCACCACGAGGCCGTGTGGCGTGGCGTTCCGCGCCTGGATGGTCCCGCCGTGAATGCGAACGACTCGGTCAGCGATGGCAAGGCCCAGACCGGTACCGCCAGATTCACGGTTGCGATCGTCCGCAACGCGATAGAACGGTTGGAAGATGTTGAGGAGTTCGGGCTCAGGAACGCCCTGCCCATAATCGCGAACGAGAAGGCGAACGATCGCGGGCGCGGCTGTCCCCGCCGCTTCCAACTGCACATCTACGGAATTCCCGGCTCCGGTGTAGCGGATGGCATTGCGAATGACGTTCTCAATCGCGCTGTGCAGCAGCTCTGCATTTCCGTGGACGAAATGTTCACCGTGCGATGAAAGCCGTACGGCACCATTCTGCTGTTGCAATTCAAAATCGGCGCTGCGGACGATCTGCGAGGTGAGCTCGGTCAGATCCACTTGTGTCATGGGAATGGTCGTGGTAGACGTGTCGAGCTTGGCTACGGTGAGGAGACGGCCGATCATGTCGTTGAGGCAGCCGAGATCCTGCTCCATGTGATCGAAGGCGGGGTCGTTGCCCTTGCGCTCACGCCCCAGATCGAGGGCCACATTTAGCCTGGCCAGCGGCGAGCGCAATTCGTGCGAGATGTCGTAGATAAGCTGACGTTGGCGCGAGACGAGCTCCTCGATGCGCGCGGCCATGGCGTTGAAGTCACGCACCAGTGTTCCGAGTTCATCGCGCCGCTGCTCCATGCCTGCGGCGGCACGGGTGCTGAAATCCCCCTGCGCCAGCTGCTTCGACGCCTCGCGTAGACGCAGGATGGGCGCGGTGAGATAGCGGGTGAGCAGGTAGCAGATGATGCCCGAGACCAGAAAGGCGACTGACCATCGCAACGCAAAGCCCGATGGACCGATGCTTGGAGGTGGGCCGCGGTGCTCCGTGGCTTCGACGGCATAGATGTAGGTGCGGCCACTCGTTAGCCGCACCTTCACAGCGACGCGAACGACACCGTGTTTCATATTGAAAGTGGAGTGATCGGAATGGACTGCTTGCGCACCGATGCCGTCAAAGTTCGCGCAGTCGCCACCGGTGATGACATTTCCGGATGCATCGAAGAGACAGCTCTTCAGGTGTGTCTTCTGGCCGAGCTGTTCCATGTAGGCCGATGCGGCAGACGCCCCGTGCTGCTCGAACTCATTCACTACAGTGGTCCCGGCAATCCATGCGGTTTCCGACAGGCTGGTTTGCGACGGGGACGGCACATTCTTCGGCTGAAGAATGATCCACGTTGCAATGAGTGCAATTCCTGTGGCAATGACCGTTGCCCAGAACCACAGGAAGATCTTGAGAAACAGGCTCTGGATTCTTATGGTCATTTTGTCTCTGAGCGGACGACGAACACATATCCGCTGCCTCGCACAGCTTTGATCCGCTCTTCTCCGTGTGCGCAGTTTAGCTTCTTGCGCAGATTGCTGATATGGACATCGATAACGCGATCGAAGGGGCCAAGTTTGCGGCCGAGCACGGTTTCTGTGAGCTGCTCGCGAGTTACGACGTGGCCGGCATCGCGCAGGAGCATCTCCAGCAAACTGAACTCGACGCTAGTGAGATCAATCTGAATGCCGTTCATCCGAACTTCGCGCGCGGAAGGATCGAGCTGGACCTCACCGACGATGACGGAGTTGCTGGCGGTCGCCGAGCGCGAAGTTCGGCGCAGGATGGCACGGATGCGCGCGATCAATTCACGCGGGTTGAAGGGCTTGGACAGGTAGTCGTCCGCGCCGATTTCGAGTCCGAGAATACGATCGACGTCTTCGCCGCGCGCGGTGAGGATGAGCACCGGAACGGGCGAGTGTGTGCGTACGCGGCGCAGCACGTCGAGTCCGCCCATGCCGGGCAACATGAGATCGAGAATAATGAGGGCGTGTTCGTCGGAGAGCACACGCTCCAGGCCGCGCGCTCCATCGTGAACTGCCTCAAGCGCGAAGCCTTCCGAACTGAGGCGCTCGCTGAGCAGCCGGCAGAGTTCGATGTCGTCATCGACGATGAGCACACGATCCATTCTGTCTGTCGACTCGCCTCTGACTCCTGATGGTAGTCCGTGGAACTCCCGGAGATAGCGGACTTTACAAAACTTTATGTTGCTTAACCATTCTTTATCGCACGTCTTCGGCGGCGATGCTGGAATGGATTTGTAGCAGAGGAGGAGACATGAGCAAGAAACGAATTACGATCTGGTCCAGCGTGATTGTTCTGGTGATTGCGTCAGGGGTAGCGATTGCCAGAGCGGATGTCCGCGGATGGCATGGATGCTTCGGCCATCGATGGGGTGCCTCCTTTGGTCCGATGGGCTACATCTCGCATGAGTTGAATCTGAACGATACGCAGAGACAGCAGATCCAGTCGATGTGGCAGACGGAAAAGCCAGCGATCTCCGGGCTGGTGCATGAACTTGCGGCCGAGGGCAAAGAGATGGATGAAGCCACGGCAAAGGGCAATCTGGACGAAGGCAAAGTGCAGGAGATTGCTTCGCGCCAGGGAGAGACCATCGCGAAGCTGCTGGTCGAGAAGGAGCACTTCAAATCAAAGATCTATACGACAGTCCTGACGCCTAAACAGCGTACGAAGGCAGATGAGCTGCAATCGCGTTGGCACGACCGTCTGGACCACATGGGCGACAAACTGCAGAGGCCGTAATAAACGCAACAGAGGCGAAGACAGGAGAGCGGAGATGAAAACGAATCTGACCTTTCTTACCAAGCTGACGGCGGGCGGACTAGTGGCTGTCGCCATCGCCATATGGGGACAATGGCTTTCCGGTGATCCTAACTATCCGAAGTATCCGCCTGGGCCAATACTGTTTATGGGGGTCGCCGCGATCGTCATTTGGGGTGCGCGCTGGTGGTGGACGCCGCTGATTGGTGCGTTGATCTCGATCCTGGTCACATCCGGATGGTTTGCGCGGCTGCCAGGAGGAATGCTGCGCCTGGAGCATCCCGGACACGTCGGGAACTTTGCAGCCGGCATCTTCCTCTCGACGGCGCTGCAGATCAGCTCACTCCTGCTGACGGATATTGCGGGGCTGGCTGCGACGGTGCAGAACTTTCGTCGCGCGGGAAGCACTGCCGACACCGCGAAGATGGCGTGCCGGTTCTTTGGTGGCCTCTTTGCGGTAATGGGTGTGCTGGCAATCGTGGCCGGTACGCACGTCGACAAATATCACAACCTGATGCACCTGCTGTGGGGTGCTCTGGCATTTGTCTTCAGCTTCTTGGGTTTGACAGCGGCGAAGCGCTTCTGCATCGTGTCCGGCGCCTTTTATCTGACGCTCGCGACGCTTGGCATGCTTATTGGCAACCCGGCGCGGAATCGGGCGTGGTACTTCGGCCCCATGTTGCTGCACACGGGGGATCATATCTTCCACTTGGTGCTGGGTTCGATCTTCCTGGCGATGGGACTCGTGTCCGGCCGCGAATGGGTGCGCCGTCCGAGCCATGCGTAGGGAAGGCGAGCACACGGCATTCGGCGCACGGCGCTTTTGAGGTCACAGTTTTTCGTCTTCCGGGCTTCGCGGGCCGCCTCGCGAGGCCTCCTTTTTGGCGAGGCTTGTGTTGCGGCCTATATATTCAACCCGGAGCGACGCACCCACTGGTTGCCGTTCTTCTCCAGGTAGATCCACTGGCCGTTGGCGCAGAGATTCGCGCAGAAGTTATTCATGTAGACGAGCGCGGCAGTGCGGGTGGTGTTGAAGTAGACCTCGCTGAAATATGTGATGCCGGGATAGCCCGCCCACTTGTCCTTCAACTGCGAGCCGGGGTCGATGCCGGCCAGCGCATTTCTAAGCCCGGCGACTTCATCCGCACCGACAAGAGTGTAAGGGCGGTCGATCTTCAGCTGATGATCGAGCGTGACTCGCTCAAACCGGCGGGAGCGGAAGTCCTGCACGGCCTCCCGGAAAGCCTTCTCGTTATCTGACGGAGGCTGGAGCTGTCCGTCAGGGGGAATGGCGGGGTTCATGTCGTTGATGTTGACGGTTGTGCCGGCGATAGCGAAATGCGGTGCCTGGTCCGGCGACATGCCATCAAAGGGCACGCCCGGCATGAGGAGCGAGTAGATGGCATAGGAGTCGGCGGCACGCTCCAACTTTATCGACGCCGGCTTGGTATGGCTTTGGGGCGGCTGCGCAACAGCGCACGGAGCAAGCAGAGCGAACGCAGTGATCGCCAGCTTGAAAGTACGAATGCCTGCCATGGTGCACCCTGTTGTGGACGCTTGCGTCTCACTCGCTGCCGAGAGCGTGCTCTCCGCGGACCAGACGTGCGTCTGAGGAGGAACGCTCACGGCACCCTACCAGATTAACTAATGCGACGATAGTCGCGGCAGCAGCAGATGGAAGAACGCATCGCCATTTCCCTTAAGGCACGCGTGGGCATTGACCTGGCCCTCCACCACTCGAGTGAAACCGTTGTCGTCGACTTGAAGGCGAAGCGGCGTGGTGGGGCAGATATCGGGGCGCAGGGCGTAGGTGACGGCCATGGCGTCGTAGAGGGTGGGCACCTGCTGGTGGGTGGCGAGCCGCCATTCGGTGGTGAGGACGAGGAGAGCATCGGTCGAGGGCGTACTGCGGGCGGCGACCTCGGCCAGCTTGCCATCGTCGAGTTTCCACTGGGTGGAATCGAGCGGCATCATGAAGATGGGCACGCCGGAGGCAAGAAGCTTACGGGCGGCGCCCGGATCCATAGCGATGTTGTATTCGGGTTCCGGTGGCGGCGGTTGCGTTCCACGCGGGTCGCCATAACCGCAATGGATAGAG
>Ga0210396_10002884_pt1 | contig 17312 bp, 8 predicted proteins | sample IncBWH17OmetaG_FD_155466 | JGI IMG/M metagenome (GOLD analysis project Ga0210396, IMG submission 155466) | Forest soil microbial communities from Barre Woods Harvard Forest LTER site, Petersham, Massachusetts, United States - Inc-BW-H-17-O ... | reverse complement strand
GCGCAAGCGTTGGCCTGGTTGGGCGCGCCGAGGCGAGCCTGGTCGGTCGGCGCTGGGAGATGGCGGCTCTGGACGCCCTGGTGGACCGCACGATCGAGGGCCGCGGTGGTGTGGTGAATGTGGCGGGGCCGCCGGGCATCGGCAAGTCCCGGGTGGCGCGGGAGGCCGCGGCGGTTGCGGCCGGTCGCGGGCTGGAGGTCTTTTGGACCTTCTGCGAGTCGCACGCCCGTGAGGTCCCGTTCCAGGTGGTGGCGCGGCTGCTGCGGGCGGGCACCGGCGTGGCCGACCTGGACGACGACGCCGCCCGTGCCCGGGTCCGGGGACAAGTCCCGGATGCCGACCCGCAGGATCTGCTGCTGCTTGATGATCTGCTCGGGATCGCCGACCCCGAAGTGCCGCTGCCCGCGATCGACCCGGACGCGCGCCGGCGCCGGTTGACCGCCCTGATCAACACCGCGTCGCTGGCGCGCAGCGAACCGGCGCTCCACGTCATCGAGGATGCGCAGTGGATCGATGCGGTCAGCGAGTCGATGCTGGCCGATTTCCTCACCGTGATCCCGCAGACCAAGTTGATGGTGCTGATCACCTCCCGCCCCGAGTATGAGGGCGCGTTGACGCGGGTGCACGGCGCCCAGACTATCGCGCTTGCCCCCCTGGGTGATGCGGACACCGCGAGGCTGATCGGTGAGCTGCTGGGTGCGGATCCCTCGGTCGGGGAGCTGGCGGCGATCATCGCCGAGCGGGCCGCCGGGAATCCGTTTTTCGCTGAGGAGATGGTGCGCGAGTTGGCCCAGCGCGGGGTGCTGGCCGGTGAGCGCGGTGGCTATGTCTGTGGCGTGGATGTCGCCGAGGTAAGTGTGCCAGCCACGGTGCACGCGGCCATCGAGGCGCGCATCGACCGCCTGGACGCCGGGGCCAAGCGGACGGTGCATGCGGCGTCGGTGATCGGAGCACGCTTCGGGGCGGAGTTGCTGGCCGCGCTGGGGATCGATCCGATGGTCGACGAGCTGCTCAGTGTCGAGCTGATCGATCAGGTGCGGTTCACCGGGCAACCCGAGTATATGTTCCGCCATCCGCTGATTCGCATGGTGGCCTACGAATCGCAGCTGAAATCGGATCGCGCCGAGCTGCACAGGCGCGTCGCGGCCGCAATCGAATCACGTGACGCGGCAGCAGCCGAGGAGAACGCTGCGCTGATTGCCGAACACCTGGAGGCCGCGGGTGATCTGCACGCCGCGTATCAGTGGCACATGCGCGCCGCAACGTGGGCGACCTACCGCGACATCGCCGCGGCGCGACAAAGTTGGGAGCGCGCCCGAGCGATCGCCGACGCAGTGCCTGCCGAGGACCCCAACCGGACAGCGATGCGCATCGCGCCGCGCACCATGTTGTGCGGGATCGCCTGGAGAGTCCAGATGAACGTGGCGGGCGATCGCTTTGAGGAATTGCGGGAGTTGTGCACCGCCGCCGAGGACAAGGCGTCGCTGGCCATCGCGATGGCGGGACTGGTGATCGATCACGGGTTCCGGGGTCGGATCCGCGAGGCGTCGCGGTTGGCATCGGAAGCCTGGGTCCTCATCGAGTCGATCGGCGATCCGACGTTGACGGTGGGGCTGTCCTTCCCGGCGATCTACCCCAAGGGTCACAGCGGCGAGTGGTGTGACATGCTGCGGTGGTCGCAGCGGGCCATCGACCTGGCCGACGGTGATCCGTCTATAGGAAACTTCTTTTTCGGGTCTCCGTTAGCGCTCGCCTTTACGTCGCGGGCTATGGCCCGGGCTTGCCTGGGTCTACCCGGATGGCCAGACGACCTGCGCCATGGCGTGGCCATGGCCCGCAGCGCCGACCCGTTGTCCTACGTCGGGGTCGCCGCCTATGTCTACTTCCCGGGATTACCGTTTGGCGTGCTGGCTGCCCATGATCCGGCCGTGCGCGAGATCGAGGATGCCCTAGGGATTGCCGAACGATCCGGTGATGATATGGCGTTGGTCTTCGCCCGGGCGTTGCTCGGCTTCGCGCTGGTGCACCGCCACACGGATGCAGAGCGTGACCGCGGACAGAAGCTGCTGACGGAGGTCAGCGACGTGTTCCTGCGCCGGGGACACAACCTGAGCGAGTTACGGCTTTTCAACGTGTATTTGGCACGTGAGAGGGCTCGGTGTGGAGATCGCGATGAGGCGATACCGGTCATGCTCGCCGCCGTCGACCAACTGGTTAGCGAGGGACAACTGCTGTCGTGGGGCATTCCAGCGACGGGTGTTCTGGTGGAGACACTGCTGGACCGCGCCTTGGAAGCTGATGTCGCCGAAGCCGAGGCAGCGATTGAGCGGTTAGCGACCGCGCCAGCCGATGAGGGTTTGGTGATACGCGACATCTGGCTGTTGCGGCTGCGGGTTCTACTGGCGAGGGCTCACGGCGATGCCGCGGCCTATGCGGACTTCCGGGATCGCTACCGCGACATGGCGAGAACGCTTGGCTTCGAAGGACATATCGCCTGGGCCGAGGCGATGACATAACCGCGCCGGGCTTGGTGTGCGGGCCGTGCGGAACTGAGCTTCCGCCAAACGCCAAGTCTTACAACGAGAGCGCGGTGCCCGAACTACCGGGTCCGGTGGACGCGCTTGGCCGCCGAGCCGAACGTCGGCCTCATACAACGTGACCCGGTCCCGCCCGGACAAGACGTAGGCGGCGGTGAGGCCGGCCACGCCGCTACCGATGACCGCTATCGAGCGTCGAAACCCATGCTGCACATCAGCTATTCGGAGCGGCCGGCCAGCCGGACGGAGATTCATCGCAGTCGGCGACAGATCTGATGCAGGGTCGTGGACGCTAGTCGCTGTATACGAAGGATCGCTCCGGCGAATCCGGTTTTACCCGCTCAGTGGTGCTGCGGGCGGGGCTGGTCCGCACCCGGAGCGGCCACCAGAACCACCGGCCCAGCAGCGCGGCGATGGACGGCGTCATGAACGCGCGCACGATCAACGTGTCGAACAGCAGACCCAGACCAATGGTGGTGCCCACCTGCCCGACCATCCGCACATCGCTGACCACCAGGGACGCCATCGTGAACGCGAACACCAGGCCCGCGTTGGTCACGACTTTGCCGGTGCCGCCCATCGAACGAATGATGCCCGTGTTCAGGCCGGCGTGTATCTCCTGTTTGAACCGGGAGACCAGCAGCAGGTTGTAGTCAGACCCCACCGCCAAGAGAACGATGACGGACATCGCCAGCACCAGCCAGTGCAATGGGACGGCGAGAATATGTTGCCAAAAGAGTACGGACAGGCCAAAGGAAGCACCCAACGAAACTGCGACGGTTCCCACGATGACCGCGGCCGCCACAAACGCGCGGATGAGGATCAGCATGATGATGAAAATGAGGCACAGCGACGAAATTCCCGCGATTACGAGGTCCCATTTGGCGCCGTCGGAGACGTCCTTGAAGGCAGCCCCCGTTCCGGCCAGGTAGATCTTTGCGTCCTCCAGCGGAGTTCCCTTCATGGACTCCTCGGCCGCGGTGCGTATGTTGTCGATGCTCGCGATGCCCGCGGCCGACGCGGGGTCGCTTCGATGCAAAATGATGAACCGAGCCGCGTGCCCGTCCGCGGACAGGAAGTTCTTCATGACACGCTTGAAGTCCGCGCTTTGGAAGACCTCGGGCGGCAAATAGAAAGAATCGTCGTTCTTGGCTTCGTCGAAGGCATGACCCATCGCCATCGAGTTGTCGCTCATTTCGTCCATCTGCGCAAAGATTCCGGACATGGTGCTGTGCATGGTCAGCATCATGGTTCGCACGCTCGCCATGGAATCGATCATCGGCGGGAACTGCTCGATCATTTCCGGCATGAGCCGATCCAGCTGTTTGATGTCACCGACGAGAGTGTTGAGTTTCTCGTCGATCTGATCAATATCGTCGATCGCGTCGAACATCGACCGCAGCGACCAGCAGACCGGAATATCGTAACAGTGCTTTTCCCAGTAGAAATACGCGCGAATCGGTCGGAAGAAATCATCGAAGTTCGCGATATTATCCCGCAGATCATTGGTGACTTGCTGCACTTCTTCGGTGTCGCCGACCACCTTGTGCGTAGTGGCGACGAGCTGTTTCATCAACCCATACATCCGTTGCATCAAGGCGATCGTCTTGGTCATCTCATCGGCCTGTTTCAGCATGTCGTCCATCCGGGCGCGCTGGAGCTTCATCGTCTGCATCTGACCCGCGCCTTGCACGTTGAGCTGGAACGGTATGGACGTGTGGTCCATGGTCGTCCCGACGGGCCTGGTTATCGCCTGGACGCGGGAGATCCCCGGAACACGGAAGATGCCCTTCGCCAGCTTGTCCAATATCAGAAAGTTGGTCGGATTGCGCATGTCATGATCGGTCTCGATCATCAAGATCTCCGGGTTCATCCGGGCCTGGCCGAAATGCCGATCCGCGGCCGCAAAGCCCTCATTGGAGGGAACGAAGGCGGGCAGGTATGCCCGATCGTTGTAGCTGGGCTGGTATCCGGGCAGGGCGATCAGGCCGACGAGCGCGATGGCGCATGTGACGGCGAAAATGGGCAGCGGCCAGCGCACCACCGCGGTACCGACCCGGCGCCAGCCGCGTACCTTGAGTAGCCGCTTTGGGTCGAAGAGGCCGAACCGGCTGCCGAGGACAAGCACCGCCGGGCCCAGCGTGAGCGCGACCAGCACTGCGACCAGCATGCCTGCCGCGCAGGGGACGCCCATCGTTTGAAAGTAGGGCATCCGCGCGAAGCTGAGGCAAAACGTCGCGCCGGCGATCGTCAGGCCCGAGCCCAGAATGACGTGAGCGGTGCCCTCGTACATGGTGTAGAAGGCCGTTTCCTTGTCCTCCCCGGCCTGCCGGGCCTCCTGGTAGCGGCCAATGATGAAGATGCCGTAGTCGGTACCGGCCGCGATCGCCAGTGATGTCAGCAGGCTGACCGCGAAGGTGGAAAGTTTTATGAGCTCGTTCTGGCCGAGCAGCGCGACGGCCCCCCGCGCTGCGCTCAATTCGATGCCGACCGTGACCAGCAGCAGGAACACGGTGCGGATTGAGCGGTAGACGAGCAGCGACATCACCAGAATCACCGCGACCGTGGTGACGGTGATCTTGAGCAGCGATCTGTCGCCACTGCGTTGCAGATCCGCAGCCAGCGCAGACATCCCGGTGACGTACACCTTCACCCCGGGCGGTGCTGGCGTGCCGGCCACGATCTTGCGCACGGCCTCGACGGATTCATTGGCCAGCGGCTCGCATAGGTTGCCGGCGAGATTCACCTGGACGGTCGTCGACTTGCCGTCGTTGCTTTGTGCGCCCGCTGCCGTGAGCGGATCACCCCAGAAGTCCTGGATGCTCAGCACATGCGTCCGGTCTTCGCGCAGCTTGCGAATCAGGAGGTCGTAAAACCTGTGGTCGTCGCCAAGGGGCTTGTCGCCTTCCAAGACGATCATCGCCACACTGTCGGTGTTGCCCTCGTTGAACGTCTGGCGGATGTGTTTCAGGGCCCCGAAGGACGGCGCGTCCGTGGGACTCAGCGACACCGACCGCTCCTGCCCGACCACCTCCAGCGACGGGACGAACAGGCTGATAACGACTACAACCCCAATCCAGAACAGGATGATCGGCACCGCAAGCGCGTAGATGGTCCTGGCGATCAATGGCCGTCTGGGAAGGTTGCCGTCGAAGGATTCACCGGCGGCTGCGCCGGTGGAACCCCCGATAAGAGGGCTCCTCATGCGGACTTCACCACACAGAATGTGTAGGCGTTGACCTCGTTGGAGATTCGCTCGGACCTGACCACGTCGTCGACCGTGATGCGGCACCCAATGCTATCGCTATTGCCTTGTGCCATAATGTTTCCCATCATGGCGGCGGTATCGGCGGTGGTATGTAGCGACCACGGCAGCACCGCTCCGTCGACGTGTTGCGGGTCGGCGTTGACGTCGAAATAGGCAATGTCGGCGACTGTTCCGGCGGGGCCGAAGACCTCATAACTAATCCGCTTGGGTTTGAACGGCTTTGGGCTTCCCAGGTTGCTGTCGGCATACGATTCGCGTTTTCCGGAGCCGAAGTAACTGTGGACCCGGCACACGATGAACCCCCCGGCGATCGCCACTGCCAGGACGAGCAGGGGAATCCACAACCGCGGTAGCACCCTGAAAATCGCAAGTCTTCTTTGCCCGTTGGTATTTCCACGTTCCGCGGACGGGTCCGTCGTCTTAAGAAGCGTCGACCCTTCGCCCACCACAGATGCTCTGCTGTGCATTGTCACTTGCCTTGGCTCCCATAGACATCGGTCGGCCGCTCAATCCAGGAGCTAATGCTGGTGACCAGGTCGGCGGCCGTTAGGCCGAGGTCGGCGTGGATCTCGCTGCGGGAGGCGTGAGTGAGGAATCGCTGCGGCACACCGACACTGCGCACCGGTGTGTCGACCCGCGCCTCGCGCATCCGGGCCGCCACCGCCGAGCCGACCCCGCCGTGTAGCCCCGACTCCTCCAGTGTCACGACCAGCTGCACATCGCTGGCGAGCTTGACCACCTGCTCGGGCACCGGCAGCACCCACCGAGGATCCACCACCGCGACGGCCACACCACGGCGCCCTAGGGTCGCCGCCGCCGTCAACGCGATCGCTGCCAGCGGCCCGACCGCGACCAGCAGAACATCCGGATCCTGCGGGCGGCAAAGCACATCCACGCCCTCGATCCGTTCCGCGGCTTCGATGTCGGCACCCACCGATCCTTTCGGAAACCGGATCGCGGTCGGGCCGTCATCGACCTCGAGCGCCTCGCCAAGCTGTTCACGCAGCGAGGACGCATCGCGTGGGGCGGCGACTCGCATGCCAGGAACGATGCCCAGCAGCGACAAGTCCCACACGCCGTTGTGGCTGGCCCCATCGGGCCCGGTAATGCCTGCCCGGTCCAAAACGAATGTCACCGGCAATTTCAGCAGCGCGACGTCCATCATTACCTGGTCGAAGGCCCGGTTGAGGAACGTAGAGTACACAGCGACCACCGGATGCATGCCGCCCAGCGCCAGCCCCGCGGCCGATGTCACAGCGTGTTGCTCGGCGATCCCCACATCGAACATCCGGTCGGGAAACCGCGCTGCGAACGCCGCCAAACCGGTCGGCCCCGCCATCGCGGCGGTGATCGCGACGAGGTCATCGCGGCGGCTGCCCCATCGGAGCAGCTCAGCGGCAAAGACCTCCGTCCACTGCGCGGCGCCGGTGGCTGACTTCGGTTTGCCCGTTCGAGGATTAATCGGCCCGCACGCATGCATGCGGTCAGCGGGATCTTCTTCCGCCGGCCGGTAACCCATTCCTTTGCGGGTGACCGTGTGGACGATCACCGGGCCGCCGACGCCCTTTGCCATCCGCAGCGCCTTCTCCAGCGCGAAAATATCGTGTCCATCGATCGGGCCGAGATACTTGATGCCCAAATCCGCGAACAACATCTGCGGACTCAACGCATCCTTGAAGCCCTCCTTGACGGCGTGCAGTACCGAATAGGTGGATCGCCCGAGCGGCCCCATCCTGGTCAGCTCCCTTTTTACGCAGGCCAGCAGCCGCTCGTAACCGGGACGCATCCGCAGGCCACTCAGACGATCGGCGAGCCCACCGATCGTCGGTGCATACGACCTGCCGTTGTCATTGACGACGACAATGACACGACGGCCCTTGCCGGCAGCGATATTGTTCAATGCCTCCCAGCACATTCCACCGGTGAGCGCGCCGTCACCAACGAGGGCGACCACCCGGCGATCTTGGCTGCCGGCCAGTTCGAATGCCTTGGCCAACCCGTCCGCGTAGGAAAGCGCAGCCGACGCATGCGAAGACTCGACCCAATCGTGTTCGCTTTCTGCTCGCGACGGGTACCCCGACAGCCCGCCGGAGGCCCGCAAACGGTCGAAGTCGTCTTGGCGGCCGGTCAGGACCTTATGCGGGTAGCTCTGATGGCCGGTGTCGAAGATCAACGCATCACGCGGCGAATCGAATACCCGATGAAGCGCGATGGTCAACTCGACCACACCCAGGTTCGGGCCGAGGTGCCCCCCTGACACCGACACCTTCTCAATGAGGAAGCCTCGGATCGCATCTGCAAGCTTGGTCAACTCGTCGCGCGACAACCCGTGCAAGTCACGCGGACCCCGGATCCGGGCAAGGACCTCGGCTGAACCCGACGCTTCACCCGTATCACCACGGTCCAGATACCTACTCGACATTCGATCACCGCCTCGACTCGGTCGTCAGCCACGGCGTTGTTTGCTATTGACTGTCGGTACCCAGTTGCCGTGGAGTCCGGCGGGCACTCGATGTGGCAGCTTGATGCTCGCGACATCCTGCAGAGTGTGCGCGTTGAGAATCGCGAGCTCGCTGCGGTCGGTGCGACCGTCATACACATAACCCATCAGCACGCCGTCGTCCTCAGCCGCGTCGGGGGATGAGGGATGAAAGACGAACTCGCCCACCGCTCTTTGGGCGCCGCAGCAGCGTGAGTGCGTGCTGACACGGAGGAAGTCGTGCTTGAGCAGGGTGTCGCCGAAGACGGCTCCGCCGACGGGCGCATAGCCGTACCCATACCGCTTGCCGACAAGGCGCTCGTCCACGCGCGGAAACTCCTGCCCGCGATCGTCGAAGCGCGATTCGCGCAGCTTCCCGTCGGCGAGATCGACGGCCCAGCGGTCAAATGTGGCAGGGCCCTCGTTCGGACCTGTGCGGTCGCGGTCGAACATCTTCGGGTGCCGCACGACGTCAACCACAATGGTGTCGCCGTCGTCGTAGGCGTTCATCGGGTGGAAGACATAGCACGGTTCCGGAGGCCAGCATTCGAGCAACTCTCGCGTGGGCGAGTTCGCTGATCGCGCGCTCCCGCTCGAACTCTGCTCGGCGTTGCTGAACCCACTTTCTAAAGTGCTCACTCATCAACGGCTTCGCGTCGAAGTCAGGCAGCTCCACCGGCGCGACGTGATCAATGGTCATGGCAGCACCCTCACATCGATTTGGGAAATGTCCGCAATGGAAATCGTCGCTCGCATGCGGTGCGACGAGCCCAGTAGTGCACCACTGCAATCTCGCCCGGCCTCGGCGCGGTAGTACTTAGTCGCGATCTTGAAGTTGAAGTAGGACGCCGAAACCGTATGAACAGATACTGGATGGCTTGGCCACAATTGAGTCCGGCTCGCGTGAAGCTTCTCGCCGATCCCGGGCACTCGCCGACCAATTCGACAGCGACCCACCCGCTGCCCTGGCGGATCGTCCGCGGGCATTGCCCGTCGTAGAGGGCGAGCCGCTCGAGGCCAAGATCGTCGGCTACCAATCGCAGGAGGCACATCCTGACGCATGATCACGCCCTATCGCTGACATCGTCGACGCATTTGCCGAACAGGTTCGGGCCCGTAGGTTGCAACCAACGCGCGCAGAGTTTCAGGAACGACGACTCGGAGACGAAAAGTCGAAAGGTACAGAAGGACTAACCCTTTGACCGTCTGCCGTAGCGGCCGTGCGGCGGGTTCAGTAGCGGAGAGGCCCACACGCGGGACTAACTGCAGTACCCGACCACTGACGCACGAGCGCAGGGCCGCTCCTAACCTGCACTCAACAGCGAACCACTGGCACGGTGTGTCCCTACATATGGCGGAGGTCGAACAATGCCGCGACTTCGGCAAAGCAAGACCAGGTGTCAAGACCAGGTATACAGTCGCAGCCAACTCATCGCTGACCGTTGGCACGGCCTGGGCGGCGTATTGGACAGACCCCGCGCCATCCTATTTCGAGCGATTTTACCGGCTGCCGGGACGGGACTGTGGGGCACCGACTGCGGGGAGATTTTCATTTCATTTGTTGGCGGGTACGGGATTTCACAAAGGTGGTACCTGTTTTACGCGAATTATCCCAGGCACCCGAATTGACCCGGCCGGACATGCGAATTGGCCCCCGCCGCCCAAAACTTGGCGCCGCAAGTTTTCATTTCATACGCTGGCTTGCCGCCCGATCGATGGCGCGCATAGGCTTTCACGGGCTTGGCTCGGACTTCGCCAATCAGCGAATCCAATCGATCCGGGAGAAATTGAACCGCGGCGCGACGGTCTACCTCGCGGGCCTTGCGGCACCCGGAACCCACAACACCGGCGTCGCGCTCGTTGAGGTGACGCAGGCGAACGGTCCGCGCATCATCGTCAACAATGAAGAAGAACGCTTTTCGGGAAACAAACACACCACCGAATATCCGCGCCAATCGCTCGACGCGATGGTTGCCACGCTGCGCAGCATGGGGCGCGACGTCGGCGACATCGCCGCTTTCGTCACAACCTGGGATTATCCGACGCTTTTCGCCACGCTGACACGTTCGGTCTTCGAAGAAGCGCCGGCCAGCCTCAGATTGCTCGGTGTTCCCAGTTTTGCCGGCATGCACCGGCGCCGCCTGCGCCAGATGTGGCGCACACCGAGAATTCTCGGCAGGCAATTGGGATTGGAAAAACCGGTGCCGCTGATCTGCATGCCGCACCATGACAATCACGCCTGGTTTTCGTTCGCGGCCTCGCCCTTCGCCGACGATAAGGAGCCGGTCGCGATCGCGGTACTCGACGGCACCGGCGACCGGGGATCGGTCTCGCTGTATGTCGCCGAGCACGGCGCGATGCGCCAATTGTATTGCAATGACAGCATGTTCGACTCACTCGGCGCCTTTTACAGCGCGATCTCCTCGACCCAGGGCGGCTGGACCATCCTTTCTAGCGAGGGACGCTACATGGGCGCCGCGGCATGGGGAGATATGGACCGCGCGAGCAACCCGTATTATCGGGGACTGAAAGACGTCCTCCACTTCGGCGACGGCGGCGAGATCAAGCTCAACCGCACCATGGCCAACTGGTATTGCCAACCCTTTGACAATCCCTACAAAGCCCCGCTCATCAAGATCCTCGGCGAACCGCTGACGACCGAACAGCTATGGAACCCCGACGCGATGCTGCGCGTCGAGGATATCAACCATCGGCCCGACACCAAGGACCGCCTCAACAAGGCGGCGGCGACACAACTGGTGTTCGAAGACGCCTTGATCCATGTCGTCGATCATGTGCTGCGCGCGACCGGCGCTCACAGGGTGGTGCTGACCGGCGGCGTGGCGCTCAACGCCGTCGGCAACATGCGGCTGCTCGAACATTTCGACGAGGCGTGGTTCGCGAAGGCGCAGCAGCGCAAGGCCCGCTTGCATCTCTGGGTGCCGCCGACTCCGGGCGACGCCGGCGTCACAATTGGCGCCGCTTGGCTGTTCGCGCATATCGCCGGTGCGCCGCGCGGCGCTGCGATGACGCATGCATTTTACTGCGGCACCGCGCCGTCATTTGACGACATCGCGGCGGCGCTCAAGGCTGACGATGTTGCCTCGAGCCGGATCGGCGACACCTCGACGCCGGAGGGCCGCAATGCCGTCGCCGATCTGATGGCATACATGGTGGCGCAGAACGCTGTCATCGCGCTGTATCAAGGGCCGGCCGAGACCGGACCGCGCGCTCTCGGCCATCGCTCGATTTTCGCTAACCCCTGCGATCCCGAGGCGCGTGAGCGGCTCAACGAACGCGTCAAATACCGCGAGGCGGTCCGGCCGCTGGCGCCGATGGCGACGCTAGAAGCGGCGCATGAATATTTCGAGCTGCATCCGGGCGCATCCGACGCCGATTACAGCGCCTATAACTACATGGTTTTCACGGCGCACGCGAAGCCGCGCGCCCGCGACAAAATTCCGGCGGTGATTCACGCTGATGGCACCGGTCGGATCCAGATTGTGCGCGATGAAGACGATCCCCTCACCTACGCTTATCTGAAGGCGCTCGGCCGTCGCATCGACGTGGAAATGTCCGTCAATACTTCCTTCAATATCGCCGGCCCAATCGCGCAGACCCCGGCCCAGGCAATCGACACGCTGCGCCGCTCCAAGGGCCTCGACGTGGTGCTGCTGGTGTCCAACGATGGCGTCGTGCACGCGGCATGGCACGCCGGCGAGCGCGACAGCGGGCGGTTTACGGGGTGGCTGTCGGCGTGGAAAAAACAGCGGGAATGCGTTTGTACGCCCGCCGTCGATCAACGGTAACGTGCTGCCGATCACGACCGCACCGACGATTCTCGCGGCGAAATGCTTTCGCCGGCACTACCTAGATGCGGTCTTTTGCTCCCGCTTGCTGCTATCGGTAGAGACCCGCATGGCCCGCGGCCGCCGTGAAAGGGTGAGAATCGGTGCGTGGTTTGCCCGGATAAATCGGGCGCAAAATGACCGAGATTGCCCGAGCCGACAAGACAGGCGTGTCCGCACGGTTCGGCTGCGCCCTCACCGCGAAGCGGCGTAGATCGCGTCGAGCACGTCGGCATACTTGTCGTTGATCAACTGGCGTGGCAACGTGAGCCACGCTGTGTATCCACCTGCTCATGAGCGGCTGCTCGCGATCAGGTGCACTCCGTTCTTGGGCCGCAGCGTCAGCGTCGCCTCGAGTTCGACGGGATGATCAGGCGCAAGGTCAAACATGAAGCGCTGACTCATGATTGCCGCGATCAGAGCCATCTCCATCGACGCGAAGCTCTGACCGATGCAGCTGCGACGACCGCCGCCGAACGGCAGATATGCAGAGCGGGGGCGGTCCTTGGCGCCCTTCAAGAACCTGCCCGGATCGAAGGTTTCCGGGTCGGGCCACCAGCGCGGGTCGTGGTGAATGTGGTTGACCTGGATGAACACCGTGGAGCCACGCCGAATGCGATATCCGCCGATGACGTCGTCCTCGATGGCGCGCCGCCCGATGATCCAGACCGAGGAGAAGTAGCGCTGAGATTCCTGCAGGCACGCGGTGGTCCACGGCAACCTACCCAGGTCGTCGGCCCCCGGGCGGCGCGTGCCCAGCACGTCGTCCACTTCGGCGAGCATCCGGTCACGGGCCCCGGTGTGCAGCGCCATCAGATACCAGAACCAGGACATGGCACTCGCGGTGGTTTCATGACCGACGAGCATGAATGTCAGGGCCTCGTCGCGGATCCGCCGGCGTGGCCACGTTCCGCCGTCAGCCCGCAGCAACACGTTGAGCAGGTCAGCGGAGTCGGTCGGGTGCACCAGTCGCTCATCGATCAGCGAGTTGACCGCGCGGTGGAGCGTCAACCCGATGTTGTGCATGTCGCGCAACGGTGGCGGCAGGCGGACGCCCGAGAACGCCAACCAGTGCAGCGTGTCATAGACCGGACGCGGCATGAGACCCCACAGCCCGAGTCGCTCCAGCCGCTCCGCATGCCGCAGCCCCCGTGTCGCCAGGTCGTCCATGATCTGGACCAACGGACCGAAGTCCTGGCTGAACAGGGAATTGGCGACCACCCGCAAGGTTGCCTCGACCATCGTCTGGTGCATGTCGAACCGGGCGCCCGTTCGCAGCGCGTCGGCGACGCCTGTGATCGGGTCGATCATCAGGTCGACGAGGCCGTTGAGGTGACGCCGCGCGAAGGTCGGGTTCAGCACACCCCGGTGGGCGGCCCAGGAATCGCCCTCGTCGGTGACCAAATTAACGCCCGCGGCGGCTCGGATGGGCTCATATTCGTTTGACTTGACGTATTTGAGCCGGGCCTCGTGCAGCACGTGATCCACATAGTCGGGATGGCTGATGGATACGAAACGCCTACCGGCACACCGAAATCGGTTGATATCGCTGCCGCGTAACCGGCCCAGGAAACCGTCGCCGACGTCGAAGCCGACGGTGATGGCCTCGCGGGTCATCGTCCAGGTGCTCAGCCGTTTGGCCGGTGCTGCCCGAGGTGGCGAACCGGTCAGGCCGACCCGATCGATGTACTTTGCGCTACCCATCGCGGTGCCTCCATCGATGTCATGGGGGAACGATGGCCGCCACGTCGGGCGTCGAGTTCCGTGATGGAAATCGTTGCTTGCGTTAGCTTCGGTGAGCCCAGTAACGCGCCACTGCAATTTCGCGCGGTTTCGTTGCAGCAGTACTGAGTCGCGACGTTCCCTTTCACGCTCGGGACAGACCAGATGGCGGCGGCAACCGCCAGGGCGGTTGGGTGCGGCAGCGTGCTAGTGATACGACCAGCGGCGGCGAAGAGCGGTCATCGTCGGCAGGGATGGTCTTGATGAAAGCGTTGCTTCTGGCTGCGCCGTGGAGGACGTTTCGGTGGTATTTCGGTCAGCGCCACTACTCAGGGACGTACTGGTCGTCAACACGGACGGCCGGGATTAAGTGCAGCGGTCATGGCGAACTCCTTTGTTTAGGTGGTGTTTTCGTTCTTGGCTGATGGCTTGTAGCGCTTGCGGACTCACCGCTGGCGTGCATCCGCTGCGCCAGAGCGGTGCCAGTTCGCGCGGTTGGGAACCTACAGTCGACGTGCAGCGAAGATGAACAAAGTGTCGTTGTTGTTTAACAAGCCAAAGGCCGTTTCTGGGAAGATCCTGTTTCCTGCCAACTATGCCTCTACCGGGCGCGGCGTCAGTGTCGGTCAGCCCTCAGCTCTATCCTGGAATCTTGTTCATCTAGTTGTTTGGTGGCTGCCGGTTTAGCTGATTTAGCAGATCATGCAAATCAAGCTAACTATCCGTGTACGTAGTCTCCGGGGGCCTCGGTCAGTCTGCGGTAGCGCGAGTTACCGACCGTCGGTGGCTTTACCTGGTCGCCGGCCAGCGGATCCGACCAGCTCAGCCAGTCCTGCCACCACGACGCGGATTGGCGGGTGCAGGCCGCCCGCCACTGGTCGGCCCGTTCGGGATAGCCCGTGCGGTCCTCGCTGGCCTCCAACCATGCCTTGGGCGAGGGTGGATTGACGATCCCGGCGATGTGACCGCCGCTGGACAGCACGTACCGCACCGGCCCGCCGAGTAGTCGGGTCGCCGCGTAGGAGGCGTGCCAGGGCACGATGTGGTCGTTGACCGCGCCTACCACGTAGGTGTCGTTGGTGACCTTGCCGAGATCGAGCCGGCGTCCCGCGAGCTCGAAGTCCCCGGTGGCCAGCTCATTGCGGACATACAGTGAGTTCAGGTAGGTGCTGTGCATCGCGGCGGGCATCCGTGTTGAGTCGGCGTTCCAGGCCAGGATGTCGAACGCCTTGGCGGGCTCGCCGAGCAGCCAATGCGACACCACGTAGCGGAAGATCAAGTCGCGCGGGCGCAGGATGTCGAAAGCCGCCGACATATCCTCGGCGCCAAGGAAACCGGTCTCGTTCATCCGTATCGCGAGCCGCTCCAACGTTGCCGGGTCGACCATGGCGCCCAGGTCTCCGGGCTCGGAGTAGTCAAGCATGGTGTTGATGATGGTCAACGCGCCGATCCGGTCGTCACCGCCGGCTTTGAGGTAAGCCGCCGCCATCGTCGCCATCGCCCCGCCCAGACACACCGACAGCACGTCGATGCGATCGGCCTTGGTGATCGCGGTGACCACGTCGAGGGCGGCCAGCAGGCCCTCGGTGAGGTAGTCGTCCAGGGTCAGGCCCCGCATCGACTCATCGGGGTTGCGATAACTGATCATGAACGCGGTCCGGCCATGCCGTATCGCCCATTCGACGAGGCTTCGGCCCGGCGCGAGGTCCATGATGTAGAACTTGTTGATCCACGGTGGGCTGAAGAGCACCGGGACCTCGCGCACCTGGTCGGTCTGCGGTGCGTACTGGATCAGCTCGATCAGCTCGTTGCGGTAGATCACCGAGCCGGCGGTTGCGGCGAGGTTGTCGCCGAGCTTGAACCCGGACGTGTCCACCTGGCTGGGGAAACCTCGGCGCTGGCGGATGTCGTTGAGCGCGTATCGCATTCCGTCGGTGACACTGCGGCCACCGGTCTGCAACGCGCGCACCAGCGCGGTCGGATTGGTTGCCAAGAAATTGGTGGGTGCCAGGGCGTCAGCAATCAGATGCAGCGCCATCGCCGCCTTGTGGTCGCTAAGGTCGTCACGGCGGCCCGCGGCCAGTACGTCGTCGAGGCACTGACACCCGATCAGATAGCCCTGCTGCAGCGCGGCGAAGAAGGGATTCTGCGTCCATGCCGGGTCGGTGAACCGGTTGTCGCTGGCCTCGGGTGCCACCGCGGGCTCCGGGTGCTGTCCCGCCAGCATCCGCGCGGTGTGCACCGTGGCGCGCGCCGACGACCCGGCGAGTTTGGCTGTCGCGCCCAGCAGGGCGACCGGATGGCCGGCCGCGCGCGCCGCGACCGCCGCGGTGGCACCGCTCCACCCGAGCGGGTCGACCCGCGCCTGCACCTTCTGGGTAGCCCTGGTCAGCGGTGTGAGCACCAATTCGGCTGCGTTGAGTGCCATCTAGCCCTCCGTGGGCGGTGCGTAGTAGCGAAACAGTACCGCTAGCTCGCCGGCGGTCAGCGGTTCGTTAAGGCTGGAGAAACCGGTGCTGTGGGATCGGCGCGGCTGGCCCCCGCACCGGATTACGGACTGCAAAACACGCGCGGAGACCTCGGTCATGATCAGCCGTGGATCCTGGTGGCCCGGCCGGCCCATTCGAGGTCCCGCAGTTGCTGTTTCAAGACCTTGCCGGTGGCCGACCGGGGAAGTGCGTCGACGAATGCCACCATTTTGGGGGCTTTGTAGCCGGCGATCTTAACCTTCACGTGCGCGATCAACTCGTCCTCGGTAGCGACCTTCTCGGCACGCAGCACGACGTAGGCCTTGGGTCGCTCACCCCATCGCTCGTCGGGCACCCCGATCACCGCGACCTCGGCCACCGCGGGATGGGATAGCAGCGCCTGCTCGAGCTCGACCGACGAAATGTTCTCGCCGCCCGAGATGACCACGTCTTTGGCCCGGTCGACGAGTTGGACGTACCCGTCGGGATGGCGCACGCCGAGGTCACCGGAGTGAAACCAGCCGCCGGCGAACGCGGTGGCGGTGGCCGCCTCATCACGGTAGTAGCCCTTCATCACGGTATTGCCCCGCATCACGATCTCGCCGATGGCGACCCCGTCGCACGGGACGTCCTCGAGTTCGAGGGTGTCTGGGTCGGTTTGGACCACCCGTAGCTCGTCTGCGGTGATCATGCCGACGCCTTGGCGCGCCAACTTGACCGACAGCGCCTCCGGGTCCAGTCCCGCCCATGTCGGCTGGTACTCACACATCGCATACGGGCCGTAGGTCTCGGTGAGGCCGTAGAGGTGAAAGACGCGGGCCCGCAACTCCTCGAGCTGTTTGGTGGCCGCGGGGCTGGGCGGAGCGCCGCCGGTCGCGATGCTCAGCGGCCGCTCGAGCGGGTGGGCCTCGGCCGCCTCAGCCATGATCGACAACACCGCTGGTGCGCCGGACAGGTGGTCGATGTTCTCCGCGGCGAGCAGCCGCCAGA
>Ga0210396_10002883_pt1 | contig 17314 bp, 28 predicted proteins | sample IncBWH17OmetaG_FD_155466 | JGI IMG/M metagenome (GOLD analysis project Ga0210396, IMG submission 155466) | Forest soil microbial communities from Barre Woods Harvard Forest LTER site, Petersham, Massachusetts, United States - Inc-BW-H-17-O ... | reverse complement strand
GACGCCACCACGCCCTGGGGTCTTCTTGTGCCCGGCAACGCCGTGTGCGGCCGATAAATGAAGTGCCGAGCCTGAACCGCATCGCTAGCCTTGCACCATGTCTGACGAGATGCCCGACGAAGACGACGAGCTTTTGAAGGTCGAAGAGGTTGCCCCCGGCGGTCGGCAAGCTCACCAGGTCTATGCCAAGTTCGGCGTGGCGATGTACGGCGCCCAGACTCTAGAGTTTGTAATTCTTGCCGTTCTGGAATGGTCAGGTCTCGTCAGTGGGCGTTATACAACCGCTGAAGCCTGGGCACGGGCTGATGCCGAGCTGCTTCGGAAAACTCTCGGCGCACTGCAAAAGGCCCTTATAGTTGAGCGGGTTGACCTCACCCATCTTGAGGAGGATCTCGTCCGGGCTGTAGCACTTCGGAATTTCCTAGCGCACAACTATTTCCGCGAGCGCATCGATGCAATCGAAAGCTGGGAGGGCCGCGAGCGGATGGTGGCGGAACTAGACCAAGCGCACGATCTATTTAACGCCTTGGTTCAGAGACTGAGGCCGATCACAAGGGGGATAGTAGATGAATTCAGTGCTCATCATCCTCTTCCCCAGGTGGACACGCGCACACGCGCCGGAGAGTTTGATAGCCCCGTTCCCGGCCTGAGCTAACTTTACCCCGCGCCCAAGACGCCGTTAACTTGTGACGGGCCGCCCATGAACAGGTGCCCGATGCCGTGCTCCACCATCATGAGGATATGCCCGGCTATGCCAGGCGTGATGGTGTCCGACAGGATCAGCGAGAGAATCGCACCGCCGAACAACAGACCCCAGTCTTTCCGTCCCATACGGCGACTGGCCTTATCGGCTTCCTCGAACTTCTTGTCCAGTTCGGCCGACTGCGTGGCGGTTAGCTCGTAAGTCTTCTTGACAAACTCCGCTATTTGTCTGAGCTGCGCGGAGATCTCCGACTGCTCGGCAGACGTGAACGGAGTGTTTTCCGAGTCCGGTGTCAGGTCGCCGGGGACAACGGCGGAACCTGGCATCGACTTCCACAGATCGGGGGTAGCAACCCATTCGGCCACGTCGTTACCCCAACGGCGCGCTTCACCGATAAGTGTGTGGAACTTCACTTGCCTGTCCAACGGCACCCACGGATCATCGGCAACCTGAGCGCTGAAACTAAAGCGATTATTACTGTCGCGGTAGATCTTGAACCAAGAGCCGGTTGGCCCATGCTTGATGAGGGCCTCGTCCAACCCTTCACCGCTAAATGAAGGAACTCTCTCGTATGAGAACTCACTGTTGACTAGCCCGCTTTCAGCGACAGCGTTAAGCAGGACGTTTCGCTGAGCTTTTGACAGGATTTGCACCGTTTCAGCCTAGCGTCGATGCCTCCCGCCTGGCGGATGTTCGCCGCCCTGGCGCCCGTCCTGGGACTCAACTTCGATGCTGAACGACGCCAGCTTAAGCAGGCTGGCCGTGAGCTTAAGGCGGCTCGGCTTGTTCCGATGCATGGCGTAGAACGCCAGAGCGGACAAGACGAGGACAACCACGATGACCACGGCCACGGCAAGCATGATGGACTCCCTCTGCCTCTGCCTTGTCTGCATCGCGACGCAGGCGACAAGCCTCGCGCCGATTGCCATGTGGCAATCTGACAACTGCGGTCAGGCCGAGCCATGATGCGGCACGCGTGACGCCATTTGCAAGGAGCTACCACAATTCGTATCCGCGCTACTGTCCGTCCGTGCTCGTGGGTGGAAGCTCCTTAAGGTCGGTGCCGCGCCCAAGTCCGGCGTCAGGCTCGCCTGACTGACTGCCTCCATCGGCCTCGAAGTCGAACGTGAGGATCTTAAGGACGCCAGCGCGGACCTTAACGCGCTTGGGATTCACCTTGTGAACGACGTACACCGCAAGGGCGGCTACAACTGCGACGATGATCACGATAGCCAGCACGATGGCACGCTCCCGCAGCCTCCTACACGCGCCCATGCCATGCTTCCTATGTGACACCGGCCGATGGTCTCCTCCACCCCCCGGGGCGGAAGCGGCCAGTTTTGCGCGTGCGGTTGGCTGTTGCTCGTACCTCGTACTTGGATTCCGCCGGTGCCTAGTAAGAGAGTAGCAGTCGGCCTTGCTAGTCATCGTGGGTAAGGCCACGTCGTCCTTCCCGCCGCACGGGCGGAAGTCCCTTAGCGCCCTTGACGGACTGCTCTCCCCCGTCCGCCTCAAGGCCCATATCGATGATCTTCAGGACTCGCGCGTGGATCTTCACGCGCTTCGGCTTAACCGCCCGGACGATGTAGACGACGACGCCCGCGATAACAAGAATGACGACCAAGACCAGCACGGCAGCACGGTCCCGCAGCCCCCTACGCGCGACCGTGCCCTGTCGGTGGAGTAACACCGGCCGATGATCACCGGGCGGAATGTAGACCGCTCGATGATCGGATTTGTGCGCGTAGTTGGCTGTAGCTCGTACCTCGTACTTGGTTGAGCCGGTGCTAATCGGCAGTGTAGCGGTTGGGCCGGTTAGGCACCGCCCTAACCCGTAAGCGCTGCCGTGCAAGCTCTTGACGATTCCCGTGCAAGGAGGCACCGTCTAAGTGCAAGCACGTGCAACGGCTAGTCATGGAGGTCACCATGCCGCTACGGTTCATCGGCAAAGACCCGGAGTCGCCTAACAACGGCTCCCCCACGGTGTGGCTGGACGAAGAGGACGGCAGCCTCGTCATCCAGGGGTGGAAGATCGCTGACGAACGTACGATGTCCGAGATCACGGCGGTTAAGCCGGTGCCGGACCATGAGACGGTGGTTCGCGTCCCGGCGCGGATGGCGGCGTTCCTGATGGAGGCATGTGGTGGCGGAACCGCTGGCGTACGGCCTGTTCCGCGCTGCTAGCAGCAGCGCGTGTCATATGGAGCTGCGGGACTCCTACACGCCCGACGATCCCGATTGGCTCGACTGGCAGGCCGGGAAGCGGTTCGACCCGGCGGAGCGGTGGTCGGGCTGGTCTGACCTGGTGCGCGCAACGGTGGCACGCGGGGTCAGCGTTCGCCGCGTCCGCATCGTCTCAGAGCCGGTAACGGCCTACATCAAGTTCGAATACGACGTGACGGCGGCGCACAACGTTGCGGCCGGGGAGGAAGTCCGCTGGCTTCCCCGGCACAAGGCGGCCGGGCTCCTGGTGCCGGTTAGCGACTTCTGGGTGTTCGACGGCCAGGCCGTGCTGTGGAACCACTTTGCGGGTGACGGCTCCTGGGTCGGCGAGGAACAGGCCCATGATCTGTCCCTAGCCAAGTCGTGCGCGGCATCATTCGATGCGGCATGGGAGCGAGCCATCCTGCACGCCGACTACTCGCCCGCCTAGCCGCCCCATCCGAGAATCAGCCAACGATCACCCGTGCCAATACCGCCGTCGTCGTCTAGCGCCTGGCAGGCCAGGCAAGCTCTCGGCGCCCGCCTCGGTGAGATCCGCAAGGAAGCGGATCTCACGGGCAGGGCGCTCGCCCTGCTGTGCGGCTGGCACGAGTCCAAGGTGTCGCGGATCGAGCACGCCCGGACGGCGCCCTCCGCCGATGACATCCGCCTGTGGTGCCAGCACTGCCATGCGGGCGGGGAAGTCGGTGACCTGCTGGCGTCGCTGCGCTCAGTCGAGGACATGTTCATCGAGTGGCGGCGCATGGAGCAGGCAGGTCTCAAGCACGCGCAGAAGGCCGTGCTCCCGCTCTGGGAGCGCACCAAGGTCTTCCGGGCCTACTCGTCGTGGCTGATCCCTGGCGCGGTTCAGACGGTCGCCTACACGACCGCGATACTGCGGGCCATCGCTGCCCGCCGTAACCTGCCTGACGACACCGAAGAGGCCGCAGCCGTGCGGGCCGACAGGCTACGGCTGCTCCGCGAGGGGGATCACAAGTTCTCCATCGTGATCGAGGAATCCGTCCTGCGGACGGTTATCGGCGGAGCCGATGTCATGGCCGGGCAGCTCGGGCACCTGATTACCGTGGCGTCCCTGCCGTCCGTGTCGCTGAGCATCATCCCGATGGGCGTTGATCGCGATGTCAGGTGGCCAGCGGAAGACTTCTGGATCTTCGACCAGGCACAGGTCAACGTGGAACTCATATCGGGCTGGCTGACGCTGACGCAGCCGCGCGAGATCGCCATGTACGGCCAGGCGTTCAACGACTTGACCGACCTTGCGGCCAGGGGAGCACAGGCCCGCGCGCTGATCACGAAGGCGATCGACGCGCTTGGCTAAATCTGCTTGCAAGCCCGTGCAAGTTCCTTTACGGGCCGTCGTCACGTCGGGCAGCCTCGTATTACGTCCCGCGTCGGCAGGCATTCGGCGTCGGCGGGATGCCAGCGCCACCACGCCGCGACGGGGGGCAGACATGGGAACCGACATGGCCACGGATACCGAACTTGCCGAGATGGACGATCCGGCGTTCATTGCCCACTGGGCAGATGCCCGGCGAAGGCTTGCCCTGACGCCAAGGAACGATCCGCGCCATGTAGAAGTTAAGCAGGCATACGACGCGGCACTTGCCGAGTACCGCCGCCGCCTCGCGGTGAAGGCGGCACCGTGAATGCTCGCCAGGCGTCCCTGCTGCGCGGACGACTATCCGCCTGCTATCCCGGAACACCGGTTAACGTGACCCCTCACAGCGGCGGGGCGACGATCTTCATCCAGCATGATGACGGCTATATCCAGCTCACGACCGGCGACACGCCGGGGATGGTGCTCCGGATGATGCTCGAACGGGATCTCCGCGTGGTCGACGGCGAAGCCGGGAACGGAACGTCCTGATGGCCGTCAGGACGGAGCCAAGCTCGCCGCTGACTCGCCGCGAGAGCGAGGTTGCCCGCCTGGCGGCAAGCGGCCTGACTAACCGCCAGATCGCCAAGTCCCTGTCCCTGTCCGTCCGGACAGTCGAGTGCCACCTATGGACCGCGTACCGAAAGACGGAGACCGGGACGCGTACCAGGCTGCTCTTGTGGCTTGCAGCGAATACCCCGGAAACGCAAAAAAGGGCCGGGGAGTGATTACCCCGGCCCTAATCGTCTTGCCTGCCACCTCAGAACGGCGGCGTGTCGTCGAGAACCTTTTCAGTTCCGCTAACGGCTGATTCCTCCCAGGCCGCATAGACTTCGCGGTCAGGAACCCACTGAGGGACGCACTCACGGTGCCTCTCTGGGCACATAAAAGCAGCCCACATACGCTGTTTGGCTTGAGAAAAGCCGACCTTGGGAACCATCGCACCGTGAGCGCAGCTAGGCAACCGCGCTCTCCTGGTCAGTGTCAGCCGGGACTCCGCGCCGCTCGTTAATGCGGTGCGTGACCTCCTGCTCAAGATCGGCCTTCGCGGCTGCCTCGCGCTCAGCGAGGATTTCCCGCCGGACTGCATCTCTCTCAAGCTCGGCGTGATGGCTGCTAGCCGCGAATGCGGCAAACGTCTCGTGAGATGGGTGATTCATTAATTCTCCTTCTCCTGGCCGCTCTCAGCGGCTTCCTCTTTGGAAAACTCCGTCTTTCCCTGCTGCTGGATTTGCAGCCATTCGTCATAGGTGGGAGGCATGCCCCAGGCACTCCGGTCTTTACTCAGCCGCCATCTCGGGCGCCTGACCCCCTGCATCTCGGTCTGCGGGTCGTAAGGAATAGCTACCTCCTGCACGGCTCAGAGAGCCGTTCTAGCGGGGTAACGGACTCCGGTTATACCGGAGTCTTTCCCAGCTCCCAACGCTGCCTAGCGGCCTCTTCGTAGGCCAGGACAAGGCATTCGAGCCTTGCCGCCCTCGCGTCCGATTCAGGGCACCGGAAATTAAGGTTCAGGTAGTCCGAATGAGCCTCCCGGAAGCCCGTTTTTACCTCCTGCTGACCTGCGGGTTTTCCCCTTCTAGAAAGGGGGGTACGTGGTGCAGTGCCAGGGGGCGCCTTAAGCGCTCTAAGGGTGCGCTTCTCGGCTGGTACGCATCCGTCGCAAACCGTCTCGCGCGGGCGGGCAGCGAACCACGTGGAGCACTTGCCGCACACCCGCGCAATGCCCAGGTGCGCGGGCACGGCGCCTTTGCGGCGGAAGCCGCGACGGCGGCAGGGGTCTCCCGGAACCGGCTTATCTGGTTCCCCTTCCGGGCAGGCACCGCACCATGTGCGGCCGGGTTCGTCAAGAACGGTCGGGATGAAGTGCCCGCCGCAGCGGGCACACGTGCCCGTGGACAGGTGAGACAAGCCTTACCGCGCCCCGCGTTCGAACGCCCAGACCCGAGCCGCATGATCGGTGAGGCTTTCAAGCCGGGCGACCTCCGCCCGGATAGGGTCCAGTGCGGCCCGCGCGTCGGCATGGGCCTGGAGCAGGTGCGGGACGTGCTGACCGGTCGCTCCTATCGTCCCGCGGGCTAGATCGCGCTCGATGCCGTGAGCCTCAGCCTTGAGCCGCTGAACCTCGCGGCCAACGGCGACCCATGCCACGTGCGCGAACGGGAGCTGCGGCCCCGGATCGGGCGCCTTCTGAGGGGTCGGCGCCCCGGCCGGAGGCAGGCCCGATACCTGCCGTCGCACCTGTGCAATGAATTCCGGGGTAGCGGGACGGCCGCCCAAGATCGCGTGCCCGTCGTCCGTGGCGAAAGCGGCCACGTCGGTGGCGGCATTAGCCGCCGTAGTGCTTCTAGCCATTTCGGCTCCTATTCTTTCTGAACCAGCGCGGACTTCTGGCCGCGATTCTTTTCTGGGAGGACCGGACCAGTCCCGCTATCTGAACCTCGCGAAGCCACTCGCCAGGAAGAACCGGGTTACGATCCGGGAGGCTTTCCAGTTGCTCATGCAGGAATGCCGCGAGGCGGTCATCTCCCTCGCGGCTGGCGGCTGAAAGCCGCTGCTGCAAATCCGCCTGCGCATCGGCAAGCTGCTGTAGTGATAGAGATTCCAAATGCTGCCGAGCTTTACGGCGTAGGCGTCTAGCCTCTGACTCGTCAGACAAGTCCGCGACCGCGATCTGCTGAGCCGCGAACTCGCACCGTAGAAGCAGCTCCCCCGGAGTCAGGAACGCCATCGTGAGCGGCGGAATCACACGGGCCAACGCCCGCAGGTCTAGCGGGATATCATCGATGCTTGCCAAGTCAACTCCCATCGCTGTTTACATGGGCGGAGTGAAAATAAATTGGAGGACGGCAATCGCGCGGTCTTACCTGGCCTGAAGAAAAATTCGGGCGTAACCACTCTGAGCATCCCCGGCCCGGTTTCGGGCGATCGGGGCAACTGCCCTACCCCCGCACCGTTAGCAGCAGCCTTAACAGGCCGGTTAAGGCTTAAGGACCTTAGCGGCTTAAGGACTGGCTACCAGGCACGGCGTCGGCCACCTGGCCGACGATGGGGACGGCGTATCGCAAACGATCGTTTGCGCTACAGGCGCCAGTCCCGCGACGCGGGGATCATTCCCGCAGGTGGTGATGTGAATTAATCCTGTTGCGGATTCTATGTTGCGTTAACGGCTTTGACTGCGATACTGTCTCGCCATTCATCCCGGCCATCGGCGCCAACCGATCCCGGGATTTCGGTCCAAGGTGTTAGGAGCACTTGAAATGACCAGTTCCCCCATGCGTACCCGTGCGCGTAAGCCAGCTAGCGCTGTCGAGAGTGACGCGTTTAAGACCTGGCGGCAGGCAATGCCAACGTCGGCTATGACTGCCCTAGCGACGGCCGGGTACGGCCAGCCGGAGCGAGCCGAGTTCCTTCGGAACATCGTCGGACTCTCGGAAGACGACGTGCACGACTTCTCGGCCGACAGCTACGTCATGCCTGCCGACGACGATTACGAGGCTGGCGTGCGCGATGGCGCCACAGCCGGAGCGTCCGACTACGACACGGACACGGACACGGTGCGCGTCGCCAGCCACGACAGCGCATACGACGACGGTTACGCCGATGGCTACGTGTCCGGGTACTACTGCCGCGCCTACTGGGTGCACGCGGCGGACATCGTGGGCTACACCTACTCCGCTGACATCTACTGCCCTGACTGCATCGTCGCAGCGCTGCCCACGGGCGACGGCGAGGTTTTCGACGGATGGAAGCTGGCCGATGGGGTGCGCATGTCCGTAGAGGACAACCTGAACGAAATTGCCGGCGCGTTCGGGATCAACCGGGATGACGAGTCGTCATTCGACTCCGGCGACTTCCCCAAGGTGATCTTCGCCAGCATGGCGGAGGATGCCGAGACGTGCGGCGCCTGCGGTGGAGACCTGATCTAGCTTCCGGGCTGGTTTGGTCGGGCGCGTCTCCGGACGTGCCCGGTCATGCCCGCCACGGGCGCGGCCGGGGGTTGGCGCCAACCGTCCCCCGGCCACTTGAAACCCAGAGTGTTAGGAGCACTCCAGATGACCGGCACCAACCTTACCGTCGCTACCCCCATCAGCATCACCTACGGCTGCGTGCGGATCGCCACCGTCAGCACGTGGGCGGACGCTTGCGCGCTCCTGCACGGGCAGATCGCCGACGACTACCGGCCCAACGGCCGGATGTCCAGTCCGAACCAGGTAGCGCTAGCCCATGAGGCTCATGAGCTTGCCCAGGTCGCAGCCGGGCCGCAGTCCGGCATGATCGTCACTTCGGGCACCTGGGCATGGGGTGACTCGATCCGCGCCGCGCGGGCGGGCGAGCATGGCCTGACCGCTGGTGATCTCGCTTACGTGCACGACTTTCCCAACGGCTACAGCACTTGGACTATCGACGCGAAAGCGAAGATCCTCGCCGTCAACGCTGACACGCGCCGCGTGACGCTGCGCATCACCGACCAGTCCGCGGTGCAATTCGCACCGGGCGAGAGCGTGGTCGTGCACGCAACCCGCATCCGTCCCCGCCAGATCGGGCGCCGCTAACGACCACGGGCCGCCCGGCCGCTAAGCCGGGCGGTCCCTTAGAAGGCCGGTTAAGTGACGAGTTAGGAAGGTTAACGACGATGACCGAAGCCAGACGCTACGGCTACGGGCGGGTTTCGACCAAGGACCAGAGCACCACCGCGCAGCATGACGCACTGGTGGCCGCCGGGGTCGATCCCGCGTTCATCTACGTGGAAAAGGCCAGCACGCGCCTCGCACTGCGGCCTGAGTTGGAGAACGTCCGCAAGCTCTTGCGGCCCGGTGACACGCTGGTCGTCACGAAGGTTGACCGGTTGGCCCGGTCACTGCTCGACCTGATCACGATCGCTGACGAGCTACGCGAGGCGGGCATCACGCTGGAGATCCTGTCGGGCACGTTCAACCGGGATGACCCGATGGGAGAAGCGTTCTTTCAGATGACCGGTGTCTTTGCCCAGCTAGAGCGTGACCTGATCAGGCAGCGCACAAACGAAGGGCTAGCGGCTGCTCGCGCCCGTGGCCGCAAGGGCGGCCGGAAGCCGAAGCTGACCCCCGCGCAGGCAGCGGAGGTTAAGCGCCTTTACGACGCGCGTGACAGGACGGTTGCCGAGATCGGGGAGCTGTTCGGCATCACCCGCGAGTCGGTCTACCGCTACGTCGGCCCGAAGCCGGGCCGCGCTAAGAACACAACGGTTAAGAGTTAAGGAGATAAGGACATGACCGTTAACAGCACCGCAGACGAGTTCTGGGACCATGGCACAGTTCAAGCGGGCATCTTCCACAGTCGCGGAGTGGCGATCGCAGCGGTAGAACCGTTCCTGCCTGATTCTGACTTGGATTTCGATCCGGTCGAACTCGACTGGCAGGCGTTCACCAACGACCTTGATCGCAGGTTCGGCCCGGTCGGAGACCCCGGCGAGCCCGAGTGGGACAACGAAGTCCGGATGTGGATCTTCCACTTCCCCCTGCCGTCCCTCATGGCGCTCTGACCTGCGGAAAGAATTAGGTCAGATTTTCCGGTGACTCACGGCCCGTCAGCTTTGCGGCTGGCGGGTCTCGCCGTGTCCGGGGACGATCCGGGAAGGGCGTTGACAAATGCTCGGTCATGTTTACTGGATGGGTGATTCAGCGTGAGAAACGCGACGCTCCGGGCGCGGGCGAGCCGCCCGGCTTGACACTCTCGGCGTGTCGGTCGCACACCATGCGATCTTCCGGCAAACTGGATTCAGTACCAACGTCTTGGTTCGCGCAAGCGACAGAGGTGGGCAACGGTAAAGCCCCAAACGGTGGCCGTTACCACACCGATGGGGAAGACCATGACGCTGGTTTCCGACTCAATGCCCGGAGACCCGCGTTGTCCCTGCCCGAGTACGTTGCTCCCGTCTTGGCCGCTGGCGGCCCGGCCGCTCTTGTCTTCATCTTGCTGCGCTTCGGCCCGGATGCCTTCCTGCGGCTCCTGGCAGGAACCGTCGCCGTTCTTACCCATGACAAGGAACGCGGCGAGAGATGCCTCAAGGTCTTGCGCATCCTCCGCAATCGGGACGACGATCCCCCGGAGTCTTCCCCCAAGCCTGCCGAGCTTCCGCCCCGTGATGATGCCAATCTCTAGGCGGGATACTTCGCCGCGAAGTTACCGACCCCTTTAATCAGCCCCTTCACGGCTGCCTCGTCGTAGTCGCCGTAGTCGCCGTGCGCTGCGGAGTTGCGGATAGCCAGCCATGCAGTGACCTGTTTGTGTTCGAGCGCGTTATATGCGCCTTGACGCTTGAGGTCGTCGTTGAGAAGACCGGCCATCTTCGGAGCGCCGCTCGGGAGCTGGGGGCTAACGTTGTACTTGGCGGCGAGCGCCTTCATATGGACTTCGAGCGACGTGCCCGCGATGACAGCAGCAGCGTCGTTATAGCCCTGGTCGCTAAGACCTTCCGCCATCTCCAGATACCCGGCGTAGGTGTCGGCCCGGACGAGCGCCGCGACGGACTCCAGCCAACCGGCCGCGATGTCATCACGCAGGGCGGTAGCGATCCCAACCAGTTCGATGAGCCGGAAAGCCGCCTGGCTGTTCTCCCGTTGCCGCTCCGCTGCCCGCGCGTGGGTACTGGTGGGCACCGTTAGTCGGTCGATAGCCGCTTGGATGCGGTTACCCAGCACGCGAATCTCGGACTTTAGGTCGGATAGATCGTCGTACCGCGACCGCTTCGCCAACTCGTCGCGCTCACCTATCAGCGCGTTGAGCTGCGCTAGCGCTTCCTGGGCAGTAATCACAGTCGGCAAGCCTAACGTAATCGGATCGAACACGCGAACGGGTTCGGCCGGGCACTCAGGCAGCTTAGCGACGCCCGTTAACGCCGCCCCGGCTGCTCCCTCGCCAGGGACGCTCTGGCGTCAAACTCCCTAGCCTTGTCATAAAGGTAGCGGCGTGCCTCTGCCGTCACCGCATCGCGTGCCCGCTGCCTATATTCCTCAGCAGCGGCCTCGTGATTCCTGGCCGTGGGGTTGTCCTCGTCACCGCCCCGGAGCCGCTGAGCGGCTTTCTCAGCGTCGGCCGCCTTAAGCAGCAGGTGCTCCCTGATTCCGGAGTCTAGACCCGTTACGCGCCCATCAAGGGCGCGCTGCCGCCAGTCGGCGGCTTGCTTCTTAAGCGCCCCGATATCATCGGCCCGCTTCCGGGCGGCTTCCTTCGCTAGCACCGCGTCAGTAATACCTGACTTAGCTAGTTCATCCTTAACGCGCCTTACCAGCTCAGCCTGACTAGGCAGCCCGGCAGGAGTACGCGGTGCAGTGCCCTTACCAGCGTTAGCGCTTGTGCTAGCCGACTTGCTAACAACGCCCTTAGCGCCGTCATCGAACTCGAACACGGCCCCGTCCGGGAGCCTGAACCTTGGCATGTAATTCCCTCCGTTAAAGTAAGCGAGCCGGGAGCGCTAGCTTGAATAGCGCCCCCGGCCCTTTGTGCTGGGCTACGGTCCCGGCTGGCAGGCGGCGAAAGGGCACTAGGAAACCTCTCGCCCTGCTTACGCGGACTAGGCTCCGCGCTGGCCCTCAACCCGGCTGGCTACCGAAAACCCGCCGGAGAGTCTTTAAGTCAATCGGAATGCTCGTGCGCCTGGCCAACAGCGCCGATTCCGTCTCGATTGACAGCACAGAGAAGACATTCCCCCACGCGGCAGCCTCCGGGCTGCCATCGCGGAAAAGCGCGTCAGCGCGGGCATTGAACCCGTCCGCGAGACGAGTAATGCCTTCCTCGTCGGCAACCGCCGACAAGGTGTCAGCTAGCAAGCTCATAGCTGTACCTCCCATTCGTCTCCCGGAACTTTTCTCCCTCTAGCGCAGCGCAGAACAGCGCCAGGAACAGATGCGGCGGAAGGCAGGATTCCCACATTGGCGGCCATTCGGCGCCAGCCTGGTTAGCGTCCTTATGCCAGGCGCTATCAGCCGCGTAGAACGCCCTGGCGTCGTTGTCGGCCTTCAGGTCTCGGTTGAATACTTCCTTGGCCGTACGGCCCTCCCAGGGGCCGTAATGAGTACGCCAGAACTTAGGGTCATCTGGCAAGGTGATCTGGATTCCGGCTTGCTTAAGCTCGGCATCGAGCAGGCCAAAAATCCGGAAAGCGCTGTCACGCGCCAGTTCCTTGGCGGCCTGATCGCGCAGCTCGTCACGCTGCTGCTCGTGCTGCTCGCACAGGTGATCAGGATCGCAGCACTCGGAGCGTTCCACCTTCGGCTTGATCGGGTGGTGGTTGATCTGCCTCTTGCGTTCCGCCGTATGCTCCTCGCACCGCTTCGGGTGCGGGCCGGTCGTGCCTCTCCTGGTCATCGCTGCCGACCGGCAGCCCTTCTCTTTGCAGCGCCGGACGGCGCCGTTAACGGTAGTCATCTAAACCGTTGTCCTTAAGGTGCTTAACTGCACGCCGCCACCTGGCGGCGTGACAATAGGGGATGGGGCTCTACGTGCTGGTCAAGGACAACCGCGCAGAACTGGAGGCCAGCGGCTACCGGGTCATCAGGGGAGCCGAACTGACAGTCTTCAAGACTGTCACTGGCGCGGGTCGCCAGGCCAACGCAGTGGCCGTCTTCCCGCCTCGCGCGGTGCTCAACGTCGGGATGCTGCTGCGGGCAGGAGAAGCTCTGGCGGAACGCCAGACCAGGCCGACCGCTTGGGCGGTTGGAGACCTGACGGGAGAAAGACACCGGACGGCGGAGGCGGCCGGGAAGCTAGTGACCCACCCAGGTAGCCGCCTTGCTGGCGGCGGAGGGAATTAGTTGAGTAGGTAAGGTAAGTTACTCGTCAGTAGTTATCTAGGAGGGACCAGCGGCCTAAACCGCTGGGTCTCTTCCTGGCTTAACTACTTACTCAGGCCGCCCTAAGCGGCCCCCGGCCGGACGGCCGTCCGGCTTCCCCCGGGTAACCCGGACCCCTCCCAGGGGGGCCGGTCCTTTGAGAGTCCCGTCCCCCTACTGCTTCCGCCGTCGAAAAACTCGCCGGAGGCGAGCTGAATCCCTACTGGGGATATAGAGGCGTCAGGGCGTAGCCTCTATATAGGGGCACATACTTCACACTCACACTCGGTCGGCGCCCCTTGGTGCACGCTCCCACCGGGGAGCGGCCCGGCTCCCTGCGTTCCGGACCCCGCCGTACTCACCTCTGGACAGCGCACCCCTGGCGGTCGATACGGTGACGCCAGGGAACTGCGCCGCGATCTTCTCCGCCGCCTGCTCGCGGTTCATGCCTTGGCAGTTCTCAAGCACCCAGTTCCCTACGTCGCTGCGGTCATCGAGGGTTTTCTCCGCCCGCTGTCGGGCGCGGTTCGCGCGCCCTTCCTTAAGTTCCTCCGTGCTCGTGCTGCCGAGCACTGCAAACCGGGGAATGCCGTCCGGCTCGGTCAGGTCAAGCCACCAGTTGCCGCCCCCGTTGCCGCCGAACTCCAGGCGCACCTTCCCGGCCCCCCGCCACGCCAACGCCCGCCATCGCGGGCCTGTCCTGATGGCAGACGACCCGATCGGCAGGCGTGCCGGGTTTCCGTCCGGCCCTTTCTTGTCGCTGACGTGGGCGATCACCAGCACGGCAACGCCGCGCCGGGCGAACTCGTCAACCTCGGCGTAAAACTGCCTGATCGGCTCGTCATCGTTCAGCGATCCGGCAACGAACTGCGTCAGGTTGTCAATGATCACGACCTTCGCGCCCGTGGCGCGGACTACGCCGCGTACCTGCTCCCATGCCTGCGGGCTAGCGGGGCGCTGCGGCGCGACCAGGGCGATCCGCTGATCCGGCGACACGAACTCGTCGCGTACCTCAAATAGCCGCTCCTGGTATTCGTAGCGGCTGTCCGGATCACCGCAGACGATCACCACCGGGCCATGCGTGGCAGGGCTTACCGTCCTCCCCGCCCATTCATCCTTGCCGGTGGCCACGGCTACGGCAATGCTCGCGGCGATGGTGGACTTTCCGGCTTCCGTCTGCCCGTAAATGAGCGTCACCGATCGGTGTAGAACGCCGTCGATAAGGAACTTCTCTGGCACATCCTCAAGTGTAGTGGCCATGTCGAACATCACCATATCCAACAGCGGATAAACCTGGTCTTCCGCGTAAATCTGCGTAACCGGCATCAGTTCCCCTCTCCGCGCTCAAATACCCGACGCCGGTAGGGCAGCGTTTGTCTTTAACGTGCATCTCCAAACCCCTCCCGCGTAGGAAAGGCCGTCAGGTAGGAACCTGACGGCCTGATCACATGGTCTCGCTAGTAGCCGTGATCCTCGGCCATCTCGAACAGATTCGACACAACGCACCCAGCCTCTTCTTGCGGAGGACAGAGCACTAGGGGCAATTCCTCCCCCTCGCGGCTCAGCATGATCGTCACATCCCCCGAATCCGACCCTCGCACGATGGTGATCGTGTCGAAGCTGGCCGACTTCGCGGCAGCCCACTCAAGCGGGCCACGGGCCGCGAGTTCTGCCTCTTTCGCCGTTCCGTCGACAGTTTCCGTCATCACGTCGCCCCGATCTTCCTTTCCTCTGGCGGTATCTCCGCCCGGTAGGAGGGGAACGCTACTGCATATCGGGCCTTCAGGCGAGCGGGGAGCGGCATTTGCCCAGACCTTTTTCATCGTCCCTGCTCAGCCCAATCGTGTGCATGTTTTTCAATACTCGCTTCGACTTGAGGCGTCCTCCCGGCACACAGCGTGAGCCGGTGACTCCTTGCCGCTACCGGCGTTATCGGTACGGACAGCGCTGATAATGCGCTCCGTGTTAAGCCGCGCGCCTTGTGCTAGGCGCGGGTGACTTCCGCGCCGCCCGAGTGGCCTCTTCTTACGTGGCACTAGCTCTCACCTTCCATTGACCGAGCAAGCTGCATTAGCCTCGCGGCTTCTTTCCGCCAGTTTTCGGAGCGCTTCGCACGGCACCCCCGCTTAACGGAGCAGATGCCGCTCTTGTTGTCCGAGCGGAGTTCATCTCCGCATACTGAACAGGTCAAACGACCCCCTTACCTACCCGTGTATGTCCTGACGCTAAAAAGAAAGGGCCACGCCAGCGGCGCGGCCCTTACCCTCTACTTATATAACCCGCGTACATCTCAAGTTTGTGACATCGAAAACGGGTAGAATCTCATATGCTGGACGTGATATCGGTCACGTTGGCTTGTTCGGGGAAAACGGAAAAGGCGGCGGGTAAGACCCCGCCGCCTTCCATCTGACGGGATTAGCCTTCCGCGCTGGAAGCGCTCGGCTCTCCTTGGGTCAGGTCGTACCAGTCCCGTATAAGGGCCATGGCCTCCGCCTTGCCCGGCTCTCGGTACATCTCCATCGTGCCGCCCGCGAGACGGCGGAAAAGGGCACCGGCAACAAGGTAGGTCGGAACGTGGTCTTCCGGCTCGTGCCGGATGATCAGCCCCGTAGCCTGCTCGAATCCCTCCGGATTGCCGAGGAAGACGGCAACGTGAAGATCTCCGCTACCCCTCTTTCCATCCCGCTCGGCGATGACCCTCACGCCCCACGTCTCAAGTACGTGGTTCCTGTCGGCTGGGTCCAGCGACGAATAATGCTCCCGGACGGTAACTCCGGCGGGACTCCAGTCCTCCCCCGGTTCCTCAACCGGAAGGGACTCCAGCCGCTCAAGCTCCGTTTCGAGCCGTCCGATCATCCGCACCGAAGCCTTAAGTTCGTTCGGGTCCGTGTAGTTCTCAGACTCAAGGGCTTCTATCTGGACTCTCACATTTTCGATCTCGGTCCGGTAGTCCTTGCCGGGGTTAACTGTCCTGCGGTAAAGCTCCCTGTCGCCCCATCGTGCCATGAGCGCGGCCTCAACCTCGGACTCCACGTCCGCCAGCGGGATTAGCCTAGAACCGCACGTCGTACCCTGGTCTGACGTGCTGGCACAACGGTAATAGAGATAGTCAGGCTTCCTGCGGAAGCCGTACAAGGGCTTCCCGCACCGGCCACAGAATGCCACGTGAGTTAGGAGAAACCCGCCTTGCCTCTTCGCGATCTCCCTTCTCGCCGTGGCCTTCTGGAGAAGAATCCAGTCCGCATCGCTGACGATCGGATCATCGGTGAACTTAAGCGGCATCCCGTCATCGCCCCTGAGGGCGACCAGCCGCCGGGGCTCGCCTTTCTTGATGATCGTCTTCACGATCTGCCCATTGAGGCCAGGATTGGAGAGCATCTTGAGCACTGAGTTGTCTGACCACCTGCCGGATTCGCGGGGCTTAACGGTGCCCTCGTTGAGCTTCGCCGCGATCCACGCGTAACTACGCCCCTCGATCCTCCACGCCGCCATCTGGGCGGCCAGGGGCGCGTAAACCGGGTCTTTGACGAGGCGCATCGTCTTAGGCTCTGCCACGTACCCGAACGGCCCTTTTCGGCCGTCAAAGCGCCCGTCCAGCTTTGCCTTGTCCGCCGCCTCCTTCCGCCGCTCGCTCATCCGCTCCCGCTCGAACTGGGCGAACATGGCAAGCAGGTTTGCGAACATGCGGCCAATCGACGTGGACAGGTCGATGGACTCCGACACGGAGACGATCGTCTTGCCGTTGTCGTCGCACCACTGCCGGAACTGGTCGAAGTGCGTCAGGGCTCGCGTTAGCCGGTCCAGCTTGGCAACCATGATCACGTCCCACTGCGACGCCAGCGGCTCACGGAGCCACGGGCCTAGCCCGTCACGCTCGAACGGCGACACCGCGCCGGACACGTCGGTGTCCACCGTGACGTGAACCAAGGTGTCCCCCCTGGCCTTGCACGTATAGGTGATTCCTTGTGTCTGTCGCTCGATCGACGTTGACTCATCGGTATCAACCGAAAGCCGTGTCGCCCCCAGAACCCGTCTTCCCAACGTGCCGTCCCCTTCGCTAGGGTGTGATCCATGATCCTTAAGGATACGACGTTTGTTCTGGTGCACGGCGCGTGGGGCGGCTCGTACGGGTTCCGGTACCTGCGCGGGCCGCTGCGCGAGGCGGGCCACGAGGTGTTCACCCCGTCGCTGACCGGGATC
>Ga0210396_10002881_pt1 | contig 17323 bp, 8 predicted proteins | sample IncBWH17OmetaG_FD_155466 | JGI IMG/M metagenome (GOLD analysis project Ga0210396, IMG submission 155466) | Forest soil microbial communities from Barre Woods Harvard Forest LTER site, Petersham, Massachusetts, United States - Inc-BW-H-17-O ... | reverse complement strand
CCTCGCTTTAAATTTCTGAGAATAGGCTACTTGTGACGGACGAGAGTTACTCGCCGCACCTACCAATTGACTCTAGAATGGCTGATATGATGCATCGTATGTTCTAATCACATTGATAGCAAAGGGCGATCAATATGGAACTGCGCCATCTGCGATATTTCACTGCGGTCGTGCAATGGAAAGGCTATCGCGAAGCTTCCCGGCAAATCCACATTGCCCAGCCGGCGATCAGCCAGACGGTGGCGGATCTCGAAGAAGAGCTCGGGCTGAAACTGTTTTCGCGCGCGAAACGCGTCGCGCAGCTCACGCCAGAAGGCGAGGTGTTTTACGCCGAAGCCGTACGCACGCTCGCGCAGGCCGAATTGGCTATTGAGACTGCGCGGCGAGCCGCACGCGGTGAGATCGGCAGACTATCGATCGGGTTTCTTGGTTCTGCCACATCAGCTTTTCTTCCGGAGCTTGTGCGCAAGTTCAAGGCGACATATCCAGGTGTGAAAATGACGCTCCAGGAGCTGACGCCAGTTCAGCAGGACGCTGCCTTCGAGAAAGGGGAAATCGACATCGGCTTCACGCGGACATTGACCTCTGAACAGAGTAGGACCTTCTCATCGCGAGTTTTATACCGCGATCCGATGATGGCTGTGCTGCCGCGTTCAAAACGACTAAAGAGCAAGCGCGTGCGCGTTGCAGATTTGGCAAACGAAGACTTTGTTTTGTTTCACCGTGACGGTTCCCCAGGTCTGTTCGATACGATCACAGCCATGTGTCAGAAGGCCGGCTTTTGCCCGCGTGTTGACTGTCAGCCGAATATGATGCAAACCGTGCTGTCGCTGGTTGAAGCAGAACAGGGCGTTTCTATTGTGCCTGCCTGTGTCAGAAACCTACGCGCGGACGGTGTCCGGTTCTACCGCTTGCAACCAGATGATGTCCGGGTTGAGCTTGTTGCCGTGTGGAAAAAAACGAACTCCTCTGTTGTCCTTCGCGGCTTTTTGGAGTTGATTGATGCAAACGCAGCACACATTCGCAGCAAGGCCGAGCTTCACTAACTCATCGCGAAGATACGGGGCGATGGTGCGCCATCTCCTCGCATTCGGCTGACGAAAGGGATCAAAACGGGGCTTCACATCTAGGCCACTCCTGAGTTAGCCGATGTCGAAGGTACGGACAGCGGTAAATCATCTTCCGCGCCCGATTACTCCCCATAACCGCGCGTAGCGGAAGTTATCATCAGCGGCGACGTCCCCAAAGGCTTGCTGGCAAGCGCCAGCAGCTCAAGTGCGAAACAAAGTCGATGGTTCGCAGACTTCCTCCCCGGGAGGGAAGTCGGATCGCGAACTCTCCGGTACAGGTCGGGGCTCAGACCTGTACTCGGCATTTGGCGTTCAGAGAAATTCGGGGGGATTTACACTTCAGTAAGCTGTAAGAGCGTTTCTCTGCTACAGGTCGTCGGGGAAGATTCGCGAAAAACCCGGCCAAACGCGACGATTTCTGCGCTCTGACTAGTTACTTCTCTGACAATAACGACTTGATGGCGGAGGACGCAGTCAGGTACGAACCCCTCTCCGCCGAAATTCCCTGCTAACAGGGAAAAATGCAGCGAATTTGTCCTGAAAACGCTCCAATGAAACCTGTACTCGGAGAATATCGTTTAGTTTTTGTGTTAGTTACATCAGAGTGACCCTTAAAAAACCGACGCGAGGAACAGGGAATTATATCGAGTGTATTAGGGAATCAAGTTCCCTGTTAGCGGTCCCACTTCGAGGCAAATATGCGGGCAATCCTCCGACGATGGTCTGATGGGCAATTTCGAATCGCGCGTCCAGTCTGAGTACTGACGACGGTTCAACACTGTTTTTGTGCCGGGTGGAGGGCCGCCGGTGGGCCTCTCGCACTCCAGTGCAGGTTGCTCCAAGAACGGATCGCTAAAAACTCTACTTATCCTTGGGCCAGAAATCAGGAGCAGGTCATTCAACGGATTGTTGGCGACGTAGGCATAGCGGTTTTAGGGGAGCAGGTGCGCCATCCTGCGGTAAATTATAATAGTTGACTAGATCATCCTTTATCGAATGCTTGCTCCTGCCCAGAATGACGCCGATTGCATCATATATAGAACACAGACATACAACGAAGTTAAACCGAATTTACGCTTCGACGCAGAGCTCGAAAAGCAAAGGTAGGTCCCGTACAGAAAACCTGCTGGTGCAAGAAATGGATACAGAATGGCATAAATTCCCATCCTGGCGAACCAGGGAACGAATTGGTCGCATTTGTCGCGACGGAATATCGCATTAAACAGCAGTACAAAAAAACCGATGAGGAGACCTATTGCGCCCCCCAGAAACAATACTTTGCTGAGAACTGTTGGGAAATACATATGTTCAACCCGGTACTAGAGCTGACACTTGCTGATTATGATCTGCGCAATCCTGTCTGCCTCGTAATCCAAAAAGCCTTGGCCAGTTCTGTTGAGAAATCCTTGATAATAATTTAAATTACTCAATGGGATCGCCAAAAGGTTGTATCCATATTGTTGCGCATGAGCCCATTCGTGAATGACCGTACGTGGGTCGATGTTATTGGGGTTAAGCGTTATGGGTACATCGGAGAAGGTGTTTAACCAGCTGTTGGGAGTGGTTTTTCCCGCGAAGTCTCCCGATTCAAAGTGAATTTGTCCGGATCTAGACAGTCTCGCTAGATCTTGTCCGACATAGGCGTAAGGTCCGCAATTTTGGAGTTGGCTAATAATGGTTTGCAGCTGTCCTTGTTGAGCATCTGTAACATCACTTATCGGACTAATCCCCCCGCACAACGGGCTCAGGCCTACAGGACAATTCAAATCCGACGGCAATCCGAACACATCCCAGATCGACTGTAAGGGAGAAGAGACTGGCAGGTTACATGGGAAGTCAATGTCGCCTCCGCAGGGCAGGCTGAAGTTAGATGTGACTGAGAACCCAGAGCCGCCGCCAGCGCCTCCCCAACCACTATCTCCGAGGCTGCACGTCATATCGCCGCCCATACATCCGAGATCGATATCCAGTCCCTCTGGATCAACATTGCTGACTGGGTTGTTGGCGACGTAAGCATAGCGGTTCCAGGTCTGCGGGTTGGTGATATCCACAGCCGCCATCCCGGAGGGATCGGGCGTCAGCCAACGTCCCTGCGCGGAGCTCTGCTGCCGAAACAGGAAGTCATAAATCCCCCCGGCCGTATCCTGCGTCTGTCCAGTAAAGCTTCGGTCCGAAGTGCCCGTCTCCACATAGTTCTCGCCAAACGGAGCATACGCCCCGTCGTAGTACACGCTCCCGGACGGCGTGATTGCCATGCGTGTGCTGCCCAGCCAGTCCGCGTGCCGGTAATACTGCAGCCCACCGCCGTTGTACACCGCCGTCAACCCGCCCGCCAGTGGCAAGTAATACTGCTGCACCGCCGTCCCGTTCATGTGCGCAAACTTTCCTCCGCCCGGGGTGTAGACCGTCTGCGTGTACGTGCCTCCGTTGTTGCTTTCCACCACGCGGCCCAGAGCATCGTACGTGACTGTCACTCCGCCCACGCTGACCGGACGTCCCTCCGCATCGTAGCTATAGGTCCGCACACCGTCATTAACCACGTTGCCCATGCCATCGTAGCTGAAGCCGCTGACGTGGTTGTTCAGGCCGGTGTTATTGTAGCCTGGATTGAAGATGCTGCTTCCCGCCTTGGTGATATTGCCGAAGGCATCATAGCTGAACGTCTGACTCCATGTGCTGCCGCAATTGGCGCTCTTGAGCCGCGCTACATCGTCGTAGATATAGGAGCAGTTCTGAGTATTCTGAGGGGACGCCGAATCGTTGATCTGTAGGCTTTGCAATGTGCCATTGGCATTCCAGTACAGATTGCCGGTTTGGGTGCCTATGGCGGGCGTGGATTGCCACTGGGTCATATGGTCGGTGCTCAAATCGTACTGGAAGATCTCGCTACCGCCGAAGATGTCAACCTGCTGTGGCTGCCCGGCCACATTGTACGTTGTACCCCACCAGTCGGCCTGGAGGTTGTGCGCGTCCCAGAGACCCTGGGGCCTTCCTTCGCCTTCGGCTGTGTTGTAGCTGAGCGGCAGGCTGAAAGGAGACAAAGTTCCCGTACCATTGAATCCTTGCAAGCCGTTTAGTCCGCCGTTGGCATCATAGCTTTGCGTTATATGGTACCAGCCACCGTGCGGCGCCAGCTCGTAGAGATCCGTGATCTCGCCATTCTGGTCGTAGCTGAACGCCTCCGCCGTCACGTTATTTCCGGTAACCGCCGCTGTGAGATGACCCTTAGGATTACTTACTGTCACACCCAAAGGGTTGCCCAGATCATAGTAGAAACTCTTCGGCTGCATACCGCCAACGTTCGGACCGCTCGGATACGTGACGCCCGTGAGTCGATGCAGGCCGTCATATGCATAGCAGGTTACATTGCCTGCCGGATCGATCCGCTTGACCATGCTGCCTTTGGCGCTGCCGCAGGTGCCGTCAGAATCATAGGTGTAGTACGAGGTCCCCCCGGAGCCGCTCTGGGTTGTCTCAGGGTTCGATTCCGAGATCATCCGGCTAAGGCCATCGTAGCTAAACCCACGTGTTTCGGAACTCTGGCTGACAGACATCAGATTCCCCAGCGGGTCATAGCTGTAGGAGGTCTGGTATGCGTTGGCACTGGGATTGTTGTATTGACCACACGCCGATCCGCCTCCACTTGGCAGGAGTTCGCAAACCGACATCAGTTGCCCAATTGCGTTGTATTCATACTGACGGCTCTTTGCCTTTTCCCCTCCCGGAGCAGGGCCGGAAGTTACGAGAATATCGTTCCCTGGATAAGAATATGTGGTCGTCGCTCCAGCGGGCCAACTTCCCGCCGCAGTCACACGTCCGAGGCCATCATATTGCATCGCTACCAACGGGGGATTAGTCCCACCCGTCCACGCGGGGCCGGAAAATGGCAAGGTGTAGTTCGCGAGGTGGCCTGCCGCATCATACCCCCACTGCAGTGTATCGAATGTGGAGGAGCCTGGGCCCTGGCGTGTTTGCTTCAACACGAGCCGCCCCATATTGTCTAGCATCACTAGCTGGTCTTTGGTCGATGAGCCGTTGTTGAAATTCATTACCGATTCGAACTGCGTGGGGTTGTAGTAGCTGTAATTTGTGGTATAGCCCCGTGCATCGGTTGCACTCGATGGCCGCCAGAAATAGTGGTCGGTATAAGACGTCGAGCTGACATTCGAAGGACTATTCGAATCCGCGATCGATGTAACGACTCCTCCCGTGCAGTTATATGTGTACCCGGTTGTAAGTCCGCCCGCGCTCACCGACGTTGGAAAAGCCCCATTGCATGTATATCCAGAGTAGTTGGTAACGGTGCCGTTTGGGTCCGTAGAGCTTGCCAGAGTTCCTCCCTGACCGGAGCCGGTATTATAGGTATACTGCGTAACCAGATTTGGTTGACTGCTGGAAACCCACTGGCTAACACTAGTCAGATTTCCCTTAGTGTTGCTGCCATTATCATAGGCGTACGTGACATAGGATTTCTGATGCCCAGATCCGTCGTTTACCTGTACGCTGGCAGGATGATCGCAAATATCGCTTGTGCCGCCACAAAGGGTTGAGTTATAGGCAGTAATCACCTCTCGTATTACGGGGTTGCCTGACGAGTAGTCATTGTCATATTCCTGAGTGAGATTGCCATACTGATCATACCAATATTGGTATGTAGCATATCCTGCACTCCCTTCGTCGAGCGCGTCGAAATATGCGCGAAATGTGATGGGTGCACTGACGACTGCAGTCTGACAACTCGTCCAGTTACCGTTGTAGCAGCTATCGGTCCCTTTTAACAGCGCTCTCGATCCTCCAGATCCCTCAAAAACATTGCGTTCAGTTTCGTAGATACCGGAGAAGTTAGCATCCGTCTCGTTCCCCAGTGGGTCGATCACCACTGTCGTAGTCTGCGGAAGCTGCTGGCTGGACTGAATAGATCGAGAATACGTCCACGTTCCGCCACCGAGTGTTCGCGTAACCTTGGTTGGGCTCCCATCGGCCATGATGCAGTTGCTGTTATTTCCGCAGCCACTTCCCGCATACGAATAACTAATAGTTCCACCCGTCGGCAGATTTACCGAAGCGAGGCGGCCGGTAACTGTCCCCGAAGCACCACCATTGGTTGGTTCGTAGGTAAAGCTATACTGTGAGCCGTCTGCCATCACAACAGAGCTGGCAAGGGAGGTAGGTGTACCATTCGGGAAATAATATTCTGAAATGGCTTGCCCGCCCGAAGTAACCGCGTTGAAATTGGTGGCCACATAATAAGTTGAATAGTTGACCGTGACCGTTGCCGTTCCACCGTTCGGCGCGGTGTACTCGTACTTAACTGCATTCGGATTGGTGGCGTCTATCTTAAGGGCCGTTGTGCCAAGCGTATCGGTGAACGTCGTAATGGAACCATTTACGCTCGCGGTGATGGTGTTGTTATTGGCATCGGTTATCGTGGTGGGAGGCGCAAATGCAATTCCACTGGGAGAGGTAACCGTAAACGGACCAGTCGCACCTGGAGAGCTGAGTAGAAAGCCTGAATTGTCGGGTGCCCTTGCTGAAATGACGTCGTATTCTGGGCAGTCGGTTTGATCTGGAGTCGTTATCTCATAAATAGGGAATGTGTGACTGGTACCCCCTCTGTCGTAGTATGTATAAGGCCCATATTTGCGCAACCAGCCCATCGAGCGCCCAGCTACAATGCACTGTGCATACAGCGCCATAGGGTACGAGACGCGCCCGGTGGCCGCATCTGTTTGTGCGCCCCACCCCCAAGTGCTCGTGGGCACCCAAGCAGTCGTCGACCCGGATTGGACGGGCACCCAGACGAGGCTATCGTAGCTGAGACTGTAGTAGAAAGACATGCCCTTTCCCGCTCTGCTGAAAATCGGGATTGAAAAGTGCACGTCTAGATTCGCAAAGTTGACAGTGTCAAAAGGTCCGCCGCCCACGCTGGACAGTGGCGGGATCCCGGTCGTAGGTTGCTGAGCAAACGTCAGACACGTGAGGACTGTCAGGAATATGTAGTAGCAACCAATCTTTAAGACGCGTTTGCGAGCCATGGGTGCCCTCGCTTCACTGGTGACTGATACTCATTGACGGCCACTCTGCCCTTGATGGTCCCCGAGCCTGTTAGTGGTTCGGTGACGCGCTGCTAATCGAAACCTGCAGCATCACTGTGCCGTTCACAGCCTCCGTCAGCTGAAGCGGCACTTGTATGCCGCCCACTCCGGTATAGTTCGTGTAGAGGACGGCTACCGGAATGTCGCGACTGAGATCGTTGTCTGGATGTGTGGCGAAGGCGAACGCCACGGGCAGCGCGGTCTGCGAATCCAAGTAATAATCAACAGTGCTCATCTGAGCCAACAGCTGGAGGTCATCAGCATCTAAGCCGGTAGCAGTTCGATAGATCTGAATATGTTCGACGGAACCGCCGTTATATTGTTGCTGTCCAAGATCCGTGAATACTAAGTTGGGATCGGCATAATCGGATAACAGGGAAAGAGCCGGGAAGAACCAGACAGCGTCAGTCCAGCAATTGTGTTCTGCCATGGTATGACGAATACCGTTGAACCCTGTCCAGCTCCCACTCGGATGACCGTTCTGCCAAGTACGCATCTCCGAAAGGGTGCCGCGCGTTAGGGAAAGGCTGATCTGGTTGGTCATCACGCCAGATGATTGCAGCGTTAGCGATCCCTGCTGCTGGTCGCCGCCAACCGTGCGAGTTACAGAGCCGCTCTCCGTAACGCTGCTAACTGGATTTCCGCCGGTCAGCGCCAATATTGCCTGCTGCGCCCATGTAATTCCCGAATTGATCTGCTGAGGGTGGGAGCGATGACCAGTGGTTTGGGCAGAAACCAGCGAACAAGATAGAGCTATGCACAGACACGACACTATTGGGAGCCGCATCATTCTACTCCTGATTCTTCTATTTACCGGGTACGTACTCGATCACTGACGGCGGGAGCGGGCAGCAGAAGATCGAGTTCGTCGACAACAATCCAAGCCACGCTGTCGCCAAATCTAAGTTCCACAACTTTCCATTGTCAAGCAAAAAATAGTGTCCTAATCAAAATTAAATTCAATGTGGAAACCTGGAAACCTATCACAGGAGATTCTATTGATGTGTAGCTGCCAGACGCTACCCTATGAATACTAAAACAAGAGACCTCTCCATGGAGCTCGCGTTGTGGCTTGCCGACGTGGAAAATGTTTTACGTCCGAGCTTACAAACTGCGTTCCAAAAATGGTCTATATCGACGGCACTGCTAGCGAGTTAATAATCGGCTGCAAGAGTTAGCACTAAGGTGGGAGCGGGAAGCTAGCCTGAGCCGCCTTCCGACGGGCTAGATCGGAAAAGTGAATTAAAGCCCACTTTGTGGTGGAAGCAATATCAGTTGGCACATGACTAAACCATCTTTCAATGCTAGGCACGTCCACGACGTGGTTACCGGTAACCTATGGTAATGGCGCTGCGACATGCTGGGTAACCGCAGCATATTAATGCATTACGACAAGTTTTCATGCTATCGCTGCCAGTCCTTAGTTTCGCATGCTGCAAAAAGTGCTAATTCTATCCTTTGACGGCAAGCATTTCATGGGACTATGTTTTGAGACAGTTATTGCAGCTGTGCCTGACGAGGACGTGATCTTCCTTATAGGAATTCCGGCACAAGAAGCTGGGATGCAATGATCGAACGCTTTCAACAGATGCCGCTTCTAAGTGGATTCGCAATCGCAAGACCGCATCAATTGCCCCTTCATTCGCGGTGTCCCGACCAGCCAATACACCATCCACGCAGCACGCTTTGAACTGGCGGAACATTTCCACAATTAAATCGTGAGCTTCGGCCGACATTTGAGAAGCGTGCCCCGTAGTGATGTGACTTTGCAGCCGTCAAAGCCGACGCAAATGGCGGGAGTCAGTGGCAGATTTCCTTTCGATTATCCGATGAAATGCTGGCCTCGGACAGGTCGTAGTTTGGGTCGGAACGCTTTGAAGAAAAGAGCGTGGACTTCAACCACGCCCTTCAAAATTACCACTTCGCTTCGCCGCCCCCGGCGTCAATGTAAGTTGGCTGTGCCTGGACTTGTTATTTCCGGTGTTGCCATTCGCGGTCCAAGACAAACACCATTTCGTGGTGGATTCGGAGAGGACATCTCTACTTTTTGAATCAGATTGCATTTCAGAGATAAATGCGGTAAAAAGCGCGGCAGAGTCCTGCGAGCGCATATTCGTCTAGCAACCAGGGAGGTTCGCTATGGGGGACACTCCTGCTCCTGTGCAAGTTCCGTTGAACTCACAACCTCCGGCGAGTAGGCCCTTGCCTTGGGGCGCCAGAGTTCAATATTTCTACCTGCTCCGGATTCCCATCATCATGGGAGCAGCGATATGTATCCTGCCGATTGCCTCCTTTGTCTGGTTCCGACAGCTCCTCGGTAACCTCTTTGTTCTGGACCTGTGGAACATCTTTTGGACCGTCCTTGCGACTCAGATGCTTACGACTAGCATTTTGGTAGTCGCGAGGGTGGTTTTGCTCAACGGCAAAGAGCGATTCGGTGTTCGCCAAGCACTGCGGGAGGACATCGTAAGCAAAGGTTCCCTTTTGTGGACCGGGGCGCTCGGCATACCGATGTTCTGGGCTATTGTCTTTACCAATGGACAGGTGAAAGGCGCATACGACGCCGTACCGCGTGTGGCTGTAGTCCTGGCAGCAATGCTGATGGCGAGTATTTTGGCCTTTGGGGTGCTCTGGGTGTCGATCTTGGTATCTCCGAGATACCATATGCCGGCCCAAGACCGCTTCCCACTGCCATTTGCTTTTATGCGCAACTGGATCTCGTCAGCATATAAAGCGACTCTCTTTTCGGATGCCACCAAGAAAAAGTTTGCCAACTGGATTCAGAAGAGGCGGCAATGTCTGACGGCCGGATATTTCGATCCACACACTCACCTCCCTTACCCAGGTCAGATCCTCAGTTTCAGCATGTTGTTTTTTTCCTATGGCCTGTATCAGTTCGTCGGTTACCTCAAACATGCTCGTTTGGGCGAGTCCTTCGGAGTGCCAGCTATCGCCTACGTGATCATGCTCTTTATCGTGTGGAATTGGATCTTCTCGATAGCGGCGTTTTTCCTTGATCGATTTCGCGTGCCGCTCGTGGTCCCAGTCTTGTTATTCGTCATTGCCACTAACTTCACAACGCGTTCCGATCATTTTTACGAAATCCGCGAGACAGCTCAGCTTCCAACAGTTACACCGTCTCAAGTCCTTACCGCCCCGTTCCGTCTGAACCCTGACCAAAATCACCCCCATGGGCGTATTACCGTAATCGCAGCTGCAGGTGGCGGAATTCAGGCAGCCGCTTGGACTGCAAGGGTATTGACTGGACTCCAAGCAGGTGTCGCCGCTGATTCGCCGGAGAAGAGCTTCGCAAATTCCGTCGCCGCAATCAGTTCCGTCTCAGGCGGCGCGGTTGGAACGATGTTCTTTGTCAATCAATATCAAGCTAGCGGCACCAGTCATGGATTCCCTCCAGGTGCAAATCTTTCGAAGATCGTGGGCGATGCAGAAGGTCCCGCCTTAGGCGAGATCGCTTGGGCAATGGTCTATCCAGACTTCACACGAGTGGTCTTGCCGTTTTCGAAATGGGCTCCAAATAGGCTAATTGACCGCGGATGGGCGTTGGAGCAAACCTGGCGACGGCGTGGGCAGATTGACGCAATGTTGGGAGACTGGCGGGCCGGCATCAATGACGGTTGGCGTCCCACAGTCTTCTTCAACTCCACGATCGTGGAATCCGGAGAGCCGCTTTTGCTCTCCACAAACGATCTTGGCCAGAAAACCCTATCTGGAGTGGGCCGCAAGAGCATCGATACCTTTCTCCCGGGCTACGATGTTCCAGTGGTCACCGCCGTCAGGCTCGCGGCTTCGTTTCCCTACGTCAGCCCGGCTTCAAGAGCGGCGTGGAATCCACCAAGCGCTGGATCTGCTGGCTCCAACTCGGTACTCGAGACGAGTTCTAAATATCACATCGTTGACGGTGGGTACTACGACAACTACGGTGTGAACACGCTTCTGGCATTCTTGGACGAGGCCCTAACTTCCATTCCATCAGGGCAAGCCCCGGACATTCTGTTGATTCAAATTCGATCATTCCCCTCTGGCGCTACCAGTCCGGAAGGAAAGCGAAAAGGTTGGTTCTACCAGACATGGGCGCCTATAGCTGCCTTGATGCGGGTTCGAACAACGGGGCAGCTCGTGCGCGACCGTGAGGCAATCGACAACTTTGTTGCTCTCTGGTCCGCTCGTGGCGTGAAGATCCGACTGGCGACTTTTGAGTTTCCCGGCAACGACGCACCACTGTCGTGGCAAATGAATGAAAGCCAAACTGCGGAAATCGAGAGCCAGTGGGAAGAAAAGGTCAATCCACCTCGCAATGAAGACTGGCAGCAAGTTAACTGCTTCTTTCATCCGACCGAGCTGGGTTGCGCAAACAGCCGGGTACTAAAAACAAAAGGGGCTTGGTAAAGTATCTATAACGCGCACAGCGTGTTTGGCCGCACAGGTACCAGCATCTTTCCCTTTGCGCTACGGTTTACCGCAACAAACGGTACAAGAGCCTGTCTGAGATCGCACGGCTAATCACCGGGACTCGCTGGTCGGGACCTTCCTTCTTCGGGCTGAAGCAGTCCCGGAAAGCGAGGCCCGGCTAATGAAGCCGACTGCTGGCGCTCGCGTTCGATGTGCCATCTACACTCGCAAATCCTCCGAAGAGGGGCTGGAGCAGTCTTTCAATTCCCTGCAGGCTCAACGCGAGGCCTGTGAAGCCTACATCGCCTGCCAGCGTCAACGAAGGCTGGCACAGAACGAGGTCGTGGACTTTCATGTCCTCGTTCTCTCGCCGTCCGACCTTGGTGTCGGTTGCAGATTCCGCTAGTTGAAGGAGTATTTGGTGGATGGTCGCCATCGCCTCGGAGCCTTGGTGGGATTAACGAACGGAACTGCCGACTGATTGTACTCCCAACCCGCGCTGAGTGTGGGAGCGAAAAACCTCATGGAAGCGAAGACCTCCTCTATATGGCACATCCGAGGTGCAGAGGTGCAATTCAGATTTCTAGTCGCAGGTGCAAGAGTGGAAAAACAGAACCCAGGGCTGAGGCGCCCTGGCCGGCGGTGCCTGTTCGCGGACAGACACGCTCGGTGCAGTTCCCCCCAATCCATTAAACGTTCTTCTGCGTTTTCCGGTTCATGGGGGATCGGCTTTGGAACTGTTCCGGAACTTTGGAATCAACTTCGTCTCTGCGACGGAGGCGATCGACACGTCGCTTGCTTCTTGCGAACTTGTGTTCCAGATTTCGGTGCAATCGCCCAGTTCGAACGAACGCTGATTTGAGAACGCGTGAAAGCAGGACTGGCACAGGCACGTAGAAACGGAAAACGAACCGGACGACCGCCCATTCGGACGCTCACTAACGAAGAGTGCGCCAGCATCCGCAAGGAACACCGGAATGGCGATGTCTTCGCAAACTCGCTGAGTCGTATGGCATATCACTCTGGTCAGCGCATTCAATGTGCCGTTGATCGAATTGACGTTACACGTAACACGTGACGGCTTGGAATGGCAGGCGCAGCGGACTCAAAATACCGTTGTTCGGTTGCGGGGATCTTGATGAACCAGACCAGATTCATTGTGTTGTCCTTGTGAAGGAAAACTTCATCACGCATCGATTCGATGTAACCAATTTCAGAAAAAATACGCATTCAAAAATAAGCTATTCGGAAGACTGACGTTGGGAAACTCTCAGCCAGCAAGGCCGAGACGTTGATGACGACTTCCTGCCTGGATCGGAACGGTGGTTGCAAATCTTGCCTCCAAATTACAGAGCTAGAACCATGTTCTTCAGGTTCAGGCCAGTGGAACATGCTCCGGTTCATAAGCCACTTTGGTTCGCTGGAGAGGGCCATCCTCATGAAATAGGTAGCGGAGCAGCGGAAGTGCAACAAGCGTAGTCGTGCCGGTCATGAAGACCACGATGGCGTAAGCACGGTGCGAGATCATATTAATCTGCAGCCCAATCAAAGCGACGATCAACGCAACTTCGCCTCGCGGAGTCATTCCCACGCCAACTTTCAATGCGTTCTGCCAGCCTTCCTTGAGCATCGGCAGACCACACCCTATGATTTTTGTAATCAGCGCCAAAAAGGAAATCACGCCCGCTACAACAATCACATCTGTGTTGAAGACGCGAAGATCAAGCCGAGCTCCCATGGTGAAGAAAAAGAACGGAGCCAAAAATTCGTTGATTCCATGAACGCGAGGTCCTAGCTTCCATTCGAGAGAGTAGTCGGCGAAGATAAGTCCCGCGAAGAAGGCTCCGACAATCGCTGCCATGCCGATCTTGGATGCGGCAACTGAGAGAAAGAGGCATGCTGCTAGAGACAAGACAAGAGGAGCGTCACGTGTCGAAAGCCGGTCCAGACCAGGCCGCAACCGCTCGATGACCCCCGGCCCAACATAGATCATAAGGAGGGTAAAACCGATAGCCTCGGCGACTACTACCGCCAAGTGCACCCAATGCACGCCATTACCGGAGGAAATGCTGATTACTACCGCCAGCAAGATCATGCCGAGGATATCGTCGAAAACAGCCGCCCCCAGGATGACCTGTGCAGCCCGAGTCTTGAGCACTTTCAGGTCCCGAAGAACTCGAGCTGTGATGCCGACACTGGTGGCCACCATGGCCGCCGCTACGAAAATTGCCTCGTGGGTTGGTTCGCGACGAAGCTTCAAATAGAGAAACCCGCAACAAAACGGCAACACAATTCCCGCGATTGCAACGTTAAGGGAGCGCGGGCCGGAGCGAATCAGTTCGCGTGGGCTGGTCTCTAGACCAACCGTGAACAAGAGAAAAACCGCACCTATCTCGGCAAGCGAAATAATCGTGTCGCTTGGGTTGATGATATTTGTGGCGTAAGGGCCTAACACGATACCAGCCAGTATTTCGCCCAGCACCGCCGGAAGCCACAGCCTTGCGAAGACCTCGCCGAACATCTTCGCGCATATGAAGATCGTGAACAGCTCAAGAAGAAGAGTGTTTGGACCGGGTGGCATGATTGAAATGGCTAATCGGTTGAAAGGCACTTGCCGACTTAATTCTTGCTCGGACAGCTTCGCTTGGCGAGAGAATTCGCAAGTAGCTGCCTCCCCGCTCTGAAACCCGGGCGCCCCATGCGGGGCCAGTCGGGAACACCAACTGTTGCGGTTGAAGCTGTCGGGTCTGCCTCATGGCGCAATGCGCTTCGCTTTGTTAAGCAGCAGAGTCTCTCTTTAGATCTTTTACGAAAAACTTACAACCTCTTTAGAGCACGCTTACCGGTTGGGCGCTCTAATCGATCCGCCCGGAGGCACACGCGTAGACGTGTGCAGGAGAAAATTATGACAACTCTACTTCTGATGATCTGCACAGTGAGCATCGCCTTCTTCCTCATGTTTCTGGTGCAGTGCTCACGTGGGACCCGGAAGTCCGCCAGCTTCCTCCACAAATCCAAAACCAACCCTGTTCGTAGAGTTGCAGAGTCGCAGACAGTAGACGCCTCTTGCGGCCGTGGTTTCTTTGTTCATCTCGAAGAGCAAATGTCGCAGTTTCTGTCGGCATACGGTCGGACCGCCGTAATGGTACTGCTTGCGGTCTTGCTGCCGCTGGCTCTACGGGCACAGTCGGAGAGCGGACCATCACCGGACAAACAAATCAGCGCCGCCGCCGACCAACAGATCCCGCCTGCTGTTCAGAAGCAGCTTGATGCCCTACAACAGCGCGTCGCACAGTTGGAAGCGGAACGTGACGCCCGAGGTCCGGAGGACGGGACATTGAGCTCGAAAACCAACGTACCCACGCATATTGTCGGCGACCAAGCTGCGCCCGCCGCTGCTGCCGAATCGGCGTTGTCGCAGCAAACTGCGCCCGCGAACGAAAAACCAGCGCCCTTCTCGTTCGCTGACTTCACCTGGCTGAACGGCAACAGCCGCATCAAAGAGGTGCCGTTCGATACCAAGTTCTTTACTCCTGAAGTCCGGGCCGACGTGAATTACACGCACGACTTCCACAATCCCCAGGATGACACCATAGGCGGGTCCAGCGAGATCTTCCGCGCCAACGAATTCCAGCTTACGCAGTTCGGCATTGGCGGCGACTTTCATTGGGACAACGTCCAAGCCAGACTATTGACACAATTCGGCATGTACTCCCAGACCACGCCGCGTAATGATGCCAGTCCGGCTCGCGGCCAATGGCAGCTTGCCGACGCCTATCGCTATATTTCGGAAGCTTATGGCGGATATCACTGGGATGTGTGGGACGGAATCAATGTGCAAGCGGGCATTTTCATGTCCTACATCGGTCTCTTCAGCTATTACCAGTTTGACAACTGGGCCTATCAGCCATCGTATGTCTCGTCCAACACGCCGTGGTTTTTTAACGGCATGCGTGTGCAAATCTTTCCCAACCAGCACTGGAAGATCGAGCCATGGTTAATCAACGGATGGCAGTCGTATGGGCGTTTCAACCATCGGCCGGGATTTGGAGGGCAGATACTGTGGCGTCCGACGGGGTGGTTTTCGTTCGTGGGCAACCAGTACGCGCTGGGCGAGGACACGCTCGGTGTTCCCGGTCGTGTGCGCTATCACACAGACGACAGCATTCAGGTCAAGTACTACGACCATCATGATCGCACCCTCGACAAAATGGCATTTTCTCTGACGGGTGACATGGGCTGCGAACACGGAGGCGGCGTGAGCTGTACGGGCGATTCAAAGCAGGGACCGAAACAGAGCTTCCTGGGATACATGCTTTACAACCGCTTCTGGTTCCACAGAGATCTCTACGCTCTGACTCTCGGCGGAGGTCAGATCAACAACCCTGGCCGCTACCTGGTTCTGTTGCCGCCGATTAATGGAGCGACCGCTGCGTCGGGAACACCGTACTTCACGGAAAATCCGGGCGATCCCTTCAAGGCATGGGACGTTTCCGTGACCACCGATTACATGCCCAGCCAGTATGTGACGTTCCGACTCGAGTACAACCACCGTGCGGCCAACGTGCCCTACTTCTCCGGGCCGGGAGGCGTCACACCTCCGGGCGGAAATACGGGAGCTCCGGGTTCGCTTGTACCGGGCTTTACACCCGACCTAGTCAAGAGCGAGAACCGGATTACCGGGGCGTTGCTCGTGATGTTTTGACAGTCATGGGAGTGATCTCGTGGTTGGCCGGAAGCCAGGACCCGTAATGGGCGCAGATTTTGGAGCCGAAAATGTAAGACCCGATATTCGTCGCAATCACGATTGCTTTCTTCGCGCTGTCACTGGACTACGTACAGTTCGGTGAACCGCACTAAGTAAGGGGAAACTATGCACACCGAATGAATCATCATGATGGCGATCTAACCCACCAGCTGTTACTGATTGTGCAGTGGCAGCCGACGACTGTGCCAAGGATTTCGTTGAAGACGTTCAGTGGGGTCTGGAACTGAAATCCTTGGAGGTTCAAAAAGACACTGATCAATTCTTGAACCGCTCTTCAGCTATCGTGGGACGAACAGTCATGACTTTGCGCATTTACCTGGTCATTATTGCGGCATGCACCATAGGTACTGCGGCCGCACAAACCGCGATGCCCACTTCTAGTGCTTCATCACGTGCGGTGGCACAGTGGGCAGTGCAGGTTCCTTCTGCAACGGTCACCTTTTCTTCCGCGCCCATTGATGCACGGGTCATCCTGGGTGAAACCTATGTACATGGCAGCATCAACGGTTCGCGCACTCTCGACGTTGTGCTGGATAGCGCTGCGAGCGTCAGCATTGTCGCGCCGCGATTGGCGGACGAGCTGCACCTCAAGACAGGTGAGACCAGAGTGGCCGCAGGACCGGGCAACGGGGGCGACAATCTGCTGCATATGGTTCAAGACGTGACGCTAAAGCTCGGGGCGACAATGCTTACCCGGCAAACCATCGCAGCGCTACCCATTGATTACGTGGCACAGCGAATTGGCGTCCCTACGGAAGGCATCTTCGGTGGCAATTTCTTTTCTCGCATGGTTATTGATGAGGACTATGCGGCGCATGCGGTACGCCTCATCGACCCCGCCACATTCACGCTGCCCGCAGGATTCGTGAGCATACCAGTGAATGTGGCAGGCTGGGTGGCATTTACACAGCTTACCCTTAAGGCTCCTGATGGCAGCAGGGTCTCGGGGACTTTCCTGATTGACAGTGGCCTGGTAGGCG
>Ga0210396_10002880_pt1 | contig 17325 bp, 18 predicted proteins | sample IncBWH17OmetaG_FD_155466 | JGI IMG/M metagenome (GOLD analysis project Ga0210396, IMG submission 155466) | Forest soil microbial communities from Barre Woods Harvard Forest LTER site, Petersham, Massachusetts, United States - Inc-BW-H-17-O ... | reverse complement strand
CTTGCTGTACGTCATTCCCACAGACGCCAACGCCGCCGGCGCAGTGTCCGATCTGCGAGGACGAGCGACAATTTGTCCCCCGGCGGCGTCAGCAGTGGACGACGCCGCAAGACCTCTCGGAAGATCATGTGAACGGCTGGGCCCGGCTCGAACCGGACCTGTTCCAGATTCAAACCCATCCCAGCTTCGCGATCGGACAACGTGCGCTGCTGGTGCGCACGCCGCAGGGCAACATCCTGTGGGACTGCGTGGCGCTGATCGACGATGCGACCATTGATCTCGCATCCGCACTACTACACGACCTGCCAGGATTGGGCCCGCGCGTTCAACTGCCAGGTCCACATCCATGCCGACGACCGGGAGTGGCTGATGCGGCCCGACCCGCACCTGCACTTTTGGGAGGGGGAATCGTCAGTGTTGGCAGACGGAGTAACGCTGGTTCGCCTCGGCGGCCATTATCCCGGCGGGGCTGTGCTGCACTGGGCAGCCGGAGCCAACGGGCAAGGCGCGTTGCTCACTGGCGACATCCTCCAGGTCGCGATGGACACCAGGCGTGTATCGTTCATGTGGAGTTATCCGAACATGATGCCGCTCTCCGAACGGACCGTGCGGCAAATAGCTGATACCGCGGCCTCATGGCGCTTCGAACGCATCTACGGCGCCTTTCCCGGCCGCAACGTCATGGCGGACGGCAACGCCGCGGTCGAGCGATCGGCCAAGCGGTACATTGAGCTGCTCAATGAGCGCTAAAGGAGAATGCCAAGCGCGGCTTCGCCGTCCGCGCTAACGTCGCTCGCCGCTCGCCGCTACTCGCGTCCATCGCATCCCGCGTTCCGCGTTCGTGACGATCGCGATACGGATAAAAAATGGCCGCTTTGTTCGTAATCCGAACAATCCTTGTCGTGGAGGTCCAATGCGAGCGCGAGGCCCGGTCACGATTTTTTTGGATCCAATTGCGCCCTCGACAGGATTATGAAGGCAAGCGTGTGGCTGATGAGCAGTACCGGAACATAAAGGGTCGGAATGTAGATACCGGCGCCGAAGAGTCCCGGGTCTGGAATTTGCGTGACGCCCTTGAAGTAGGCGTTCAACAGATCGGCCGCCCCCACCAGATTGAAGATCCAGACGATCGGAAGGGCGAAAGTCCAGCGCCAGGTGAGTGCCGCCATGGAAAGAAGCGCCAGGACTGCCGCTATGAAGTCGCCCCATCCGACTTGACCACCGAACCAGGAGGGAAGTTGGGGAGACACGAATCCAACCACCATAAAGTTCATTCCTTCAAACCGAAACGCACTCAGGGCGGCAAGGACTCTCAGCGCGTCGTATCGCGGCATTGAACGAAGCACTGGCCAGACATAGAGCCTCGTCATGACGGTACTGGCGACGAAGGCGCCGAAAACGCTCAGAACGAAGGGAAAATTAAAATCAGGGGGCACTTGGGAAATCCTTTGCTGGCCTTCAGGCTGTTGTCTCGGCTTCCCCGCCTACAAGCTTCGAAGGAAGTCGATCATCGCGGTGCTGACCTCTGGCGCGCGTTCCTGCTGGGTCCAATGTCCGCAACCCGGCAGCATGATCGGAGGCCGGAGTTTTGGGAGCAGTGCCGACTGCTTCGCGATGTCCTGGGAATAGACGGCGGCGACAAAATCGCGGTCGCCCGCCATGTAGAGCGCGGGAACGCTCACCGCCGCGCCAGTGAAGGGAGCCAGCAGCTCCCAGCCGCGATCGATGTTGCGCCACCAGGCAAGCGGTCCATGGAATCCGCTCCGCGTGAATTCCGCGACGTAAACATCGATGTCGGACTCGGTGACCCAGGCCGGCAAGGACGGTGGCTCGGCCAAGAGAGCACCCTTCCGGGGCACCATCCCGGCAGCGAACCCTCCACCCGCGGACGGCGGCCTGTCGCCCGAGAGCGAGAAGAACTGGGAACGGAACACGCGACGGATGTCGCGCCCGAGTCCCGCCTCAGCCTCAGGTGTCTGAAAGTAAAGTTGGTAGAACACCGCATTCTCGTTGCGCGGCATGAGCGTCGTCGGCGGCCCCTGGTCGCCAAACCCCCGCGAGCGGAACGGCGGGCTGAGCGCGATGACGGCCCGGAAGATGTCGGGGCGCAGAAGCGCCGACTGCCATGCGATCGCAGCACCAATGTCGTGTCCGGCGATCACCGCTTGCTTGGCACCCAGAGCATCGACGAGACCCACGATGTCGCCGATGTCGTGGAGAATCGTATACTTCTCCACGTCCTCCGGACGGTCGCTTCGCCCATAACCACGCAAGTCGGGAGCCACCGCACGGAATCCGGCTTTCGCGAGTGCCTGCAGCTGATGCCGCCAGGAATACCAGCACTCGGGAAAGCCGTGGCAGAGGATGACGAGCGGGCCTTCACCCTGCTCGGCCACATGCAGGCGGATGCCGTTCGCCTCAACCATCCGATGCGTGACCCCGGGCATCGCCGGATCCACCCAGGATGCAGGCTCTGGGGCGGCGCCGTCGGCTGCGGCGGCAGCAACCCTGAGCGGCTCCGCGAAAGCCGCGCCGACGGTGAGCGCGCCCCCCGCCCTGAGCATGTCGCGCCGGGAAAATGTCGTGCCTTGCATCAGGTTGTTCCTTGATTATCGAACATCTGTAGTCATCGGCTTGCGCTAGGGCTTGGCCATGAGCATGCGCAGCGCCATGAGCGGGCCGACCGGAATGAACTCCTCGTCAACCAAATTTTGCTTGCCCAATGGAAGGCCCTCCATGATCGCACGCGCCTCGGCGACATCCTTGGTGTCCAGCAGGAATACGGCTCCGCGACCATCGCCACGCGAATACCATTCGCGAATCTTGCCATTCAGATAGAGCTGCACGGTTTCCCGAATTTCGGCTGGCATGACGGCCATGACCTGCTCACGTGAGATGCCCGCCTTAACGGTCAGAATAACGATTACGCCAGTCGTTGTGGGCGAGAGGGCCTGGGCTTGGGCAACGGATGAATTGGTCATGGAGTAAGCGCCTATCAGGGTGAGGGTGAGTGCGAAGACCACGTTACGGAGTGCGTTCGTGGTTCTCGTTTCTGCGATCGCGGTGGGCTCCTTTGATGTGTGATTTACAGCCGCTTCCCGCGAGTGACTATTCGCGATAATGTCGATGGGGTATGAAGCAGAACTTCACAGTCAGGCAGGGCGCGCTCGACGGCGTAGAGGCGTTCCTGAGCGTTTCCCAGCACCGCAGCTTTCGCAAAGCGGCTGCGGAGCTTGGGGTGACACCATCGGCGATGAGCCAGGCGGTACGCGCACTCGAGGCGCGCGTAGGCGCAGCACTTTTCATCCGCACGACGCGCAGTGTAGGCCTGACCGAAGCCGGCGAGCGGTTTCTTACGCGCGCAAAACCCGCATTCGAGGAGCTTGTCGCCGCAAGCGAGGTCGCGCGTGACCTTGGGCAGCGGCCTGCCGGACTATTGCGCCTCACGGCGCCGCGGGCGGTGGTGCCGCACCTGCTGGAGTCGGTGATCGCGTCGTTCTGCCGGGCCTATCCCGACGTCGAGGTCGAGATCGCCGCAAGCGCGGACCTGGTCGATATCGCCGCCGGAGGATTTGACGCCGGCATCCGGCAAGGCCAGTTCATCGAGGCCGATATGATTGCGGTCCGTCTGACGCCGCCGCACCCGCTGGCTGTGGTCGGTAGCCCCGGCTATCTGCGCCAACGGCAGCGGCCGGAGCACATCGATGATTTGCGCCGGCACGCCTGCCTGCGCATGCGCCGCTCGAACGGGTCGATCGCACCCTGGTCTTTGGTCAACGGCAACGAAGCCGTCGAAGTCATCGTTTCGGGACCTTTTATTGGCAATGACGTGCCCACGATGCTTGGCGCAGCCGTCGCAGGATTGGGCCTTGCGCAGGTGCCCGGGCCGATCGCAGCCAGCGCGGTGAAAGCGGGGAAACTCGTGCGCGTGCTGGAACCGTTTGCACCAACGGTGCCTGGCGTGTTTCTTTACTATCCTAGCCGCAATCAAATGATGCCGAAGTTGCGAGCCTTCATCGATCACATAAAGAGCCGCTCGGGCGGTACCGGCAAAACCCGAAGTCGCATTGATGACAAGCCAAAACGCGGGTTGAAAATGCGCTGACCTGCTCCAGCGTCACCACGGGATCGTTTCGTTTTCCCAGCGCGTGAACGTGCCGGTCGGGCTGTCCGGGCCGAGCAGCGCAACGCGCACCGCCTCGCGGGCGCCCTCCTCGACAGTCTCCGTGCCCGCATATCCGTTGAGATTCGTCCTCGTGAAGCCCGGGGAGACAGCGTTGACCTTGATCCCCTCGTTCTCGAGCTCGATCGCCATGGCGACGGTCAAGGCGTTGAGAGCCGTTTTGGATGAAGGGTAGACGGGGCCAAAGATCGAGCGGTGGGCGAAGGCCGGATCCGCGTTCCTCGTCAGCGAGCCGACGCCGCTCGACACGTTGACGATGCGGGCATTCGGCGTCCCGCGCAGCAACGGCAGCATCGCCTGGTAGACGGCAAGGACGCCGAACACATTGGTCTCCCATACCGCGCGCATCTCATCGAGGGACACGTTGCTCGGGCGGGTCGTGGCTGCGTATTCTTCGACGGACTGGCCGGGCCGCTTATTCGTATTCGAGATCGCCGCGTTTTGGATGAGCACGTCGAGCCGGCCAAACTCGCTGCGGACGCGTTCGGCCGCGGCGGCGATAGAAGCCTGATCTGTCACGTCGAGCTGGAGCGCGTGGGCGTCCGACCCAACCTCCTTGGCAGCAGCCTCGCCGCGCTTGGGGTTGCGTGACCCGACCAGCACGACGAAGCCGTGGGCAACAAGTTCCCTTGCGATCTGAAGACCAATTCCTTGATTGGCCCCGGTGACCAGGGCGACGCGCTTGTCTTGCATGAGGCATCCTCTTATTGGCGTTCAGGCGCGGTCGGTCGGCTCCGGGTTCAGCTCGACGAGGCCAGGCTCACGGCGTCAGCACCGGCGGGGATTCGCATCGGGCTCAACGGATCGTTCACCGCGCGCCACACCGCTTCGGCCACGTCCTGCGCGCGGGTGATCGGCCCCGGCTCGCCAAAGCGCGCGAAGACGCTCTTCACGAGGTCGGCATAGGCCTCGTGGTCGAGGCCCTGCCTGTACGCGTTATCGCCGAAACGGGTCTCGGGCGAACGCCCCGGCATCACCAGGCGCACCCGAACGTTGAATGGCTGGAGTTCCAGCGCGAGCACTTCGGTGAACGCGTTCACCGCCGCCTTGCTCGCAGTGTACGCGGCGAGCAAGGGGATCGATTTCAAGGTCACGCTCGACGTGACGTTGACGACGACGCCAGCCTTGCGCCGCCTGAACTGCGGCACCACCGCCTGCGTCAAAGCCATCGTGCCGAAGGTGTTGGTTTCGAAGAGCTCGCGCACCGTCGTCATCGAGGCCGCCTCGAAGGGCGACGCCGCGCCGAAGCCCGCATTGTTGACGAGAGCGTCTATCGGCCCCGTGGCCTCGACGGCCTGACGGATGCTCCCCGGATCGGTGACGTCGAGCGCGAGTACGCGCAGGTGCCCGGAACGAGGCAGCACGTCCTCGCGCGGCGTGCGCATCGTGGCGACGACCTTCCAGTCGCGATCGAGAAAGGTTTTGGCGGCTTCAAGTCCGAAGCCGGACGAGCATCCGGTGATCAAGATGGTTTTCATGGGGACTCTTGGAGCTGGTTGACCGTACCAAGACGATAGATCGCCGCAGCCGGACCTTCTATAATCGAAAGTCCAAGATTCATTTGCAGGAGTCCGGACATGATCGACCCGCTCGCGGAGGTCGTCACGCTGCTCCAGCCGGGCGCCCGGTTCTCGAAGCTCATTGTCGGCGCCGGCCCGTGGCACATCCGCCGCTCGGATGCCGGGCAGCCCTTCTACTGCGTCGTCCTCGAGGGTGCCTGCCGGCTCGCCGTCGACGCGCACGAACAGATTGAACTCCTGTCGGGCGACTTCGTCCTGATCCCCGCGGCTTACGGCGTCGCGATGTCCAGCCTCACGCCTCCCTTGGAAGAAGCCCCTCAAACCTTGCCCGTCGCACTCGCCACCGGCGAATTCAGGATCGGCGACCAGGACGGCCCAACCGACCTGCGGATGCTGGTGGGCCACTGTAGCTTCGGCTCCCCCGACGCAGACTTGCTGGTCTCGCTGCTTCCCCAGTTCATACACGTGCGCGGCGAACCGCGGCTCGCCACCCTCGTGCAGTTCGTGAGAGACGAGTTTCGCGAGCGGCGTCCGGCTCGCGAAGTCATCCTCGCCCACCTCCTCGAGGTTCTCCTCATCGAAGCGCTCCGCTCGACAGCGAGCACCGCTGCGTCGCCCGGGCTCGTGCGCGGGCTCGCCGACGAACGCCTTGCCGTGGCGATACGACGAATGCACGAAAGCCCGACGAGAGCGTGGACGATCGCACAGTTGGCGAAGGAGGCCGCGCTCTCCCGTTCAGCGTTCTTCGAGCGATTCAGCCGTGCAGTTGGAGTCGCGCCGATGGAGTATTTGCTCGCCTGGCGCATGGCCTTGGCAAAGAACATGCTCCGGCAAAATGAAATTGGCGTCGCCGAAATTGCCGAACGCGTCGGCTACAGTTCCGCAAGCGCGTTCAGCGTCGCATTCACCCGCCATGTCGGACTGCCACCGACGCGGTATGCGCGGCAGCAGACAGAACCGGCGACGCTTGCAGCCTCGACACTCCCCGATAGTCACGACAGCCATCCGAAGTAGCGATCAAGTCGAGGCAGAGGCACCGCCCCTCACTCCCACTCGAATGTTTCGCATCGCCCGGCGACCTGCCGCGCGTCAGTCGCGCGATATGGCCAGTCCCGCGAGAAGCGGCGCGTACGCGGCGAGCCTGCGGGATACGAACTCGGTGAAGAGCCGCACGCGCTTCGTCTTGCGTGTCTCCCCCTGGGTGAGAAGCCAGAGCGTTCCGTACATGTGCAGGTCGGCGCCCGGCACCCTCACCAGTAGGGGGTCGGCATCGCCAACGAAGCACGGCAGTGTCGTCATCCCGAGCCCTTGCCGTACAGCAACGATCTGCGCCTCGCCGTCCGTGGTCCTGAATGGAACCCCCGTGGTGCGAACCTCACCCTCGCCAGCCCAATCCGGAATTCCATGACTGCTTATGACGATCCACCGGATGGGATCAGGCGCGCCCGCACGCCACGCGGCTAGTCGATCGCGGGACATGTAGACGCCGCCGAACAGCTCCGGCCCTTTCAGGCCGTGAAGATTGAGCGGCAGGGTTTTGCGGTCGTAGACGACGCGGATCGCGACATCGGCCTCTCGATTGGTCAGATTTGCCAGCTCGCCGGACGACAGGATTTCCATCTCGATGTCCGGATGCAGACGCGCGAAATCGGCGAAGTCCGGCATGAGCAGGTGTGTCGCGAGGGGCGGCGCCAGCGTCACCCGCAGAAGCCCGCGCACGCTCTGGTCGCGACCGAAGACGCGCGTCTCCAGCTGGTGCGACGACGCTTCCATCTGGTCCGCGAACTCGAGGACCTCCTCGCCCGCACCCGTCAGGCGGTAGCCCGAAGGCAGCTTTTCGAACATGTGCACACCGAGGCGTTCGTCGAGCTGGGCGATGCGTCGCAGCACGGTCGAGTGGTTCACACCGAGGCGCTCGGCGGCAGCTCGCACCGAGCCTCCGCGCGCGACGGCAAGAAAGTAGCGAACGTCATCCCAGTCGATCATGGTGCAATCCCGCACCGCGCGGTGCGCCTTCCAAAGCCCGTATCCAACACATCGAACAGCATCTCGTATGTGGGTGGCGCGGGGCGATTATCATAGCCCATGCCGATAAGTGCCCGACCTCCGAACGGCGGACGCCGATCGTCGCGGCTGGCGTCAGTCGTCCAGCCGGATCGATTTCGCACCACCGATGTGCGCGCTTCCGCACTCAACGCCTGACGCCGGCGGACCCATCTCGAGGTTCTCGGGGGCCTCCCCGAACGGCCAAAGACAGAGCCAAATAGGAGAAGTCATGGGAAAGCTTGAAGGTAAGGTTGCAGTCATCACGGGTGGATCGAGCGGCATGGCGCTGGCGAGCGCCAGGCGGTTCGTTGAAGAAGGCGCCTATGTCTTCATCACGGGCCGGAGGCAGGAGGCGCTCGACGAGGCCGTCAGGCTGATTGGCCGGAACGTGACCGGCGTCCGCGGCGACGCGGCCAATCTCGACGACCTCGACCGCCTGTTCGACACGGTCAAGCGCGTAAAGGGCAAGATCGACATCCTGTACGCGAGTGCCGGCACGGGCGAAGCGGTCCCACTGGGCGAGATTACCGAGCAGCATTTCGACGTGACCTTCGGCCTGAATGCGCGCGGCACACTGTTTACGGTCCAGAAGGCGTTGCCGCTGTTCAACGATGGCGGATCGATCTTCATGACCGGGTCAGTTGCTTCGATCAAAGGTTTTCCTGGTTACAGCGTCTATGCGGCCAGCAAGGCGACATTGCACGCATTCGCACGCGGGTGGCTCAACGAACTCAAGGGCAGGAATATCCGGGTGAACGTGCTGCACCCGGGACCGATCGCCACACCGATGCAGGACCAGGTTCTCACCGTGGAAGCGAAGCGGATGTTCGAATCCCTGATCCCGCGGGGAAAGATGGGTCGTCCTGAGGAAATTGCGGCGGCCGCGCTATTTCTTGCTTCAGACGATTCGAGCTTCGTGAACGGGGTGGAGTTGTCTGTCGACGGCGGCTTCTCGGCCATCTGAATTCGCGTCGGGGAAATCAATATCAACACGAGATCGGAGAAGCATTATGAGCTACGCGATTGTAGGATTCGGCAAGATAGGCCAGGCGCTCGCCCACGCCTTCGCCCGCAAAAACATCGATGTCACCGTCGCGAGCCGCCGGCCGCCCGAGGCGTTGGCGCCGCAGGCTCGGGCGATTGGACCCACGGTCGTCGCCAAGTCGCTGCGGGATGCAGTCGAGGCTGACACGATCATCCTGGCGGTCCCGTTCGGGGAGCATCGCGAGGTTGCGAAGGCCCTGCCAAGCTGGAAAGGCAAGACGGTCATCGACGCGATGAACGCCTTTGGAGTTGCCCCCGAGGAGCTGGACGGCCTCCCGGCCTCCGCTTTCGTCGCGAAGGCGTTCGCCGGCGCCAGGCTCGTGAAAGGTTTCAATCACTTGGGTGCGACTAAACTGGCTGCCGATCCGATCGTTGAGGGCGGCCACCGGGTCGTCTTTCTGTCTGGTGACGACGAGGACGCGATCGCTCCCGTGGAGGCCCTGGCCAAACAACTCGGCTTCGCACCCGTCAAGCTGGGAAAGCTCAACGAGGGCGGCGCGCTGGTGCACGCACGCGGACGCACCTGGGGCCAGCTCATCTTCCAGGATTTGTTCAAGAAGGAGCAGTAATCGATCTGCGACCGTGCGATCGACGCCGAGAACTGGTCGAGTGCGCTAACTTCTTCGAGCAGCGCGCGACCGGTACTCCCCCCTCGATCGTCCCCGGCGGCTTTGACGTGACGTCATAGACCACGCGGTTGACGCCCTTGACCTCGTTGATAATGCGGGTCGCGGTTTCGCCGAGGAATTTCATGTCGAAGGAATAGAAATCGGCAGTCATGCCGTCGGTCGAGGTCACAGCGCGCAGGCCCACGACATATTCGTATGTGCGTCCGTCGCCCATCACGCCGACGGTTTTGACCGGCAGCAGCACCGCGAACGCCTGCCAGATCTTGTCGTAGAGGCCGGCTTTGCGGATCTGATCGATATAGACCGCGTCCGCATTGCGCAGGATGTCGAGCTTTTCGCGTGTGATGTCGCCGGGGCAGCGGATCGCGAGTCCCGGTCCGGGGAACGGATGCCGGCCGACGAAAATCTCCGGCAGGCCCAACTCGCGCCCCAGCACGCGCACCTCGTCCTTGAACAGTTCGCGCAACGGCTCGACCAGCTTCATGTTCATGCGCGCCGGCAGACCGCCGACATTGTGGTGGCTCTTGATCGTCACCGATGGGCCGCCGGTGAACGACACGCTCTCGATCACGTCGGGATAGAGCGTGCCCTGCGCGAGGAATTCCGCGCCGCCGATCTTCTTCGCTTCCGCGTCGAACACGTCGATGAACAGCCGCCCGATGGTCTTGCGCTTTTGTTCGGGATCGGTGACGCCCTCAAGCTCGCCCAAAAACTGCTTCGAGGCATCCACGTGAACCAGCGGAATGTTGTAGTGGTGCCGAAACAGGTCGACGACGGTTTCGGCCTCGTTCAGCCGCAACAACCCGTGATCGACGAATACGCACGTCAGCTGGTCGCCGACCGCCTCATGGATCAGCAAAGCGGCGACCGATGAATCGACACCGCCGGACAACCCGCAGATTACCTTCCCCTTACCGACCTGGGCGCGGATCTTCTCGATCGCCGCTTCACGAAACGCGCGCATCGTCCAGTTGCCGGCCAACCCTGCAACCTTGCGGACGAAATTGCGAATGAGCTTGGCGCCGTCGGGCGTATGCACCACTTCGGGGTGGAACTGCATGGCGTAGAATTTTCGCACATCGTCCGCGATCACGGAGATCGGCGAACCATGCGCGCTCGCCACGCCGCGAAATCCCTTCGGCAATTGCGTGACGCGGTCGCCATGGCTCATCCAGACGTCGTAGCGGCCGCCCTTCTGCCAGACGCCGTCGAACAGCGCGCAGTCGTCGGTGACTTCGATGGTGGCGCGGCCGAATTCGCGGGTCAGCCCGGCCTCGACCTTGCCGCCGAGCTGCTGCGCCATGGTCTGCTCGCCATAGCAGATGCCGAGCACAGGAATTCCTGCATTGAGGATCGACATCGGAGCGGCGGGCGCATCCTTGTCCAGCACCGAGGCCGGACCGCCGGAAAGGATCACGGCTTTCGGCTGCATCTCACGGAAGGCGGCTTCGGCCTTCTGGAACGGGACGATTTCGGAATAGACGCCCTCCTCGCGAACGCGGCGGGCGATCAGTTGCGTGACCTGGCTGCCGAAGTCGACAATCAGAATCTTGTCATGCGCCGAGGCCACCGAGGGCGTCGACTCGCGGGCTTGCTGGGCTGCTGTCATATCAAGCAATTACGCGACGGAGGCCGGGGTCGCAACCCTTGAAAAACGGGCTATCCACGTCATTCCGGGCGCCTTTTCCTGTCATTCCGGGGCGACGCGGAGCGTCGAGCCCGGAATCCATTTCTCCCAGCATTCTTGCGGCTCGATGGATTCCGGGCCTGCGCCTAGCGGCGCATCCCGGAATGACAACTGAGAGCTATCCTCCCCGCTTCAGCACCGACACATAAAACCCGTCCGTACCCGTCCGGCGTGGGGTCATCAGAAGCCCCTCGGCCGACTGCAGCGTGGCGGTGGCGAAATCCTCCGCCTTGTCCCAGAGCGCGGTCACGGTCTCGCCAGGAGGCACTACCGCGAAATCCGCACTCTGCGCCAGAAATTGCCGGATCTGGCCGCCGTTTTCGGCAGCAAGCACCGAACACGTCACATAGGCGATGCGGCCACCCGGCTTGACCAGATGAGCCGCGCGATCAAGTACTTCGGCCTGGTTTTTGAGGCGCTGTTCAAGCGCGCCCGGCCTGATCCGCCATTTGGCGTCGGGGTTGCGCCGCCAGGTTCCGGTTCCCGTGCAAGGCGCATCGATCATCACGAGATCGGCCGAAGCGCGGATATCGGACAACGCGTCGCCCTCACCTTTCGGCGTGCGCACGTCGCAATTGTGGATGCCGGCGCGCGACAGCCGCTCGTGGATCGGCGCGAGCTGGCGCTTGTCGCTGTCGGTGGCAATCAGCCGACCCTTGCCCTGCATCATCGCGGCCAACGCCAGCGTCTTGCCGCCGGCGCCGGCACAGAGGTCGATCACCTGCTCGCCGGGTTTCGCCGCCGAGAGCAGCGCCGCCAGTTGCGAGCCCTCGTCCTGCACCTCGAACGCGCCCTTGATGAAGGCTTCCTCGGCATGGATGCCGGGGTTGCGGGCGTCGGCGGATAGATCAATGCGAAGTCCGAGCGGCGACCACGGCGTCTCCATGGTGCCGAGATGGGCGGTCGAAGCCAGCACCTTCTCGCGCTTGGCTTTCAGCGTATTGACGCGCAAATCGAGCGGCGCGCGGCTCGCCATGGCGGTAGCTTCAGCCACGCGGTCCTCGCCGAACACTTCCGCCAGATGCGGGTCGAGCCATTCCGGGTAATCGCCGGCAATTGGTGGAGGCGCCTTCGCGAGCGAATTCGAAGTCAATGCTGACCGTTCGCCATCGGTCAAAGCGGATGGCGCGAAACGGCTGCCGTCGCACAAGGCCGCGATCGCCTCCGCATCGAGCTTGCGCTCAAGATGGAGCATGCCGAGCAGGCGCGCGCGCGGCGTGTCGTCGCCCATGATCCAGGCGCTGGAAGCGCGCCGGCGCAGCACGTCCCAGACCAGGCCGGAGATCGCGGCGCGATCGCCCGAGCCGGCAAAGCGATGGGCGGTGCCCCACTCCTTCAGGGCTTGAGCTGCGGGAACACGCTGGTCGTCAATGGTCTGGATCAGCTCGATGGCTGCGGAAAGCCGCGCGGCGGGGGTCATTCAACTCTTTCGATTGGGGTCATGGACGCTTCAAATGAGAAGCAAAATCCTGAGTGCGAAATAGACCCACATCGCGAGCAGCACAAGCACGCCGGCAAGCCAGGCCATCGAGCGCCGGCCGAGATCGTTGGAACTCACGAAAATGCCGGCATGCACGAAGCGCGTCACCACGAACACCCAGGACAGCATCACGATCACGAGGTCGGCATGGCGGATCGGCAGCGCGATCGCGATCAGGACATAAAACAGCACCGGCAGTTCGAACTGGTTCCGGTAGCAATTGCCGATCTGGGTGGCGCGGGTGGGCCAGTTCGACTGGCCAAGCGCAATATCCTTGATCTTGGTTTCCCGGCTCACCAGCGCCGAGCGGCGGGCGCCGACCATGCCGAGCAGGAGCGCGAAGGTCAGCCCGATCAGGACGAAGACCGGCAAGAGAACGCTCTGGATCGACATGTCAGCCCCCGATTCCCGTGAATGGCGCCTCCCCCGCTATAGCGGCGAGCCGCCTCCGTGACAATGAATTGGCCCAGGAATAGACGACTGCGGCTTGAACCGTGGCCGCGGGCGAGGCGACCAACCGTCACCTGTTGGCGTTCGTCTTCCCTTTAGCCCCGAAGAGGCTGCGATGAACCTCGATCCGCTCCATAGCGCTTACACCGAATTGACGAGTCTAGTCTGGGGTGCGGCTGATATTTGGCCCGATTTGAGCGCCGACGACGGAACCGGTCTGCTGATGCCGGCACTGACAGGGGTCGTTGCGGCCGTGACCGTGGCGCTGGCGCTCGCGATCTACTTCCAGACCGGTTATCGCAGCTACCGTGACATGATCCGTCACGGCCTTGCGGCGGCAATCGGCCTCGCCTTGATGGCGTTCGTGATCTACGACATGCGCAACGCCGCAATGGCCTATCTCGTCAAAGCAGCGGACAGGCCTGCCGCCGAATTCGAGCTGCAGTGGCAGAAGACGACGGAACGGGCCAAAGCACTCACCGCCGAGATGGAACGGAATATCCGCACATCGTCAGAGGCGCATCAGGGTTGAGCGGCCGAGGTTAGCCTCTCGATCATACTTCCGGTAAGCTCCAGCCAACGAAGAGATACCGTCTTGGTATCCGTTTGCGGGAGTGAAAACATGCGGCTGAAAGATCGTATCGCCATCGTGGTCGGCGCCGGCCAGAGCCCCGGCGAAGGCATGGGCAACGGCCGCGCTACCGCGATGACATTTGCGCGCGAAGGCGCGTTTGTGCTGTGCGTGGATCGTAATCTATCTTCAGCGCAGGAAACCGCCGGGATGATCGAAGCCGAGGGGGGCAACGCGATTGCGTTTGAAGCCGATGTCACCAAAGAGCGCGACATCAAGGCGATGGTCGACGAAGCACACAAGCGATGGGGCCGCATCGACATCCTTCATAATAACGTCGGCGTCAGTCTCGCCGGCGGCGATGCCGAATTGCTTCAAATCACCGAACAGGCGATCGACAATTGCGTCGCGATCAATCTGAAGAGCTGCATCCTGGCCGCGAAATACGCAATCCCGATCATGCGCCAGCAAAAGAGCGGCGCCATCATCAATATTTCCTCGATGGCGGCGATCACCACCTATCCCTATGTGGCCTACAAGTCGACCAAAGCGGCGATGATCGCCTTCACTGAGCAACTCGCCTATCAGAATGCCGAATACGGCATCCGCGCCAATGTGATACTGCCGGGGCTGATGGACACGCCGATGGCGGTCGACACCCGCGCCAAAGCCTTCAAGAAAAGCCGCGCAGAAGTTGCCGCCGCGCGCGACGCGCAGGTCCCGCTGCGCGGCAAGATGGGTACCGCCTGGGATGTCGCCAATGCGGCACTGTTTCTGGCCTCCGACGAGGCAAGCTTCATCACCGGCGTGACGCTGCCGGTCGATGGCGGGGCCAGCGTGCGGCGGGGCTAGATCGGTCTGCCGCACCCGCAGCCGTGGGCCAACCAAAATGTCAAACAGACGCGGTACACTGTTCGGGTAACGCGACAGGGGATACCGCCGTGGCTGAATTTCGCCTGACCCAGATTTCAGATACGCACCTCACCCGCAATTTTGCTGTTCTGACGGACAATTTTCATCGCGTCGGTGAGCATATCGATGCGAACCGGCCCGATCTCGTCATCAACACCGGCGACGTATCCTGGGACGGCCCGTCCAGCCGCGCCGATATGGAATTCGCCTTGGCGTTACACGCCGCACTGCCGGTGGATTGCCGCTACTTGCCCGGCAACCACGACATCGGCGACAACCCGACCGCGGTCAGCAGCGCCCCCTCATGCCCCGCGACGGAGGAACGCCGCGAGGCCTTCGTTTCGGTCTTTGGCGAAGACCGCTGGCAATTCGAGGCTGCGGGTTGGCGCTTTATCGGGCTGAACTCGCTGATCATGAACACGGGAATCCTGAGCGAGCTGGAACAGGAAGAGTGGCTGACCTTGCAGCTTGCGGGCGCGAACAGAAAGCCGGTCGCGCTGTTTCTGCACAAGCCGCTATTTTTGAATACGCCGGAAGATCCCGAAGAGGTGGCTACTGCGATCCGCTTTGTTCCGCAGCCCGTGCGTGCGCGATTGGCGGCATTGCTCGGAAAGTCCAACGTCCGGCTTGTCGCAAGCGGTCATGTGCATCAGCGCCGCGATTTCACTTACGCGCACGCCCGGCACATCTGGGCGCCATCTGCCGGATTCATCGTCCCGGACCGGATGCAGGACGTGATCGGCGTGAAGGAAACCGGGCTCGTGGAGTATCGGTTTCGCCCCGAGAGTTTCGAGGTTCGGCATGTCCGCGCACCCGGTCAAATCGATATTAGCCTGGACGATATTTTCGCCAACCGCGGCTAACATTCACGGCTTGGTCGCCGGTATCGTCAGCCGCAGAAAACTCATGACGCTGCCGATGGCGGCAAATCCCGCACCGAGCGCGAGCGCCACTGTCGCGCCTTCGCGGCCAGCCAGTGTGAAGCAGAGCGCGGCCAGCGCGGCACCGATCGTTTGTCCGGTCAGGCGCGCGGTCGCAACAATGCCGCTGGCCCCGCCGCTGCGGCCGGGCGGCGCGCTCGACATGATCGCCCTTAAGTTCGGCGTCTGGAAGAAGCCAAATCCAAACCCGCAAATCGCCATGCGCCAGACGATGTTGAAGATGCTCGGCTCGGTCGGAAGCATCGCCAGGAGCGCCATGCCGATCCCGAGCAGGACGAGGCCGACACCACCGAGCAGCCCTACCGGATAACGATCGCTCAAGCGGCCGGCAACGGGCGCCATGATCGCCGTCACGAGTGGCCACGGCGTCATGAAGAAGCCGGTCGCGACCTGCGTCCGGTGCAGAACGTCCTCGAAGTAAAACGGCAATGAGACGAAGCCAAGCCCCTGGATCGCAAACGAGCAGACCGCCGTGGCCGCCGAGAGCGCGAACATCGGACGGCGGAACAGATCGACCGGCAACATCGGCGCCGGATGATCGGCCTGGCGGCGGATCAGGACGATCCCCAACACCAGTCCCAGAACGAGCTCAGCCGACACCAGACCCAATTGAGCCTTATGCGCCGCGCTGCCGACACCGAGAATGACGAGGCCCAGGCACGACGCGGCCAGAAGCGCGCCGACAAAATCGAAGCCATGTTTGGCGCGCGGCGTCGGCGGCAGGGTCCGCATGCCGATCGCCATCGCCACAAGACCGAAGGGAATGTTGACCGCAAACAGCCAGGGCCAGGTCCCGAACGCGAGAATACTGGAAGCAACCGTCGGCCCGAAGGTGAAGGCGGTGCCGACGACCATCGCGTTATAACCGTATCCGCGGCCGAGCATCCGGCTTGGATATATGAAGCGGATCAGCGCCGAATTCACGCTCATGAGGCCGCTGGCGCCGAGGCCCTGAAGTATCCGCCATACCAGCAGGCTCGGCAGCGACCAGGCGCAGGCGCATCCGAGCGACGCAATCGTGAACAGCAACATCCCGCCGAGATAAATGCGCTGGTGGCCGACGATTTCGCCGAGCGCGCCGAGCGGCAACAACGTTGCGACCAGCGCGATCTGATACACGTTGACCACCCAGACCACATCGGCCGGGCTCACTTTCAGGTCAGCGGCGATCGCCGGCAACGCGATATTGGCAATTGCCGTGTCGAGGGACGCCATCCCCACCGCGACGGAGATCGCGACGACCGCCCAGATCCGGCGCTCGAACGGCAAGCCGTCCATCGGCGGCGACGCCGGCTTTGCGACCTTGACCTCCTGCAACATCCGGCAGACCTTTTCCCGCGAAATGGCGCGCTGCGCCCCATGCGGGCGGATGTACTATGGAAGCAGGGCCACCCCCATACGCCATGTTGCATGATGCGTATGCGGCGAGCAGCGGTTCTACTGTACCCGCGCTTTTCCTTCGTCGTCCCCGCGGACGCGGGGACGACAACTGATCCGGTGCTGTCGATTACGCCCCGCCCGGATAGTTCGGCGCCTCACGCGTAATCGTCACGTCGTGGACATGGCTTTCGCGCAGGCCCGCACCGGTGATGCGCACGAACTGCGCCTTCTCGTGGAATTCGGCGATGTTGCGCGCGCCGACATAGCCCATGGCGGCGCGCAGGCCGCCCGCGAGTTGATGCATGACATTTGCGACCGGCCCCTTGTAAGGCACCTGCCCCTCGATGCCTTCGGGCACCAGCTTGAGCGTGTCCTTGATGTCCTGCTGGAAGTAGCGATCGGCCGAGCCGCGGGCCATCGCGCCCACCGAGCCCATGCCGCGATAGGCCTTGTAGGAACGGCCCTGCCACAAGAATACTTCG
>Ga0210396_10002879_pt1 | contig 17331 bp, 16 predicted proteins | sample IncBWH17OmetaG_FD_155466 | JGI IMG/M metagenome (GOLD analysis project Ga0210396, IMG submission 155466) | Forest soil microbial communities from Barre Woods Harvard Forest LTER site, Petersham, Massachusetts, United States - Inc-BW-H-17-O ... | reverse complement strand
ATAAGAACCACCTCAGCCAGGGACACCGTACTAAGGTCTTCCACGAGGCAAAAAACATAGTCACCGGGCCGGTTTTCCGGTTTCATCGTTCTTAAGAGCTTATCCAGGTCTTTTTCTCCTGTCATGATTTATTTTTTAAAAAGGATGGTCACGCCGATGGATCCTGTCCAGTCCGTTAACGTCATAGCCGAAATTTACAACAACTGAATGATTTTCAAAAATTTGAAATGTCATCAATCGAATTGCTGGAAGCAAACGAAAATTATCCGAACAAAAATTTCAAATTTTAGATACTCGTTTCCGTTAGATTTATTTTTTTCGATTTTCTTCCTTTCGTATCTTTATACAGTCTCTCAGGTACTTTCCAACCCACTTACATTTTCCTTTTAAACATTCATTGGTAAACCGCATACGAACGGCGGAGTTGGTGTGTTTTGTTCGATGTGATCTTATGGGACACAATAGAGATATTTTGTGGAAAGGCCTTTTGGAGTGGGTGTTCGACGATCTGCTGCGGTTTCTGTTTCCGGAGGCCGACCAGGTCTTTGATCTGAAAGCACCACTGAGTTTTATGGATAAAGAATTGGCCCGGCTTTGTCCTGAACCGGGGGGAGAGCATACGGTCCGTTTCGTCGATAAACTGGTCAAGGTCGAATTGAAAAAAAAGCCAGGGGGATCTGCCCTTTTCCATTTGGAGGTCCAGGGACGAACGAAAGCGAAAGACCGGCCGTTCTTCGGTGAGCGCATGTTCCATTACTTTAATTTAATTTTTGCCCAATATCGGCAACCCCTGGCCGCTGTTGCGATCTTCACGGGTGGCGATGGTCACTTGATGCCTGGTGGGTATTCTTACGCGTTTATGGATACGAGAATTCCGTACTCGTATAAGACGATGAATATTGCAGATTATTCGGACGAGGAACTGATCGCCAGCGGGAACCCGTTTTCTTACGTGCTGTTGACGGCGAAATTGGGCTGGATACAAGGCAAAAGCCGGGAACGGCGATGGCTGGAGAGAAAGGTATTGATCTTTAAAAAGCTGTTCGAACAAGGCCTCTTCGAGCAGCGAAAGCTGCAGGCGATCCTGATCTTTATGGAACATTATTTACCCTTTAAAAGTAAAAAAATAATTCGTAACTTTAGGGAACAAGTTGATCAAATAACCGGTAAAAAGAACACTATGGATATCTTTGAACAAGTTGCCGAATGGCAGAAGCAGGATCTCCGGGAAGAAGGGAGGAATCTGGGGATTCAGGAAGGGCTTCGAGAAGGACTTCGAGAAGGACTCCAGGAAGGGTTACAAAAGGGGCTTCAAGAAGGATTACTAAAGGGTCAGGAGCAATCCGTGCGAAACCTGTTGTCGAATACAGAATTTTCTGTGGAAAAGATCGCTTCCCTGGTGGAGGTCCCGGTAAACTTTGTCAAAAAGATAAAGGCGGAGCTCGCATCTAAATAAATATGTTCCCCAAGCTATTGATGAAGCCGGCCGATTGGGCGGCTTTTTGATTTTACCCGATCAATGCGAATGTTGACCAGTTCCTCTAAGTCATGGACCATAAAGCTGCGTTAATGCAATTTCCATAAAAAAGTCTATATTTATCCGGTTACTATCAGGGAAATATGCTCCCCTTCCGTCTAACTAGCCGCTTAGCCATCATGAAGTAAATCTTTTAAGTTCAAAAACACTTAAAACTTTAACCATCATGATGAGAATAAAATTCACTCTGGCAATGCTCTTTGCCGTGACCCAACCCCCAACGACAATTAACTATTTCATCAACGGGTACTATTATAGAGGCAATCTGGCCGGAATGCCGCCAATAACTATTCGCCAAAACTGCAAATCATGAAAAAAATTGAAGCAATCATCAGAACTTCCAAATTCGAAGAAGTCAAAAACGAACTGAAGAAGATCGGCATTGATTTTTTTTCCTATTGGGAGGCCGCAGGCATCGGAAATGAGCATCTGCGGGAACATCACACTTATAGGGGAACTATTTTTGACACACAGTACATTTCCAGAATTTTCATAGCTATCGTGCTAAAAGACGCAAACGTTCAGAAAACGATCGATTGCATCGAAAAAGCCGCATATACGGGGGAGATCGGGGATGGGATGATCTTCACTTATAATATCGAGGAGTCCGTGAGGATAAGCAACGGAGCCAGGGGTGAGGCTTCAACTTCTGGCCCCGGAGACGAAAAACTTTGATCCAACAACCAAAACTAATTAATTATGTTTCGTAAAATAATTTTTGTTCTTTTTATCATAATCTCCGCGTTATCATCGACGGCATATGCTCAAAAAGCCCCAGACCCCAATGGCGGCAATACCGGAACAATAGCAGATCTGGACTCGACAGCTGGCAAGGTGATCGACTCCGTAGCGAAAGCAAAAGACACGACGGTGGCAGGCGTCAGCGCCTCAGTGAGCAAGTTGGCCAATGCAGTTAGCACACTTGCTAACGGAGACGGCCACAACAAGATATCTATCAATTTTGTCTGGCTTATGATTGGCGGATTCCTCGTATTCTTTATGCAGGCAGGGTTTGCATTGGTTGAAACAGGCCTGACACGCGCAAAAAACGTGGCACATACAATGGCCATGAATTTGTTTATTTATCCCGCCGGTGTGATTGGCTTTTTTATTTCAGGGTTTGCCATTATGTTTGGCGGCATGGGGGCCTTAGGCACGTTAGGTGGGTTCGACGGATTAAATCATGAAGTGGCCATTACCCTATTCGGGCACACGTTCGGCCTGTTTGGTGCAAAAGGCTTTTGCATGAATGGGGTATATGATGTCGGCGTCCTTGGGTTCTTCGTCTTCCAGGTGGTCTTCATGGATGCAACTGCCACCATTCCAACGGGTGCGATGGCTGAAAGATGGAAGTTCGCATCATTCGCGCTGTCGGGATTATTCGTCGGCGGACTGATCTACCCCATTTACGGTAACTGGGTCTGGGGGGGTGGATGGCTTTCGCAGCTTGGCGCCAATTTCGGGTTAGGCCATGGTCATGTCGATTTTGCAGGATCATCGGTAGTGCATATGGCTGGCGGCGTCCTGGCACTGGTTGGCGCAAAAATGATCGGTCCCCGACTGGGGAAATACAATAAAAACGGCTCTATCAACGCGATTCCCGGCCATAATATTCCAATGGCCGTCCTGGGCGCACTGGTCCTTGCATTTGGATGGTTTGGCTTTAACGCAGGTTCGACTCTTGCAGGAACTGACTTGCGCTTATCCGTTGTTGCGTTCAATACGTTGATCGCATCCTGCACGGGGGCGGCGGCATCGACATTATGGATATGGTTCGTTCGCGGAAATAAGCCAGACGTTACCATGATGGTGAATGGGCTGCTGGCGGGGCTGGTGGCTATAACCGCACCATGCGCCTTCGTATCGCCCATGGGGGCGGTGATCATCGGGCTGACATCCGGGTTGATCGTCGTCGAGATAACATTGATTGTAGAGAGAAAGTTAAAGATCGACGACCCTGTGGGTGCTGTGGCAGTCCATGGAGCCAACGGTTTGTGGGGGATCTTGTCGCTCGGTCTGTTTGCAGATGGAACCTATGGGGATGGGCTCAATGGGGTAAAAGGAGGGGTCAGGGGCCTGTTTTACGGAGACGGTGGGCAATTTGTCGCGGAATTGATCGGCGGCGTAGTTAATTTCGTGTGGTTTGCAGCGGCCGGTTGGATCCTGTTCAAACTGCTCGATAAGATCGCAGGCAACAGAGTTAAGCCGGAAGTCGAATTGTACGGCCTCGACCTCCATGAAATGGGATTGGATGGTTATGCAGGTGTCAAGATGGATAAGAACGCCGAAACGCCCTTATCGAGATAGATCACAACACAAGCCCGGCAATTTCTTGCGGTCAGGGGGCCTTCGTCGGTGAGGCGAGGGCCCTTATAATAGTCTCACTTTACTGCCGAAAAGTGACGAAAATGTTAAACCAGGCGATTCAGACACGTTCCTCCTTTCTTTGCCTGTCAAGAACCCGAATTCAGGAGATAGATTTTTTACAATCAACTCAATGATTCGATATGGATTCAAGCAGGAGAATTTTTATCAAGACCGCTGGGATAGGCGGGTTGGGACTTGGAATATTGCCGGTGTTAAATCGGCTGCCTGGTGTACCCCTTTTTTATAAGGGCTTCACCGGGAATCTTCCCCGGGCGACACCCGAATCACAAGGTGTCTCCTCCAAAGCAATCAGCCGCTTTATTGCCGATGTGAATGCTTCTGGTCTCGCCATGCACAGTTTTATGCTGGTACGACATGGGTATGTCATCGCCGAAGGCTGGTGGAAACCGTTTGAACCGGCCTTCAAGCACACCCTGTTTTCTCTTTCCAAAAGTTTTACCAGCACCGCCATCGGTTTGCTGGTAAAGGAAGGGAAATTGGATATTGATGCACCCATACTTTCTTTTTTCCCCGAAGATGCGCCGCCCAGCCCGAACGAAAATCTAAAAAAGATGAAAGTAAGGCATTTGCTGACTATGACCACGGGGCACGAAGAAGATTCAAGTCCCGCATTTTTTACTTCAAACCAGCCATGGACCCGAAGTTTCCTGGCTCAACCTGTAAAATTCGAGCCTGGTACTCATTTCACGTACGATACCGGCGCTACATATATGTTGGGCGCCGTCCTATATAATATTACCAGCGAGATCCTGGAAAATTACCTGGCGCCCCGGCTATTTCAACCGCTAAATATCGAGGGATGGGATTGGGTAACTTCTCCGCAGGGATTGAATATAGGGGGATATGGCCTGCGGGTGAAGACGGAAGACATAGCCAAATTCGGACAGCTCTATCTGCAAAAAGGAAAATGGAACGGCCGGGAAATTCTAACGGAGAGTTGGGTTGCTGATGCTACCGGTTATCAAACACCCTCGCAGTCGGACAATGGCATCGATTGGGAGCAAGGATATGGTTACCAGTTTTGGCGCCGAAGGCATGATATATACAGTGGTGACGGGCGCTATGGTCAATACTGTATCGTCATGCCTCATCAGGATGCCGTATTGGCCGTCACTGGTGAAATGCCGGGTATGCAAAAACCCCTGGACATCATATGGGATGATCTTCTGCCAGCGATGGTGGCCGGTACATTAGCAGAAAATCCGGCCGACTTAACAACCCTAAAAAAAGGGCTGGCCGCTTTATTGCTTCCTTTTACCAAGGGTTCCACCCATTCTTCTTTATCGGCCAAATATAGTGGCCGTCCCTTTTATCTTGATAAAAACGATTTCGGGGCAAAGAAACTCAGGTTTGATTTTTCCAGAGAGGGATGTTCGTTGGTAACTACTACTAAAGGGGGAAAAGAAATTACTCTTCGGTTCGGCTGGGAGAACTGGGTTATGAATGCCGAAAGCCAGGTATACCTGTTCCATCCGGATTCGGGCCTTTTTATGTCGCCTTCCAAACTAGCTGGCTCAGCCACCTGGCTTGGCAACGACATTCTGCGATTGGATACCCGGCTTGTGGAAGCAATGGGAGGCGATAAGATCACCTGTACATTTGCAGAGGACAAGGTGTCCATTTCTTTCCTGAACAGTATAGGAGAAAAAACGATAGGGTATCCGGATGCACCTGAAAAAAGGATGCCCCTAACGGGTACAATGGCAGCAGGCAAATTGAGTTTCTTGGTTTTGGGTAGCGACTCAGTTTGAATTTATTTTTTCGCGGGGATATATCTATCATAGAACGCACCCGTCCCTTTTGCGTCCAATCTGCCTACTATAAGTTCATCTGAACTATTACTTAAATCAAATTTGGGCCGAAGATGAATATGCTCTCTTGCTCCTATCGGAAGGTCGACAACATGGTTCTGATCTGTATCGGCTAATTTTAATAATATCGCTGCCAATGATCTCAAACCCTCTGGGTCTCCGTGAATCAAAATATTCTGCCATTTTGTTATTTCGCCATCACTTTCGTCTTCGTTTTGAGCAATAAATATGTCCAAATGCCCCTTAATTGTTGATCTGTATTTTTCCATATGTCAACTATTGACTAGACTGAATTCGAATCATCTAATATATTGGAGATCAATTTAAGATAAAATAACGATCGGTGTTGATGTCGAAGGCATTTCCCATGGCAGGCTATTTGCATCCCTTTCAGCACAAACTCTCCCTTCACTGACTAAAAATTTATTATTTATGAAAATGATCAGCACCGTTCGACCAGTAATCCTTCTCGTGATATTCTCAGGTCTGTTTTTACCACGAATATTAAAGGCGCAGGATGTTTCTCAACAGAGAATAATCGATGACAGCAAAACGGCCAAAGCCTCCTTTCTAAAGGCAGATCCATCCATGCAAAATCTCTTTAAGCACGCTTCCGGGTATGCCATATTTCCCAATGTAGGCAAGGGTGGGGTAGGCGTAGGCGGAGCCGCGGGTAAAGGAGCAGTCTATGCAAGAGGAGTCCTCGTTGGTACCGCCCAGATGGTGCAGGTAACCGTGGGAGCACAGGCAGGGGGCCAGGCATACCGCGAAATTATATTTTTTGAAAACAGAGATGCTGCGGATCGCTTCATGCAAAATAAAGTTGAATTCAGCGGACAAGTTTCAGCAATAGCTGTCAAAACGGGTGCATCTGCGAATGCGAATTATAGAGATGGCGTAGTTGTATTTTCCCAGGAAAAGGGAGGATTAATGCTGGAGGCTTCCCTAGGCGGGCAAAAATTTACTTACAAGGCATTAAAATAAGATAGGGCTGGAAATTTGGCAAAAACAAAGAGGCCGTCTCATAAATATGAGGCGGCCTTTTGGTTATATGGCGCCACCTGATGGCTACCATAGGAGATGGTTGGACAGTATAGGAACAGTAAATAAATTGGGGAGGGGTATTGCGGTTGGGGGAGCGGGAGGTGGTTGCCAAGGCAATTTACGCCTTTTTTAGGCAGCTTTCTTTCTCAGATTGTGGGCCAGGGCGAGTAAACCGATCTCTATGGTCACTTTGTCCATGCCCCGAAGCAGGAAGCGTTTGAACTGGTGGTTATGTTTGATCTGGGCAAAGACCGGTTCGGTGTCAAAGCAGCGTTGTTTTCGCTTTTGGATCCCTCGTTTGGTTTTTAATCGTTTCTCTGCTTTTTGTTTTAGGCGATGCCAGTTCAGGTTGACTTCGATAGTACGATAGTCATGATCCGGACTGCACTGGCCACGTAGCGGACAGTCGGAGCAGTGCCTGGATCGATAGCGGGTGAGGGTCTGTTCATAGCCACTGTGATTGGGCTTGATCCGTTCTTTTATCTTTTTCATGCCTTTTCCGGCCGGGCAGCTATATCGGTTGGTGGCCGCGTTATAGACAAATTGATCGGCCGCATACGGTTTGTTCTCACGTTTCTTATGCCTTTGGTCCCAGTCAAACCGATTATGCTTTACATAGGCGGTAATTTGTTTTTTTTCCAGCCACTGATAGTTCTGTTCACTGGCATAGCCAGCATCGGCCGTTACATTATTGGGTTGCTGACCGTAGTTGCGGATATGTTCTTGAAGGTGAGGGATCATTGTCCTGGTATCGGTCGGATTTTGGTGCAGGCTATAGGTGGCGATAAATTGATTGTGGGTGCTGATCTGTATATTATAACCAGGCTTTAACTGGCCGTTGCGCATATGGTCTTCCTTCATCCGCATGAAGGTCGCGTCCGGGTCGGTCTTGCTGTAGCTTTTACGAGTTCCCAATAGCTTTTCCTGTTGTTCATATCTGTCCAGCGCGGCCGGCCAGTGCTTACGGGCATAGTTGAGCTTTTGCCGTATTTTACTGTCTATTTTCTTTTCCTTTAAGGCGTTGTTGATCGCTTCGACCGTGGCCGTTACCTCTTCCTTTCCAATCTTCTTAAAGCTCGAAGGATCGGTGTCGTCCAATTCCGAGGCGGCTACCGACTGCGCATATTTCCACAACTCATCCAGCTGTTGTTTGATCCGTTCTTTACTGGTCTTGATCGCCTTGCCCCATACGAAGGTATACCGGTTGGCATTGGCCTCGATCTTGGTCCCATCCGTATACAGTTCTTTGAGGCTCAATAGTCCTTCCTCACATAACAGCAAGACCACCTGGGTAAAAATGGGCTGCAGCGTCTTGTGCAACCGTTGACCCCGGAACCGATTGATCGTATTGTGATCTGGCTTGCTCATACCGGTCAGCCACATAAAATAGATACTCTCCTGCAACGCCTGTTCGATCTTACGGCTACTGTAGATATTGTTGATGTAAGCGTAGACCAACGCCTTGAGCAGCATTCGGGGATGATAGCTGCTCGCTCCACCAGGCTTATACTGTTGCATTAACGCTGTGATGTCCACCCGCTCCAATACATCGTGGACTACCCGAACCGGGTGATCCGCAGCCACCAGTTCGTCCAAACTTGGGGGGAAGGCCATGAGCTGATGTTGGTGGTTGGCCTTGAACACCACCGACAGGGTTTTGCCTCTTGCCATGCCCTAATTTACCACAAAAACCATACTGGGCTTGACTTTCAGCCTACTAACTTATACAGTCCAACTGTGCATAAACCTATCCAAAAAACTGAAAATGAAAAAAGGGTGCCTCATTTTACTTTTGAGACACCCTCTTTCGATTTTGGTCGGGACGACTGGATTCGAACCAGCGACCCCTTGCACCCCATGCAAGTGCGCTACCGGGCTGCGCTACGTCCCGAAAACCGGCCGGTCGGGTGGCGAACGGCCGTTTCGTGGGGTGCAAAGGTAAGGGAAAAGGGGATTATTTTGGATAAACTGGCTTTAACTTTTTTTTGAAGGCGGAGTTTTCAATAATTGGCTTAAAAATTGCGTTAAACCAGCAACTTCAATACACATCTTATCGTATAACTCTAGTATAGCTCTACTTGTAGACGAACCTCCTCTAATTGCTCCCAAAACCGTAGTCTCTTCAACCTTACTCCCTTGTAATCTGCCGTTGGCATTAATCCATGTTCCCTGCGTAAAACCTCGCATCACCACTCTTTTGCCAATTAAATTCTGAACTGGAAAATGAAACGCATCCTTCTGGTGGGACTTCTATTCCCGCTACTTACCCATGCCCAATGGAATGTCAACCTTTACGGAGGTTTTTCCAATTACATCGGCGATCTGCAGTCGAGCCGTTATACAACATCGCAGTCCAACGGTTCTTTCGGCGCCGGCATCCAATACGACCTGAGCGGTCATCTTTCCCTGCTTTCCAATTTGACCTATGGCCGGATCTCGGCCGCCGACGGATATAGCAAACTGGCTGATCTGCGGGCCCGCAATCTCAATTTCGAATCGGTGATCGGCGAATGGAACCTCTTGCTGGAATACAACCTGCTCGATCTCCGCGTCCACCGGCTGACGCCTTATGTCTTCGGCGGCATCGCCCTTTTCCACTTCAACCCATACGCCTACGATACCACAGGCAAAAAGGTCTATCTGCGGCCGCTGAGCACGGAAGGGGAGGGACTGTCCGAATATCCCAATCGCAAACCCTATGCGCTGACCCAGCTCTCGATCCCCTTTGGCGGCGGCATCAAATTCCGTGTGTCGGAGAGGGTAGTGCTGGCCTATGATATTGGCTTCCGAAAGACGTTCACCGACTATCTCGACGACGTAAGTACGACGTATGTCGCCCAGAATGTATTGCTGGCGGAACGCGGACCGGAAGCCGTGGAGATGGCCTATCGCGGCAACGAGCTAAAGGACGGCGCCGCTTATCCCGCAGCGGGCACGGTCCGGGGCAATCCAAAACATAAAGACTGGTATTATACGTCCGGGCTGCGCGTGACGATCGCGCTGAATGACGGATCACAAATCCATCACCGGCACAACGGCGTGATCGATTGCCCGAAACGGGTATATTGAGAAATGGGGCGTATTTTTGCTCCATGGCTTATAAGAACCAGCAGGAATTCATCCAGGCATTGGAAAAGGCAGGAGAACTGGTGCGTATCCAGCGTTTCGTCGACCCGAAGCTGGAGATCGCCGAGATCACCGATAGGATCAGCAAAAGCGGCAACGGCGGAAAAGCGTTGCTTTTTGAAAACACAGGCACGGACTTCCCGGTGCTGATGAACGCCTACGGCAGCGAAAAACGCATGTGTATGGCCTTGGGCGTGACCCATCTGAACGATGTGACCCGCGAGATCGAAGCCCTCTTCAAACTGCTTTCCGCACCGAAGGAAGGCATCCTCGACAAATTGAGACTACTTCCCAAATTAGGACAGTTCGCCAGCTGGATGCCGGTGGTGAAAAGCGGCCGCGGGGAATGCCAGGAGGTCGTGCTGACGACGCCGGATATCGGCAAGCTGCCCGTGATCACCTGCTGGCCCAAGGACGGCGGCCCCTTCATCACCTTACCCATCATCCACACCAAGGACCCAAACACCCTGTCGCGGAATGTCGGCATGTACCGCATGCAGATCTTTGGGCCGACGCTTACCGGCATGCACTGGCATAAGCACAAGGTCAGCGCCCGGCATTTTGCCGAATACAAAAAGACCGGCCGGAAGATGCCGGTGGCCGTAGCCCTTGGCGGCGATCCGGCCTATGCTTATAGCGCTACGGCGCCGCTCCCCGAGAATGTAGATGAATACATGCTTGCCGGTTTCCTCCGCAAGAAAAAGGTAGAGCTGGTGAAATGCCTCACCCAACCTGAGATCGAGGTCCCCGTCGACGCCGATTTCGTAATCGAAGGGTATGTCGATCCTAACGAGGAGCCCATCTGGGAGGGGCCGTTCGGCGATCATACCGGGTATTATTCTTTGCCCGACTGGTATCCCCGTTTCCATATCACCGCCATCACGCATAAAAAAAATCCCGTTTATCCCGCTACCATCGTCGGCATCCCCCCGCAGGAAGACGCCTGGCTCGGAAAAGCCACCGAACGCATTTTCTTAGCACCGATAAAGATGACCTTAGTGCCGGAGATCGTGGACATGGACATGCCGGTGGAAGGCGTCTTCCACAACCTGGTGATCGCGCAGATCCGGAAAGAATATGCCGGTCAGGGCCAGAAGGTCATGAATGCCATGTGGGGCGCGGGGCAGATGATGTTCAACAAGATCCTGGTGATCGCCGATGAAAAAACGTCGATCACCGACTACCGGCAATTGGCGCAGGATGTCTTACGCAACCTCAACCCCGCCACCGATATCAGTTTCTCGCAGGGGCCGATGGACGTGCTGGATCATAGCTGCAGCAAATTGGGTTTTGGCGGAAAAATGTGTATCGACGGTACGACGAAAGCGGAGGAAGAAAGCGATACGAGCTACCAGCTCACGGCAACGGCCTATGCCGCGCTGACCGCGGAGACGCTACAGACACGCTGGCCCGAGATCATGGGTGTCAATCTGCGCCTGCTTGAAGAGGGGATACCCTGCCTGATCCTGGCCGTACGGAAAGACCGGCCGGGACATATCCGCGAGCTGCATGCGGCACTCTGCGGGCTGGCCCCCATCGAAGGGATCAAAATGATCCTGTACGTCGAGCATACCGTGGATGCCACCGATCTGGGGGTTGCGCTGTGGCGGTTCTGCAATAACCTGGACCCGCGCCGGGACCATATCCTCACCGAGCGAATTTCGGGTATTGATACCCGTAAGCGGTTCGCCTGTCTGGGGCTGGACGGAACCCGGAAGACGCGGGAACTGGACGATTTTCAGCGCGACTGGCCCAATATCATCGTAGCCGACGATGCCACCATCGCGGCGGTCGATAAAATATGGAACGAGCTGGGGCTGGGGTCTTTTATCCCTTCGCCTTCGTTGAAGTACAAAGACCAATTATACGGCGAGGAGGCCGTTGTGTCGTGAAAAAAATGACCCTTTTGACGGCGGGACTACTCGCCTTCTCCCTGACCTGGGCGCAAAAAAAGCCGACCCGGCAGCCGCATTCTCCGAATACTCTGCTGTGGCGTATCTCGGGTAAACACATTACTCGTCCTTCCTATCTGTTCGGTACGATGCATGTCCTGTGCGCCAAAGACGCCGTATTGAGCGACAGCCTCAAGGCAGTCATCAAAAGATGTGACGAGATCTATTTCGAGATCAACCTGGGTGATATGATGGGCATGCTCAATTCGATGAAATATATGCGGATGAATGACGGCAAGACCCTGGCCGACTTGTTGAAACCCGATGAATATACCCGGGTGAAGAACTATTTCGAAAAAAATGTCCCGTTTCCCCCTTTTGGTATGCTCGAACGTTTCAAGCCGATGCTGATCAGCGGGATCATCGAAGAGCAGTCCATGGATTGCGAGACCAAAGATGGCATGGAAATGCAGATCTTAAGCGAATCGAAAGCATATGATAAACAGGTGGATGGGCTGGAGACGGCGGAATTCCAGGCCACCCTTTTCGATAGCATCCCCTATGCCGAGCAGGCCAAAGAGCTCGTCAACAGCATCGACAGCGTGGATCAGAACAAACAGCAGACCCAGCAGCTGGTGGACCTGTACAACCGGCAGGACCTGGATGGCATCGATTCGTTGAGCCGGAAAGAGGATGGCGGGGTGGAAAACAATTATATCGATCTGCTGCTATATGCGCGCAACCGGAAATGGGCGAAATTGCTGGATGGTCTTCTGCCGCAGAAAGCCCTGCTGATCGCCGTGGGCGCGGCACATTTACCGGGGAAGGGAGGAGTGATCGATTTGTTAAGGAAGGAGGGATATACGGTGGAACCCGTTCAAAATCAAGTGTCGAACGGGCAGGTAGCCGAGCGAAGCGAAGTCCCCGCGTCCGCCCGTCCGACACGTTAGCCCCCGGCACGTGAGGGCCGGAGCATGCGTCTATATTCTTTCAAAGGCATTAAAGAAGAAATCTCCTTCGATCCGGGCATTCTCGTCGCTATCGCTGCCATGGATGGCATTTTCGCCTACGGAAGCCGCGAAGAGCTTACGGATGGTGCCTTCGTCCGCCTTGGCGGGGTCGGTAGCGCCAATGAGCTTACGAAAATCGGCTACGGCGTTGTCTTTTTCCAGGATGGCGGCGATGATGGGACCGCTGCTCATAAAATCGACCAGTTCACCGTAGAAGGGTCTTGCTTTGTGAACGGCATAGAACTCGCCGGCTTTTTCGCCGGACAGACGGGTCAATTTCAACGCTACGATACGAAAGCCGCTTTTAAGGATCTTGTCGATGATGGCGCCGGAATGCCCTTTGGAGAAAGCATCCGGTTTGATCATGGTAAAAGTGCGATTGCTCATATTTTCCTTTCTTTTGGGTGGCAAATGTAGGGACAATGTTTGGCATTTGCCATTTAATTCTGCACCTTTGCCTCCGTTTTGGCCCGCCCCGGGTGGGCTGTGCCGGGCCGAAGGCCGCCTCCGGCGGATCGAATGACAAGCATGTTACCAATCGCTGAAATATATCCTTTATTAAAGCAGCCCCGCCGGGTAGTGATCATTATGCATCAGAAACCTGATGCGGATGCCATGGGTTCTTCCCTGGGGCTTTCCCTGTTCCTGCGAAAGCTGGGGCACCAGACGACGGTCATTTCCCCTACGAACTGGGCGGAATGGCTGAAATGGATGCCCGATGCGGGCGCCGTTCTGGACTATGAGTTCGCCCCAGCCAGGGCCCAGGCCGTACTGGACCAGGCGGAATGGGTGTTTTGTCTGGATTTCAACACCCTCACCCGGACGCGGCATATGGCGGGCACCCTGCGGAAACTGGCCGTTCCCAAAATCCTGATCGATCACCACCAACAGCCCGAGGCCGCCGTTTTTGCCTATGGCATCAGCGACACCGGGAAAAGCTCGACCAGCGAGATGGTCTATGACCTCATCGTGGAATCGGGTCATGTAGGGTTGATCGACATCGATATCGCCGCGTGCCTGTATGCCGGGGTGATGACCGATACGGGTTCGTTCCGTTTTTCCGGCGCTTCGGCGGCGGTGCACCGCATGGTGGCCGTCCTCAAGGATACCGGATTGAACCATACGCAGATCTTTGAGAACCTGTTCGACAACTTCCTGGAGAACCGGCTTCGCTTTATGGGGTTCGTGCTGCAAAACCGGATGGAGATCTTCTACGAGCATAATGCGGCGCTGATCGCCATACCCTGGAAGGACCTGGTCCGGTATGAGATCAAGACCGGAGACACCGAAGGGCTTGTCAACTACCCGTTGTCGATCCAGGGCATCAAGATGGCGGCACTCATCATCGACCGCGATGAAGAGGTCAAATGTTCGTTCCGCAGCAAAGGGGATTTCGATGTCAACACCTTCGCGCGGACCTATTTCGATGGCGGGGGGCACTTCAACGCCGCCGGCGGCCGCAGCACCGATACGCTGGAAGTAACGGTACAACGATTCATCGATGCCATCAATGAAAATTCATCACAATTACAATAATTATAATAAGAATGAAAACCATCTCGTCGTATGTATTCCTTGGTGTAGCGCTGCTGCTTGCTGCTTCCTGCACTAACTCTGAATTCAAGAAGACCAAGAGCGGCCTGCTGTACAAGATCTATTCCGATGGGAAAGGCCCTGTGGCCAAGAAAGGCGAATTCCTGAAAGCCAATGTGATCGAAAAGATCCGGGACTCCGTGCTCTATTCCTCGTATGGCAGCGTGCCGGCTTATATCCCGGTGGACACCCCGCGTCCTACCTATAATCCCGCGGAGATCTTCTCGCTGCTTCGCAAAGGGGACAGCGCCGTGGTCGTGATCATTGCCGACACCCTGCAGCGCCGTTCCAATGGCCAGCTTCCTCCTTTTATCAAGAAAAAAGACAAGATCATCATCTCCTTTAAGGTCACCGACCTGTTCGCGTCGCAGGAACTCGTGATGGCCGACCGTCAGTCCGAACTGGACAAACAGAAGAGCCGGGAGATCCAGCAAGTGCAGGACTATCTCACCCAGCATAATATCCAGGCCCAAAAGACCGATCTGGGAACTTATTATGTCGTCAAGGACCCCGGCAATGGCCCGCAGGTCGATTCCGGCAAACAGGTCGCTATCCGTTATACCGGCCGTTCCCTGCCTACTGATAAGGTTTTCGAATCCAATATGACCGGTCCCGGCAACGAGCCGTTCAAAGTCGTCATCGGCGCGCACCAGGTGATCCCCGGCTGGGACGATGCCCTGCGTAAGTTCAAGAAAGGCGGCAAAGGTACCCTGTACATCCCCGCGTACCTGGCCTATAACGAGCAGGCAATGCCCGGTCACAAACCCTTCGAGAACCTCGCGTTCGATGTCGAAGTGGTCGATGTTACCGACGCTCCCCCGCCCAGCGCTACACCCGGTATGCCCGGTCTGCCTCCGGGATTCAACCCCAACTCGCCGCAAGGACGGGCCATGCTGAAAGGCATGCAGCGTGGTGGACAGCCCGGAGGGGGCATTCAGGCACCTCCAGTGCGGCCGGCTCAGCCAAAGCCCCAGCAGAAATAAGCCGAAAGCTTAGCGAATAAACGAATATAGAAAGCGCGTTGATGAGAATCAGCGCGCTTTTGCTTTATAGGTATCTACGAGCGTGATCACTTCGCGGGCTTCTTTCGGGTCGTGGACCCTAAGGATCGCCGCGCCATGGAGCAGACCGAGTGTATGAAGGACCGTGGTCCCGTTGAGCGCCTCTTCGGGCGTAATGCCGAGACCCTTGTAAATAGTGGATTTGCGCGAGACGCCCAGCAGAAGCGGGCGGCCGGTGATGCGGAAGACGTCGAGCCGGCGAAGCAGCTCCCAGTTGTGCGCATGCGTTTTAGCGAAACCCAATCCGGGATCGATGATCACGTCGTCGATGCCCGCCTGACGGCAGTCTTCCATGCGGCGGATAAAAAAGTCAAGCACTTCGCGGACCACGTCTTCGTAGTGGGCTTCGCGGTTCATCGTCGCCGGGGTTCCCTTGCTATGCATACAGACATAAGGAACCTGTAGCGATCCTACCGTCGGCAGCATCTCCGGATCGAGCCGGCCACCACTGATATCGTTGACGATCGACGCCCCCGCGGCTACCGCTTCGCGGGCCACACGGGCATACCAGGTATCCACGGAGAGGGGGATGGAAGGCCATCGCCGGTGCAGCATGTCTATGCCGCCTACGACCCGGCGGAGTTCTTCTTCTTCACCGATGAGTTCGGCGCCCGGCCGGGTGCTCTGTCCGCCGATATCGAGCCAGTCCGCCCCCTGGGTGATCATCTGTTCCGCCCGCAGGAGAAAGGCGTCGTCTTCGGGATAACGGCTGCCGCTGTAGAAAGAATCCGGCGCCCGGTTCATAATCCCCATGACCAGCGGGCGGTCGACGGCCAATAGCTTACCTTTAGCGTTTAAAGTGAACATATTTATTTATCATTGCGGGGTAAAATTAACCCGATTCATGGAAGAAACAGCGGTTATGGCCAGCACGAACGAACAATACGACAGGGAAGTAGGGACATGCAGAACAATCTTTTTACAAAAGACGCGGGATTACGGTACGTCCTGGCGGGTATTGAGAATGATCTCGATCGCCGACCAGCTCTACATCAAGGCCAAACGCATCCGGACGCTCCAGGAGACGAAGGTGACGAAAGTAGGGGAGGACAAGGCCGGCGAATTTCGCGCGATGGTCAACTATGGCGTCATCGGGCTGATCCAGGGAGCCATCGGGCCGGATGCTGCCGAAGAACTCACGGTGGCGGAAGCCGGCGAGTGGTATGATCAGAAGATCGCTTTGGCCCGTACCACCATGATCGCGAAGAACCACGACTATGGCGAAGCGTGGCGGGAGATGAGCCAGGAAAGTTTTGCCGATCTGATCCTGATGAAGCTGTTGCGTGTCCGGCAGATCCTGGCCAACGACGGGAAGACGTTGATCAGCGAAGGCATCGATAGCAATTTTATCGACATCATCAATTATTCTCTTTTTGCCCTGATCCTGATCGCGGAGGGCAAACATACATCTTAAACAGTGCTCGTATGAAGCAAATCTTGGCCGTTACCAGGGGGCTGGTTGGCGTTCTGTTCATCTTTTCCGGGTTAGTCAAGGCGGACGACCCGCTGGGTCTGAGCTATAAGATGCAGGAGTTCTTCGACGTCTGGAATTTTCATTGGCTGGACCATCTGACCCTGACCTTTTCCATGATCATGATCGTATTCGAGATCGTCGCCGGCGTAGCGGTCCTGGTAGGCTGGCGGATGCGGTTGTTCAGCTGGCTGTTGTTGCTGCTGATGATCTTTTTCACCTTCCTCACGGGGTATGCCTATCTCAGCGGGAAGGTACGTGAATGCGGGTGTTTCGGCGATTGTATCCCGCTGACCGCGGGCGAGTCTTTTGTCAAGGACCTCGTGTTGCTGGCCCTGGTGTTGTTTTTGTTTGCGATGCGGAACCGCATCCGGTCTGTATGGCCGCCCACGGTGAGC
>Ga0210396_10002877_pt1 | contig 17333 bp, 8 predicted proteins | sample IncBWH17OmetaG_FD_155466 | JGI IMG/M metagenome (GOLD analysis project Ga0210396, IMG submission 155466) | Forest soil microbial communities from Barre Woods Harvard Forest LTER site, Petersham, Massachusetts, United States - Inc-BW-H-17-O ... | reverse complement strand
TTATCGATACCGCAAAAAATACGGTGACCGCGACGATCCCTGTCGGCATCGGGCCTTCCGCATTCGGCATTTTCATCCAGCAGCCCGCGCTGACGTTCGCTGGGTCGCCCGGGCATGCAAACTGTTACCGTAAGACTGTCTCGGCGTTAGCCAAGCAATATGGAACGCTCGATGCCGCAGCCGAAGCCTTGGGGTTCCCAAACGTGCGGGCACTGAAGAATGCTATCCGGGTGTCTTGCGGGAATTAGCTGCTCGCCTCGAATGACCGCTTAAACCTCATCCTCAGGCGGCTCATCCGTACGCGGCGCGCAACCGCCGCTTCATGGACTAAAGGAGGACCGCCAGCGGTACCCGGCTAAGAAACCGGCTATAAAGGTTACGTCTCTTGAATGATCAAAAGATAGGGATAATCTGCTGCGGTCACAATTAAAGTGACTGCATTAACTCCTGCGTTTTTAACGGTTACCGGTACTACTGCATCATTTAGCGGATCGTAAGCGGTGATGGTGGCTCTAGAGCCGTGTATCCCTCCCAGTTTGAGCGTGAATTTTTCTGGAATCAATGGTTGGGCCAGGTTCCTTGTCATCACATAATACGGAATCACAAAACGGTGCGCGTTGATTTGGAATGGCAAAAACTGAAACGCTTCTCGGTCGTAACCGTTGGGATGGGCATTGGTGCCATCACCCGCAAACTGATAATGGTTATGCGTGTCAGAAATGCTACTGACGGTGATGTGCCTGGTCTTTGTGAGCGTTGGGTCTAAGCCGTTTTGCATTTGACCGACCATGCGGCTGAGGATTTTTAGCAAGGGCGAAACATAAGGAGAGTCATCAGCGGGATAAACCGAGTTCGTCATCGCGTATTGGATGAACGAGTCGCTGACCACTTCCCAGTCCCAGTCACCGTTCCCCGTGGCAGAGTACAGCCAGACACCGGCCGCCCCCTTGTTCAGGTAGAAAGTCAATATCCGACTATCGCCCTTGGCTTTAAAGAGTTCTGCCTGTGTGGAATCGGTGACGCCGATAGAACTCGGTTGCATTCCGATCTCGGAAAGGAAAAGCGGGCATCGATAAACCACTCCGTTCACCACCCGCGAGTTAACACCATGGACGGTGTTGTAAACGTAATTGTCAAACGGGCAAAGATCTCGCGCCAGAGTCTCGGTTTGTAACACTGTACCCCCGTATTCAGGCATATAGATTGGCCCGTAGGTCGGCACAAATGGATAGGTAGACTCAACTTGTAGCAATGCGTTTACCATCCCCCATATTCTTTGCTGATTATCTGGATAGCTCAGTACGGGAGGGTAGAAATGCCGTCCGATAGCACCGACCCGCACCGGTTCTTGTACAGGAGCCCCAAAAGGCGTCTGGTTGCCGAAACCGTCTTCGAGGGTCACACCATTGAAAACGGAAGGGTGAGCCGTGAGAGTGCTAGCTGTGACCGATGCTATGGGTAGTGATGAAAACCAGTCTGCCGGCAATGGTTGTCCGTAATAGCTCGGCAGTTGCAGAAATTGAGAACCAAACGACAGCTCGTTCCAGATCTCCATATCGAAATTGCCAGCTCCTAAATATCCAGTCGCGATATTACCAATCGTCATTACGTACGATTGCCAGCCTGCCATCGTTGCAGCTTGATCGGCCGAATTGTATGCATAACCATCTGGTGCATCGAAGGGCACATACTTTAGCGTATGCATTGTAGCGCTGTATCCGGCAGGGAATCCAGTACCCGGCAACGGCTTCGACAGCGTGACCGTGTTACCGTTAATCGCGGTAATCAGCACCTCGCACATGGTAAAACCCGTCAGGTAAGAGAATCCGCTTTTCCCGACGATTAACCCACTGGTATCGTTAAGGGCAACTGTGGTCGACCCTGCCGCAGTAGCTACCATCACGGTACGGTTAAAGCCGACATTCGGGCAGGGCACACCCTGATTGCTATTCAGCAGGATCAACGGCCTCAGCCCGTATTTGGCGCACGCTTGCAATTGCGCGATCGTGTTAGCGTTTACTGTCGATCCAGTTGCGTAATCCAGCTGCCCCCAGCCAACCTCTATACGAACTCGCTTAAAGCCGTATTTCGCCAACATGTGGTAAACGAGGTCGATAGAAGGCATCGGTCCGAAGGTGGCATTTACTCCGATGCCATTGAGGAAAATATTGGCCGGTTGCGTGGTTTGCCACGCACGACATGGATAGATCCAATGGGATTGATAGTTAAATCCAGTCAAATATGCCGGATCGATATATTTGCCGGCAAGCTTATTGACTGTTGCTTCTGATGGTGATTGTCCCATCAAAAGGAGAGTTAATAGAAGATATCGAGTCATGATTAGATAAGAACTCTGTATTTTACGGACCGATCTGGACCGCCCAGGATAATGTCCGCGGATGTCTTCAACGCCCGACGGAATCTCAACGACCCCGAGAGGGTTGTATCGGATAGCGAAGTTGTTATTGATTTTTATAGCTCGAGCAAAAGAGCTATAGTTCGAATGAATATTCGATTAACCGAGGTAAGATTTTCGATTTATCAATGTCGTTGCCAATTTGTTAACCGCTGATCCGAAATGAGGGACCTTAAAGAAAGTTTTATCAAGGTCCTTTAACCGACGGGCAGCGAGCTGCCAGATAGTTGTTATCAATAACTAATGCTGCCGCGTTGCTAACTTCCCGTTTCCTTCCCTGTTCCAGTTAACAAGATAATGAAGCGTTAGCATTCGAGGCTCAAGGAATAACGCTTGAAAGGGGGAGCGCGTGAACCTCAAAAGCAAACAAGAATTATAATTTTGAGGATCAGATGTAGTTACACGTAGATTTGATGTCAATCGTGCTCGAAAGGCAGACTTTGGTGTGAGAGTGGGCAAAAGGATAAGTAACTTCGAGTAATTCTGATTATCCCTTTAAGTATGGTAATTCAGACATCGAGCAAAGCGAAGTGAGGAAATCGTACACGCGCACGGCTTAGAAACCGAAAATGACGCTCCCATTCGATCGGTCCTGGCACTCCTGGCGAAGCTAAAGCTTCCCATTCATAAGACCAAACTGGACCTTAGTGTCCCGATGACAACGCTCACCGGGAACATGGTTCACAGTTTGCCGTTCACCGTTGTGCCGCGGCTCTCTCTCCGAATTGCATCTGCCCTGGCCGATTGAAGTGCTCGCAAGGCAAGCACAATCGTGCCGTGTGCTTTAGGAAGGGGAAGTTAATGTGCTTTCGCGTGCAACCAAAGGCGGCTCTGTTGCTGGCCGTCGACAAACGGTTAACTCGTCGCAATCGAAGACAGCGAACCCCTGATCGGCAATCGCCTTATGAAACACGGAAGCGCATTCCTCGTCGTGCAGCTCGATAGTCAAGTTATCCGCCCGCTCGAGTCATTCCTTGTAATTTAACGAGAAAAGTGCGAGGTCCGATCTCTCGATATCGATTTTCAGGATTGAAATTCGGTCCTGCTGAGATTCCTTCAACAAGGAAGCAATTGTCGTCGCAAAGGCAAATGGCACCTCTCCCGCTCTTGCCGGGCGAACTACACGGGGTCACTCTCGGCCTCCGCGAAATGGCGTTTCGTCCCATGATAAGCCGATTTGTTCCGACCAAAGGGCGGATCGAACCACACGATACCTCCCGGTAAACCGAGCGAGGTTTGCTTCGAGTATCGCACAGTTCGCCGGGTCGGGTTCAACAGCCGTAAGCGTCGCTTTTTCGAATCCAATTGCGACGCGGTTTTTTGTCCGGGCACTGGTTACCCTGTAAGCACCTATGTGTCACGGCAGTTGCCACTCAATTTCGTGTAATGACTTGTCTAAACAGACTTGGTTCGATTTTATTTTGGCTGGCAGAACCTTCTCTGAACGCACCGACGTCAAGCAGCGGAGGTGAATCGGATCGGGCTAAAGAAGAACAAGCTACGGTCTTTTCGTCTAAATGGGCGCGCCCTCTGCTTTCCGCGCAAAGGAACGGATACCAAGCGCAGAATTGGGGTATCAAGTTCTGCGGACACAAACGAAGTCTTTGCCCCACCTTTCAACCGAATACCCGCGGCTGACTACGAGGCAAAGGCCGCAGCGCGATCGCGTTCCGACAGATGACAATGCTCAAAGGATACTAAAACCGGCAGACTTAAGTCGAAAGGAAACGTTTTTAGAACCTCATAATCATAACCCTCTGTATCAATTTGGAGCAAATCGACTCTAGTAATGCCGTTCTCTCTCAATAGGCTCCTTAGCGGAGTTGTCTTAACAACCTTTTCACGGAGCAGGGAAGTCGCTCGCTCACCCAGGATCTGAGCTATCTTCGTTTTGTCAAACGACGCCAATTCCTCGAAGTACGGTGGAAGCGCTGGAAAATATTTTTCTGGCGTCGGGATCGATGTGATAGATCGACGCACTACCCGATACGGCCGCAATCGCGACATTTGCCAGAATGCAGCCAGGAAGATCCGAGTAATTACGTTGAAGGCGCTCAAATAAGTAAGGCACAGGCTCTATTAGCAATGCTTTACTTTGCGCATTGGGCCGAATCAGATGAAAAATTGCCACTCAGTACGGACTGCGCGGCCAAAAAGGTGTCCTCTCGGTCTGAGGGACCTCTTGTACCTTGCCGAACATTTCGCTGCTGGAGGCCTGGTAAAACCGGGTTTTGACTCCCGCTTCCCGAATCGCCTCCTGGATGCGGATCGTACCGACCCCCGTCACATCGGCCGTGTACTCCGGGATATGAAATATTGAAGGTGCTCGCCCGGCGTATGATCCCATGCACCTCATATCCCTTCGCCAATCACCCCCTCGCATCTTCAAATTTTTTGATGATGCTTTATATACAAATCATGTTAATTATGACTTCTATTTTCATTATGAACGGGCAGAGAACGGGTTCTAAGAAGCAAAGAGCCGAGAATTAGTCGCGGAACTCAACAGGATGGGCCAAGGCGGCATAGCTAAAGCGGTCGAGGGCTCGATTGGGTGCGTGCTTGAAAACGGCGTTCTTCATCTGCAGTATTCGGAGCTAAGCCGCCATAGCGGCCACGCTAAGGTTCTGAGAGACCCGACCCTAAGACCAATATTAGACCGCGCAGCCAAACAAGTCGGCGCTGAGATTCTGGTGTTCTAGGCGTTACCGCAGAGTCTCATCGAGCGGCATTGCTCCCCGCGCGGGCCGAAAGCGTCACTTCGGTTTCGGTTTCCTTTACTCGCCTCTGCGACTTGTTCCATCTCGCCAATCGACCGTTTCCTGACGTTCAACTAAGATCCGAATTCGAAATCGCAATATTTTTTCGGTATCCTGTGAAATTGCCCAGCATTTGTCGATACTTTACGTTCGGAGGACTGGTGCACGAAGCCTCGTTGTTCCACTATCGGAGCCATCGAAACAGGATGGGCCTGCCGTGAATACCAAGATGGCTATTAAGCTAGTTAGCACTAACATCACCAGGGCTAGGCCGTTACGAGCCAAAGCCAATTGACGCGAGTATATCCCTTTTATTTGCCCTCATTTGCTACCTGCTCGGAAGCACACCATCGCGCCGAGCATCCAGGTTGCCCAGAAAGGCGTTTCGAGGAATACTCGCGCCTTCTCTTATATTTTCCATAATTAAAAGGGATGTAACACTCGAGCAGGGCGTGGGATGAAAACATCATTATCTCCTCGGGACCGCATAGCCGAACGACACAAGTCGTTAGTTCCAGAAAAAGCTTGAGTAGAAAATATAATTTTGAGAATGATAAGATAAGTCTTCCAAAGAGAGGCTTATGCCATCACGCCGCCGAATGTTTCATCCGCAGGAAACCTACCGTTTCTCAATGACTCGCACGCTAAGCGATTATCCCCTCTTAATCGGCGAAATTCTGCGACGGGACGGCATACGCGCCGTTAAACGAGCTAAACGCCGCGCCTTTCTCTTTGATCTCGGAAGAGCGCTTGGCGTGCGAGTTCCGCGGGCCGTTGGGACCCCAAAAAACAGTCTCTTAAAAGAACTAACTTGGCAGACACACAACAATCAGGACGAACCGCGGATCCCCTGCGCCTTTGTTTCAGAGAAAAAGGGCATGATCGATAGGGCGGATTTCGATCGATTATTCAGGGAGGCCCCCGGGGAATTTAAGAGATTATAACGTCCCTGTCATCATCAGATTCCGTTAGTTTCAGCGCCGCTCATGGAAAAGTTCTGGCTTGGGGTACATTTGTCTTTGCTATTGTAATTTTTGGCCAAGCGGCTTGGGTCGGCACGTAGCGTCGCCGCCGTAGAAGCGATAATCTTGCATGGCGTCCATTATAAGTGGTACGCCCAGAGATAGGCCCAGATCCCAAGTACATCTTCTCGGGCAAGAGCTCCCCCTGCCATCTTCCATCCTGATGGATGATAGAGTTAACTAAATTCGGGTTCACCGAGTCGGCCACTCCCAAACGGCGATCCTCTGAAAGCAGAATGGCAGGTCGCACTTAGGCGGTTTTGGATCGGCGGAAACCGACAAAGCAGGTACCCGCGCCTCACCGCTCTATTCATCTTGGTGATAGTTTATGAGGAATTCACGGCTGTTTGTCGAGCGTTCTCTAACCACGATCGTCCTCTGCCGGCCCATGCGTAAATATCGCCTTCCAACGGATCCGAGAGCCATGCTAGACGAATGATACGCCCGCGAACGCTGGGAAACCGAACCCTGACGCTTTTCAACTAGTTTCGATTAAGCGCCAACGCCGTCTGAATTTCCATAATTGCCAGATTGAACAGTAAAGAACCTGCTTTTCAGCAATTAAGACGGATCCGGCGGCGGGAAACGCATTGACCCTGCGACCAAACTGCTGCCTAATCGCACACGAATTTATGCAAGTAGATCCAAAAGACCGCTATCAACAGCTAGTGAAGCGGTTGCAGCTGATTCTAACCAAACAAGCAGGAGCGATGGTTAGAAACAACCTGGACAGTTCCGAATACACCGCCCACTATCGCGGCATCTAACATGATGCTTGCGGGTCGCTTTCGAGCGTCCAACGCGACGTATTCACGCTTTTCACATCTCTAATTATTGTCCGTTCCGACCGTTAGCCTTCAGCGAAAGATAGAAGCGCCTCGGTCACATTATTCCGAATCAATTGCCCATGAAAGAACTAGCTTGCAGTAGCGGTGAGTCGAAGAACGAGGCGGATTCCGCCTGGTACTGCCTCTATTCGAGGAGAAAACAGGAACACGTGGCAGCAGCTCATGTGAGGCTGTTAGGAAGCATTCCCGTGTTCTGTCCGAGAATTCGATTTCGCCGGCAAACAAGAGGAGGCGCGACGGTTATGGTTACAGAAGCTATGTTTCCTGGTTACTTTTTTGCGCGCTTCTGCCTAGGAGAAATGCTGCCGCAGGTGCGAAGCGCACACGGCGTCTCAAGTATTGTTCGCTTCGGCGAGTGGTATCCTGCGATCGAAGACAATGTAATCGAGCAATTGCGTGATAAAACCGGAGGTGATGCCATAACGGAGTTGGTTCCGGAGTTTGCGCCTGGCGACTCGGTAAGGTTAACAGAGGGTCCGCTTGCCGGATTGGAAGCGGTTATCACTCAAGTCCTGCCGGGTAAGGAGCGGGTGAGGGTGCTTTTGGACTTCCTTGGACGGGAGACTGTGACGGAAGCACGGACAAACCAAGTTATCCTCTGCGACTTTCAAGCGACCATGTCTAGATTTGCCACTGTTCCGGTACCAGTTATGGCGTAGCTGTCTAAGCGCGGCTACCAAGGATCGACCTCAATCCAGGTCGTCCTGGTTTCGCCTGTCACCGTATCACGAGCGGTAATTTGGTGCCGTCCCTCGCGCAATCCGACCGTGACCCGGCCCCGTTCAGCGCGACAATCCAAGGTAGACGAGCTCCATTCGACGTGGCCGGTCGATTCAGCTCGTAAAGCAAGCCTTTGATCCCGCTCCGGTATGTCGGGGTCGCGATAATAGAGAGCGCCAGTCGCCGGCTCTAAGATTCGCAAATGCTTTGTCTGGCTCCTTCCTGCTAATAGGTCACCCAATGTGTTCTGATTACTCTCTACCCAGGCTCGATAATCTTCCCGCAAACGGACTCGACCGGCAGTATCGTAATCCTCCAGGTAAGCGGGTTCAGGTGCGAAGGCGTACATTTCCTGAACCGCGCGCGGTTGATCGGAAGAGACGCTGCGCCCGGTGAGTGGATCAATGTAGCAATGCTCAATCCCGGACGGTTCGTGATACCAGCTGGTGCCGTAGCGGTCACGTAGTTTCACCATGATTTCGTGAAAGATGGGAGCCGCTCCCGTGACACCGGTAATACCGTGCATTGGTGAGTTATCCGGGTTCCCTACCCAAACACCCACCGTAAATTCGGGTGTAAACCCGAATGTCCAGTTGTCGCGATAGTTAGAGCTAGTCCCGGTTTTACACGCGACCGGGAACTCGAAAGCGAGGTACGAATTCAACCCGAAGGTTCCAGCTCTGGCCTGATTATCGCTGAGCATATCCGCCAACAGATAAGCCGCTCGCTCATCAAAAATGCGTTGTCCTCGGTAGGGACGAGCTCCCGCTCGTCCGTTGTTCGGTAGGGACGAGCTCCCGCTCGTCCGGGAATCCTGATCTGATCCGTCCGAAGAAGCCCCAGACGAGCAGGAGCTCGTCCCTGCCCGGTTCTCGCTCGTTGTTAATAACCGAAACGGCTTATACACACCGAGCCGGGCCAATGCGGCGTAAGCATTGGCCAATTCTAACAAGCGCACCTCTCCGTTTCCGATCGTCAAGCCCAGGCCGTAGTAAGCGGCCGGATGTTCGAGCGTTGTGATTCCCGCGCGTTGAAGGGCAGAATACAAAGTGTCCGGACCACCTTCCTGTTCCAGCACCTTGATCGCCGCCACGTTCAACGAATTCGCAAGCGCGAACCGGAGTGTAACGGGTCCGTAGAACCGGTGGTTATAGTTGTTCGGATGATACAAACCGGTTTCGGTAGGAAAATCTGTCGGCACATCGGCGACGACCGTACCGGGGAACGCCCCTTGTTCCAGCGCCCGGATATAAGTGAAAGGCTTGAGCGCCGAACCGGCGGATCGAGCATTCCAGGCGCCATTAATCTGACCAGTACCAGGCTCAAGAGCGTCCCCTGATCCGGATAGGGCGAGCACTTCGCCGGTTGAGTTATCAATCACCACCGCCGCGGCAGCCGTGACATGCTTATCCACCAGCTTCTGGAGTTGGCGCGCGATGACGTCGTCAATCCATCGGTTCAGAGAGAGATCAATCGTGGTTCTTACGACGCCACCCTCAGGAGGGAGCGTACCGCGCCTTTCCAACAACAGATCCACAAATAACGGCGCCTCGAAATCGCGGTCGTGCTGCCGCAACCGGAGCGGCTCCGCCAGCGCTCTGGCATAGGCTGCGTCATCTAGAAAACCATTTAGGTGCATCCGTCTGAGCACCCAACGTTGACGGGCTTTAGCCGCATCAAAATGTTTAAACGGATCAAGTCGCGATGGAGCTTGCGGGATTCCAGCTAAGAACGCTGCTTCCGCCGCACTCAAATCACTGGGTGGTTTCTCGAAATAATCCGTGCTGGCGGAAGCCAGCCCCACCTGAAGATCACCGTAATCTAAGCGATTTAAATATTCCTCAAGAATTCGATCCTTATTCCAATGCCGTTCCAGGCTAAGGGCTTTCCAGGCCTCGGTTAGCTTCCCCCGCACTCCGCGGTCCGAGTTCGGATCACTCAATTTAACTAACTGTTGTGTAATAGTAGAAGCGCCGGACCGGATTTGCCCCGTACGAACTGCTTCCGATAAAGCTCTTACAATCGCGACTACATCGACGCCGCCGTGAACCCTGAATCTTTTATCTTCCGCACTGAGGGTCGCTGCGATTGCATTTGGCGAGACATCAGATAAAGAGCAACGCGATCGATAAATCCGCTGATCTTGCAAAACCCGGCGTAACGGTTTGCCCGTCCGGTCAACGAATTCAACGCTCTCCGGCGGCGATTTGGTCAGTCCCAAAGGGACAGGTGTTAATCGCCAGACGATTTCTAACCCGAGCCATCCCAGGCCCACGCCTGCCACTAGCATCGCCCACAACCTAGCCGTCCCCATTCTCGTTCGAGGAGCTTTAATCACCTTTTATGAACTGCACGCGATAGGGTATCATTTGATCTTCCTCCCTTGCTCACCACGGCCTCGCACTTGTCCTCCATAGCTTTAGCGACGGAGGAAGCGAGGCAGCGCTCCACGGTTCCGGCCGTCTCAACACCCTTTCACCTTTCACGTCTCACTTCTCACCTTTCACTCTTCACCTTCACACTCTCGCCTAACCCGAACCGATCCGGACGATACATTTCCAGCACCTTTGTTCCCGGAGCAATGGCTTCACCGGCAAAACGTACCCGGCTTAGATAAGTGAAGTTGTATTCGCCGGCCGGAAACTGATTACGGAAAAGTTCGACCCGATCACCGCGGATCACACGATAATCCGCATAACTCTCATCAACCGGAGATTCAGTACCGGATTGCGCTTTGAAGTTTGGATTGATCGGTTCAAATACAGACGGGACTGGATCATCGATCGCCACCAGCCGGCCAGCCCGGTTTGCCCTGATGTTAATTGTCACCAGGATCCTGTCACCCACCTTGAGATCATCGGCCGGCTGTAATTTACCATCGTCGCCGACCTTCTGATAAGTTCGGGAAACCGCATATCCCCGATCTTGGCGGGGCTGGTCGGCCACCACTGGATAAACTTCAAACTGCGCCTCTCCAAACAGCGCTCCCGATCCGTTCCGCTGGACCAAAAGATCTTTCATCGGATTTGTTGGATCTAAGGCAAACCCCGTGCTCCAAGACGGCGTTCTCCGATCCAGCGCAAAGGGCAGCGATCTCGAACCGGACACGACCGAACCGTCTACCGATTGGCCCGCGCTCTCGGAGCTCTGGTAATAGTTTGCCAATGCCAACAACGACCAAGCATTTTCTTGAGTCGTATCCCAACGCCCGTTGTGCCGCTCCGCCAGTAACTCTTTCACCAGGAGACCTATCTCGCTTGAGCGAGGCCGGTAGCGTGCCCACGCTAATAAACGGAGCCCATCTTCCCGGGCGCCACCCCCATACAACCAGATAGCGTCTGGTGCGCTCGCCTTAGGATTGAGAAGAGTCTCAACGACGTCTCGCGGCGCCTTGCCGCTCGATAGGAACGCTAGAGCCACCAGTGCCCGCGTTTCGTGCGAAAGCAGGCTCCTGACTTGGAACAACGCCTCGTTATAGGCTGCTTCGGGTTTGCCCGCCGCCGCTAAAGCCCAGGCGGCCAAGGCCATCTCTTGCAACCGGCCATCGTCTCGGATCTGTGGCAAACCTCGCAGGCTCTCGCTAAGATAGGATAACAGCGATTGCCATTTCTTTTCCGGTAAGTCGATTCCCTGTTGCTGTAAGCCGGCCATCACCCAGGCAGCATAACCACTTGCAAATAGAGACGGATCATCTCCCCCCGGCCACAGAGCGAGCCCTCCGGAACCTGTTTGCCGTTTGAACAACTCGTTCAAAGTGCTGCTTACATTCTGGCGCCGGCTGGTTTCATTAGCCAACAAACTTGGTATAGACGACTTCAGTTGCTCGCTAACCAGCCAGGGAACCAAACTCGATGTTAACTGTTCCGAGCAATCGTACGGGTACGCTCGCAGAGCGGCGACCGCTTCTTGCAGCGAGCTTAGGCGAGTGTTCGACAAAGTAACATTCACCACGCCCTGGCCTTCCAATAACTGAGGATTGATGCCCGTAAATAAGTCCTGCTGTTTTTGCGGTAGATCGCTCAGATAAATCTCCCGGAGCGGAGCTCCCGCCGGGCCAACCACGATATCGGCTGCGATTCCATCTGAGTGATCTGGTGCTTGAGCCACCCATTGCCAATGACTCGAACCCGGACTACCGGCCACCAGCGGAAAGTCCACCGTCTGCGCAGCGCCGTTCTCCACGGTAAGAGCCAGCTCCGTTGGTTCCTGGCTGGATAAGCTGCCATCGACATGCAACTGCACCCGGACGTTTTCAGAGTGTCCGGCATCATTTCTTATCACCGCGCGCGCCACTAGCTTGTCACCCGATCGCGCAAACTGAGCCATACTCGGAATAATCAACAACGGTTTCTGAATCGTTACCGCAGACTCAGCCGAACCAAATTGGTTTCCTCCTGCCCAGGCGACGGCGACTAACCGATATCGGGTGATTGCGTCGGGCGCGGTAAATTTCACGGTCGCTTGACCCGTCGCATCCGTCTGAACCGATGGCAGCCAACACAAAGTTCCTGGAAAATTCGTCCGCAGCTTGATCCCTGGCCCCTCCGCCCCGCCGCCACCAATCAAGTAGCCCTTGTTAGTAAATTGGAGATCTTGCAAGTCATCAGCTACCAATGAATCCAGCGTCACACCCATCTGAACGGTCAACGGAACATCGTGGAAAAAGCTAGAGTACGGATCCGGCCGCTGATAATCGGTGAGAGCCAGCACACCATCGTCGACTGCGAAAAAGGTGAGGTGACCATTAGGAACCGGGCGGCCAAGACCATCTCTAACCAGCAGTTTTACTTCAATTGGCTGTTCCGGTTCAAAAGCGGTCTTGTCGGGTGTAATCTCGATCCCAAGCTTTGTCTCGGGAGTGCTTACTCTTAATTTGGCGAACCCATAACGAAACTCCGGTGCCTTTATATGACGAGTACTGTCCATCGCTCCCCGAATGAGCATGGCCGAAACATAAACGTCCGGCACATCGTTAGCTGTGACCGGGATTTCCAGGGTCGGGGCATTACCCTCCAGTTTCACTCGTTCTGTTCTTAAAATGTCGCTGCCTCGCGCGATATCGACAATCGCTTCACCGGTAAACGGGCTTTTAACCAGCACATGGGCAACATCTCCTGGATGATATTCGGTTCTGTCCGGAACAAGGTCGATCTGAGAAGCGTTTCGGTAGTTCCAGGTGACGGCTTCCTCGCCGCTGTCATAGAGTGAATACTCGGTCGAAACCTCCCTGCCATCTTTGTCTTGAGCGCGGGCTCTCAACACATACTCACCCGCTGCCGGTAAGGTCACTTCGGCCGTTTTTCCGTCTGGACTCAACCGTTTCCCAGCTTCAAACACCGGCTGCAAAGTTTGACCATCCCATTCTCCGACTTTCTCTTCGAGAGAATTCGTACGAAATGAAACTCCTTGTCCTGCGGTTTTGACGCGCACAGTCTGCGAACGTTTCCTGAATAGTTCCAACCGAACGTCGACCGGCTGGTCCAGCGGCTTTCCTTCAGGAGTGACTGCGATGCATTGAATCGGCATCGGCACTCCGGAATGGACTACCCAAGATTCCTGCAGCGCTATGCCCAGATAGAAAGCAGCAGGCGCCTTCTGGAATGTATGGGATGCCGTCACCGTTTGCTGGTTCAAGTCCGTCATTTCGAGGGTAAGAACCCCTCGAATCGGTCTGCCGCTCGGAGCCGGCATCGTAGGCTGGATTATCACCGGATTAACCCCATCGTACGATGCCGAACCGGTCACAGTGGTAGTTTTCGTCTGCTCTTCTTGCGGCGAAAACGTATAATCCGGAAAGTCGGCCGGCGAAAAACTGGAAGGAGCCGCCTGTAGCGTCCAACGGACCTTGGCCTGCGTTACGGGCGCTCCAAAAAGATATTTTGCGGTCACTTCTGCCCGGGCTTCCATGCTCGGGCTTAACTGGTCCGGCATCGCTAAATTCACCTCAAAGGCATTCGGCTCGTAGTTTGCTACCTCGAACTCGGAGTAAGCAGCAAGACCGGTACTGTCTTCCTCTCCGAATCGCGCCCTTAGCTCATGCCGTCCAGCTGAAGTTTCATTCAGCGGGATGTCTGCTTCGAACTCCCCATCCCCATTCGTAGTGAGCTCGGTCGAGTAAGCCGTTTGTCCCTGGGAATCGGTTACAACAATCTTGCCTTTCAAACCATCAGCCGGCACCAGACCCGATTGTTCGAGGGCACGGGTCAGACCTTTGACATGGACGGTTTCGCCGGGACGATAAAGCGGGCGATCGGTGAAAATAAAGCAGTTCCCGTTAACCAGCTTGGAACGTTCATCCCAGGATAAATAGCGAATATCTAAGCCTAACCCTAGCGCGCTTAACGCGGAGGCGGTCTTACCCAACCGCAAGATATAGGCATCGTTTGGCGCAGTGATTACGGCCCACTCAATTTCAGGCGCAAACGGAACGGTCGCCATCCCGGTTTCATCGCTGAAGACCTTGGCAATCTCTTTAAAGCTCGCATCTAACAAACGAATGCCGGCCGACGGACTAGGCAACCCAGAAGCCAATGAGAAAATAGAGAAGCGTAGTTTATCCGATTGCCGAGCCCAAAGCGCACCGATGTCAGTTAATTGAATGAGGGCCTGGGCCCCAATTCTTTGCTTGCCTGCTTCGGGGATAGGATCGCCCTCAATCGTTAGCAACACCATTCCGCCGCGATTGGCACCAACTATCTGGTTCCAGTCGATCTGCGTCCTAACTCGCTTGTCTATGGCTGCGTCTGCTAACTCAATGGTACGTTCAAAGATGGTTTTACCGCCAATTTTACCCTCGGCTATCCGTTGATTCGGCTCGTCTTCAGTCTCTTTCTCGTTGTGTTCGTATGAGGCAAATGCAGTTTTCGCTGCCGGCCCACTGGCGGGGTCTACCAGCAAAGCCCGCACGTGGAGCCGGCGAACGTTGATCGAGAGCGTTTCAAATTCGCGAGCGCCACCCCGAAACTGGTCCCCGGCGACAACCGGTAGGTAAATCCGTGGTTTAACGGGCGAGAACTGCACGGTCTTGGACTGGTCGCCAGAATAAGGAGCACCGAATTCGTCGACGACGTCAGGCCCAATGATAAGCCGGTAAGATTGCCCCAGCGCGAAATCGCCAAAAACGTCGAGTTCAGATCCGTCTACCTCGTAACGCAAATGCTCGACCGCTGGTTGCACCTGAAAGAATTTGCTGGCTGTCGAAGTGAGGATGTCTCCGGCCAGGCTCCGGGTGAATTCCAGTCGGATCGCCCTCCCGGAATGGATATAGTTGGTGCCCGTTAAATTCTTTATTGTAAATGGAAGCACCACCCCGATCGGGACGGTCTTCGGTTCGCTGATTTTTTGATTGCCGGAAACTGACTTCAGTCCCGCAGCAATTTCCAAGTGCCAGTCCTCGCCTGCTGTCAGTGGCGCCTCCGGGGTTACGATCATTCGATCCATCAACGGTTTACCCTCCGTAGCTTCAGCGAAGGGGGGCTTGGCCTCCGTAGCCTCGCCGGAGGAGGGATTTTGTGTCTCTTCCTCGGTCGGCTCGCCCGTCCGAGGGCCCGTGGGAGCGGTCCATCGCCGGTTCCAATCAAGATTCTCAACCGGCACGTCGAAATAGTCTTCCTCGGTCGCATAGCGGACTTTCGCGACGGATTCGTGGCCGCCGGCGCTCACAAACCGGAACCGGGTCGGGTCTAAAGCGGTATCTAGGTTGAAAGCGAGCCGAACTTCCGGTCTCGGGGTAACCTCGTCTTCTTGAGGAGCAACGACTGAGGTAATCCCATAGGGCGGAGTCTTCAAAACCGCTCGAAACGCCTGGCCGATCGGCTTGCCGTTCAGATCTCGAAAATCGGGCCGGATCGTGACCACCAATCCGGCGCCCAAAGGCGGAGGAGCGGTTGGAACAAAAACGCCACTTCGCTGACTTAACCAGGTAAAGGCTCCAGCAACAGCCGGATCGATCCTGATCGGCGGATTACTGGCTACGGTGCCCACGTCTTCCCGGCTCACGACCGGTGTGGCAAACCGAAACTCGAACGTGCTAGTGGGCTGTAAAAACTCAGCAACAGTTAACAGTTCTACTTCTTTTTCGGCGGCCAGCGCCGCCGACACCATCGTAAAACCCGATAGGGTTACAAAGAACAATCCAGGCAACTTCAGCATAAATCGCTTCGCGAGGGGAACTTAGAAGATTGCAGGATGGCGTTCTCAAAACGAGCAAAATCGGTCGAAACCGTGGAGCGCTGCCTCGCTTGCGAGGCCGACGATCGGGGCAATCAGGATAGCCGCGAAAAAGGCGCAAAAAGCTCAAAAAGGAAGACAAGCTCAACCGCGGATGAACGCAGATTTACGCGGACGGGGGAGGGATCGCTGCCTGTCCGACTTAGCCTTTTGTATGTCGGCGCTGCTTTTCCCAGGTTGGCGACTTCGGATCCTCGCGACCCACTCTCCGTCGGATCCGCAAAGTAACCCTTCAGGTTAGCTCTTTTACAGAACCTGGACCCTGTCCCAAGCAACGCGGGCGCGAGTCCAGGCACAGTAAAAACCGCTCACGAAGCGATTAAGAAAAAATATCTATAGAAAATCTAGTTTTGGCCAGAAACTCTGCGGCGGCATTTCGTTAATACTGAGTGGACGTTAAAGGATTGGCCATTTCTTTCAGGACGTAGCTTCCAGCAACTCAACCTGAACCTGAAGCCAAAATGCCAAATTGCTCCATCGCTCAGAGCCTGTCCAAAGCGCTCCTCGAATTACATAATTCAGGACCGCATACCGACTTTCCGACCCGCTTATTTGCCAGCTTGCGCCTCTGCTTTAGTTGCGACTTTTATTCTTTCAACGAATGGACGGACAAGAAGGTCGAGCGCATCGAAATCTATCCCAATTGGGACGTAAGTTTGAAGCTGTTCAAAGACTACCTCGGCGAACACCCCTCGATTAATGCCATCTATCAAAAAAGACTAAAGAGTGCGGTCAAAGTCTCGGACTTTGTTAGTCTCACTCAATGGCGTCAAGCCAGGCTATACAATGAGCTTTTCCGGCTCAGTAACCAGAACTATCAACTCGCGTTTGTCAGTGGGGAGCAGTTGCCCAAACTGGCGGTCTCTCTTAATCGCACCAGTACGGCTTTTTCCGAGGAAGAACGATTGCTGCTTAACCTTCTGCGCCCGCATTTCATTCAGGCCTATCGAGAGAGCCGGCTTTTTGCTTACCTGAACCAGGCAGCCGAGATTTCTAACGATGGGTTTATCGTCGTCGACCGGGCGTGGAGGATCCGCTATGTGAACGCTCGCGGTCTGGCGCTGTTGAAGGACTTCTTTGGCGAGGAATCGGTCAATACGCTCCCCACTCGTATCGGCACTTGGCTTCAGGAAAAAACGTGGCCCAGATCGGCTGCCGAATCACCCCTGTCAGATTTAGTCGTTAATTCGAACCATCGATCCCTTACGATACAAACCGTGGCTAATAACGACGGGAGCGAATATCGGTTGCTGCTCCGCGAAACCGCACGCCAGCTAGATGCTCGTCCTCTTCAACGTCTAGGGCTAACTAGCCGCGAAGCGGAGGTCCTTCTCTGGTT
>Ga0210396_10002876_pt1 | contig 17334 bp, 18 predicted proteins | sample IncBWH17OmetaG_FD_155466 | JGI IMG/M metagenome (GOLD analysis project Ga0210396, IMG submission 155466) | Forest soil microbial communities from Barre Woods Harvard Forest LTER site, Petersham, Massachusetts, United States - Inc-BW-H-17-O ... | reverse complement strand
CGACCAGCTGCGCGAGCAGTTCGGTGCGCGATGCGCCAAACACGCCGGCCCGGCTCACCCGGTCGTGGGCGAGGAAGTCGACGTGGTCGCCGGCTCGCGACGCGAGCGCCGCCAGCAGCAGTGCGGCGTCCATCGACCAGTCCAGCCGGGGCCACCCCGCGGGATCGGAAGCGGTCGGATCGAGACCGACACGGCCCGCCGCCATGCGACCGGTGTCGAGCACGATCACGACTCGCCGGTCGCGCTCGGGCCGCCACGTCCGGACCATGACGTCGGCGCGACGTGCGGTTGCGCGCCAGTCGATGGAGCGGACGTCATCGCCGACGACATACTCACGCAGCGAATCGAATTCGGTGCCCTGCCCGCGTATCAACGTCGGCAACAGCCCGTCGATCTCCCGCAGTTTGGCAAGCCGCGACGGCAGGTGCTTGCGAGACAAAAACGGCGGCAGCACCCTGACCTGACCGGGCACCGGTCGCGAACGCTGCCGTCCCGCCAACCCCAGTGGCCCGATTGATCGGGCGGTGACCGTGGCCGCCCGCTGGTCGCCGCGGCGAACCGGTCGCAGCACCGTGTCGACGTGCTCGCGCTGCCCGGCGGCGATGTTGACGGTGTGGGCGCGCGGCTCAGCGCGCGCACTTGGTGGCCAGGCGTCGCGGATCTGGCCGCGGAATCGCCGCCGGCCGTCGTTGTGAATCAGCAGACCCGCGTCGACCTGCTGGGCGAGCCGGGCGGAGGTGTCCGGTGAACGGGCATAGCGCAATCTGCTGGGGCTGGCCGCCAACCCGATATCGACGGCCACCAAGATTGCCAGCAGCACTAGCAACACCAGGAAAGCCTTTGCCGGCCAAGGTGATAGCGCGATCGGCAGGACGCAGATCAGCGCCACCAACCCGGTACGTCCGGTCAGGATCACTAGCGGGGCACCGGAACCGACGCCAAAATTCCATCGAGCACACCGTCGGGTGTGGCGCCTTCGAGCTCAGCTTCCGGGCGCAGCATCACCCGGTGCCGCAGCGTCGGGCGGGCCATCGCCTTCACATCGTCGGGGGTGACGTAGTTGCGCCCGCACAGCCACGCCCAGGACCGGGCGGTACCCAGCAGTGCCGTTGCCCCGCGGGGCGACACACCCAGCTGGAGTGCGGGGGAGGAGCGAGTGGCTCCGACGATGTCGACGATGTAGCCCAGCACCTCGTCGGCGATGATTACCTGGCGTACCGCCTCGCGGCCGGCCGCCAGCTCGGCGGACCCGGCCACCGGCTTGATCGCGGACAGATCACGTGGGTCGAAGCCGTGCGCGTGCCGGGTGAGGATTGCGATCTCAGACTCGCGCGACGGCAGCGTCACATTCAGTTTCAGCAGGAAACGGTCGAGTTGCGCTTCGGGCAATTGATAGGTGCCTTCGTATTCGATCGGATTCTGTGTGGCGGCGACGATGAACGGGTCGGGCAGCGGCTTGGGTTCGCCCTCGACACTGACCTGACGCTCCTCCATCGCCTCGAGCAGCGCGGCCTGCGTCTTGGGTGGGGTGCGGTTGATCTCGTCGGCCAGCAGCAGATTGGTGAACACCGGACCCGGGTGGAACACGAATGCGGCGGTGCGCGAGTCGTAGACCAGCGAACCGGTGACATCGCCGGGCATGAGGTCGGGAGTGAACTGCACCCGCTTGAATTCCAGTTGCAAGGCAGCGGCCATGGCCCGCACCAACAGCGTCTTGGCCACTCCCGGAACGCCTTCGAGCAGCACGTGGCCGCGACACAGCAGCGCGATCACCAGGCCACTGACGACCCCGTCTTGTCCGACGACGGCTTTGGCGAGCTCGGTGCGTAACGCCAGCAGCGCGTCGCGTGCCGATGCTGGGCTCGGTTGGGAGGCCGGGGTTTGGGCGGGATGTGCTTGCGGGGTGGAAGGGGACTGTGTCACGGGTGGGTGACCTGCCTTTCGATCTCGTCGAGCGCACGCGCAAGTTGTAGTAGGTCATTGTCGGTGGCCGGCGGCGGGCCGAACAGGTGGTACCCAACGAACCCCGCGTCGGCCCCGCTGCGCTGGGCCACGGTTGTCACGACCACCGGCGCAGGCGCGCCTGCGCCCAGGCCCAGCCGGGGCAGCAGCCGCTGCAGTGTCGCGGTGCGCAGTGCGTCGGCGGCGCGATCACGTGCCCGGCGGGACCGATAAAGTCGGCCGCGCCCCTCGACCGTCTCCGACGCGCGGACCACGACGGGTAACTCCTCGGCCACCAACGGACCGATCCGGCGGCCCTTCCACAGCGCCACCAGTAGCACGACAATCGACAGCTGCCAGATAATCCAGGTCACGCTGCGTGGAATCAGGTCGTAAATTGATGTCGGGGAAGACGTTTCACCCTCAATGCGGTGCGGCGCGTACCAGATGAGGCGGGGCCGATCGCCCGCGAGGTTCATCGCCAGCGCGGCATTGCCCGCGTGCAGCAGGCCGCCGTTGGTCATGAAGTCGGTGCTGCCGACCACCGTGATGGTTCGCCCGCCGTCGCGATAGCGGATCAGAACCCCGTCGTAACACCTGGTTACCATCCGGTCCTTGGCCTCATAGGTGTCGCTGGGCCCGAATCGAACTGATCCGGCTCGATTAGCCTCGCGCAGAATGCAATCCGGACTGCTGTCGAAATCGCTGGCGCTTCCCTTTCGCAGATCCGGGGTGAGTGCCTCGCGGGTTCGTGCCGTGGGTTCTGCCAGTAGCAGATCGCCCGGGGCTCGCGCCAGCCGGTCCAGCAGCGCGTCGTCGGTCAAGAACTGGCTCTCCGCAACCAATATCAGCGTGCCAGGGCGCGCCGCTTGTTCGACGTCGACGATGGTGTCGGCCACGACAACCTCGACGCCGTTGTCACGCAGCAGCGTCACCAACGCGTGGGCACCGTCAGGTTCGGTTGACTCCGGATCCATCCGGAAGCCGGGTCGCGGTGCGGTCAGGTAGGCGCTGATCACGGCTATCACCGCGAGCACGACCAGCGTGAGCACCGGCCAGCGCCATGATCGCCGTCGCCGCGGCGTCGTGACGGTTGCGGACGCGGGATCCGCCACGGTGTCGGTCGCCATCACCGAACCTGTGCCCATGACTCGGCCACCGCGGCCTGTCCCACCGCCGCCGGAGTGGCCGGTGGGCGCGACCGCAGGTGGTCGTCGAGGTCGGCGATCATCTGATACGCGGCCTGCGTTCCGGGCCGCTCGCCATAGGTGACATCGTTGAATGCCGTTGCTGCCTCCGACAATTCGCCTGCCAGATGAGGCAACACCGCACCGGCGTCGCGGGCAAGCTCGTTGGCGGTGCGGCCGGGTGTTGGGTTGAGCACGCCGGCCTCCTCGAGCTGGCGGGCGACGGCGCGCAGCCGGTGCCGAATCGCCGCAGCCCAATTTCCTTGGGCCGCATAGCTTTCAGCGGTAGCACGATGCTGTGCCGCGGTGAGCGCGGTGGCTTCGAACAACTGGTAGTCGCCGCCGCGTCTGGTGCGCATGGTGCGCCGCGCGATGTGGATGGCGGCTGCGACCGCGACGGCCAGCAGGATCAGCAGCACCGTGGCAGTGAACCACCCTCCCGGTATTTTGGAGGTCGCTTGCAACAACCGGTACAACTTATCGCTGATCCATTCGTCGAGTTGTTGCGCCGCAGAACCTTTGGAATAGATCGGTTTGTCGAGCTCGTTTTGTGCGGCCTGGTGTGCGGCATCGCGGTCGATGTCGATGGACGGCACGGTCAGCCAGCCCTCATACTGGCCTGGTCAACCAGAGGTTGTCGGTGGACTCGGCCGCGTAGGGGCCGCCGGCAGCGCCGGTCTGCAGCACGAGATCGAATGCCTCGGCGCGCATTCGGCGGTCGGTGTAAAGCAGCACGATGACCCCGGCGTTGAACGGTGCGGTGATGATCTGCCCGATCGCCGACCCGATCGATGCGATGGAGGTGCCGATGAGCACAGCTGCGGTGGATGTCATCCCGGCCAGCACCAGCTGCCCGCCGATGCTAAACGGTGCGGCGACGGCATCCGCCACGACGGTTGCCACGATGAACGTCAGCATCCGGATGCCCAGCACCCGCCAGAAGCTGTTGCGGACCAGCGCAAAGGATCTGGTGATCGCGTCGATAACGGGCAGCCTCTCGAGGACGATCAGCACGGGCGCGAACAACACCACGGTGTACAGGTACACCATTAGGGCGATCATGAGGAGCACTAGCGGGAATCCCAACAGGACGGCCGCCGCTCCGTTGCCGACGGCCGCCACCGCGGCGACGATCACCGCAACCAACCCGACAAGAGCCGCCACCACGGCGGCTTCCAGCAACGCCAGGCCGAGCAAAGGGAGTAGCCGCCCACGAATCTTGGCCCACGTTTCGCCGATGGTGATCGGCGACCCGAACACCGCTCGCCCGACGACGACGGTGAGCATTCCGGACAGCATCGTGCCGCCCAGCCAGGTGACTAGGAGGCCGGCGGCCACGGACGTCATCCACGCGCCCATGACTCCCCAGGTCAGCTCCTCGGGTCGTTGGGTCGCAATCCTGCCGTAGGCGGCCAATGGTCCGAGCGTGGCGGCCAACGAGATGATCTGCATGATCACAACCACGATTGCGGTCAGACCCAGCGTCGCCTTCGGGTTGGCTCGGATGTAACCGACTGCGCCGTTGAAGATGTCGCTCAGGGTCAAGGGCCGCAGCGGAATGATCCCGGGTTTGATCGCTCCCGGGACCATTCCCGGGATAAGTGGTGGCAGGCCATACTGTGAGCCCGGCGGGTGACCGTACCCGGGCGGCGCGCCGTATCCCGGCGGCGGGCCGTAGTTCGGTGCCGTACCGAGAAAGCCGGGTGGCCCGCCGTAGACGGGCGCCGGACCGCCCTAGGCGGGTGGTGGACCACCATAACCGGGTGGCGCGCTGTACCCCGGTGGCGGATAGCCGGCCGGCGCATACCCTGGAAACCCCGGCGGCGGGCCATCCGGATAACCAGGCGGCGGCGTGCTCACCGGGCGCAGCGGCCGTCGTCGTTGGTCATGGCGTCCATCCTGTTGACGGTAGCGGTACTTCACAATCTTGGCCGCGACGGCCGTGTGGGGCGCGCTTGGCGCGTAGCGTCTGGTCCATGGCAGAACTCAAATCCCAGCTCCGGGCGGATCTGACGCAGGCGATGAAGAGCCAGGACAAGCTGCGAACCGCGACCCTGCGCATGGTGCTGGCAGCGATCCAGACTGAGGAAGTCTCCGGCAAACAAGCGAGAGACCTCTCCGACGATGAGGTGATCAAGGTGCTGGCCAGGGAATCCCGCAAGCGTGGTGAGGCAGCCGAGATCTACACCCAAAACGGCCGGGGTGAGCTCGCCGCCAACGAGCACGCCGAGGGGCGGATCATCGACGAGTATTTGCCGACGCCGCTCACCGAGGCAGAGGTGGCCGACGTGGCCGACACCGCCATAGCCGAGGTGGCCGAGACAATAGGAGAGCGGCCCACCATGAAGCAGATGGGACTGGTAATGAAAGCGGCCACCGCGATCGCGGCCGGGAAGGCCGACGGCGCGCGCTTGTCCGCGGCGGTCAAAGACCGCTTGTAGCGGCCCAGGCACCTGGCCGTGTCGTTTGCTCGTGGTGCGTCCGGCAACCTGATCTCCAGTCGCTCACCATCGGACCTGCCGGCGTTTTGCTCGACGATCGTCAAGCAATTCGCCTAGTTGCCGGAAGCCTTAGCGGGCCGATTCGGTTTAAACCGCTGGTTTGCGGGCATTAGTACGCCACGCCGTGATCGCCGCGGCGATGCCCGAGAATTCACTGGAGGGCCGACGCTTGACGACCACATACCCAGCCCCATTCGTCCGTCTGGCCGACGCGAACGTATACCAGCCGCAACAGGATTCGCGCCTCCTGGTGGACTCGATGGAACGAACCGGAATCGTCGCGGGAAGGCGGGTGCTTGACCTGTGCACCGGGAGCGGTTTCGTCGCAATCGCTGCCGCCGAATTGGGCTGCGCCAGCGTCACTGCCTTCGACATCTGTCCCCATGCCGTACGCTGCTCGCGCGATAACGCCGTTGAGGCCGGGGTGCGGGTCGATGTTCGGCAGGGTTCGTGGACAAGGGCTTTCGGCTGTGCCCCGTTCGACGTCGTGGTGTCCAATCCGCCCTACATGCCCACTCCAGCCGTTGACGATAGCGGGTCGATCCCGTCAGCCGCGGGCCCGTCGTGGGCGTGGAACGCCGGTCCCGATGGGCGACGGGTGCTGGACCCACTCTGCGAGTCGGCGGCGAACTTGTTGTGCGACGGCGGGTCCCTGTTGCTGGTGCAGTCGGCCTTCGCCGGTGTGCAACGGTCGCTGGACTCCTTACGGTCAACCGGCATGAACGCTGACGTTATTGCATCCCAGTGGATTCCATTCGGTCCGGTGCTCTCGGCACGGGCAGGCTGGATGGAGAAGACCGGTCAGTTGCGGCGTGGATGCCGGGAAGAGGAGCTTGTTGTGATCCGGGCGGACAAACGATGACCAGCACCCGGGTACGGGTGATACCCAAAGGCCCCGTGCTGGTATCCGGCCCGGTGCGGATCGAGATGCCCGACGGCGGTGTCGTCGAATCCGACCGGTTCATGGTGGCGATCTGCACCTGCGGGCGCAGCAAGGAGTATCCGCTGTGCGATACCAGCCACCGGCGGTGCCGGTCCACCAAAGCTAGGTAGCCCCGGCGCCCAGCCGGGCGGGCCGTAACGACGTCTCGCCCCGCTCCCATGACGCCATAATGGTGCCTGCCAGACGATTTTCCACGACGGCGTGCGCGCGCATCCCGAATACGACGTCGCGGTCGAGGTTCGGTTCGCGAGCGACGAGATCGCCGATCACGTCGTGGCGCACCACCTGTTCGTGCACCGCGTCGGCCTCGACATGCTCGCTGTAGAACGCGATGCAGGCTGACGGAGCGTTCATTCGCTGCAGCGCCTCGACCATCCGCCGGGAGCCCGGCGGGGAGGTGATCTCCGTCGCCGCGAAATGTCCAATCGCGGCGCCGCGCAACCAACGGTGCAGGCCGAACAGCGACATCAGGTTCACCACAGTCAGCGATTCGGCGGGGACAGCGTCAATGTAACCCAGATACGTCGAATCCAGATCGGCCGCGGCCAAAAGATCAGCGAAGAGCTGCTGGTGAAGCCGTGAGCCCTCCCCGGCACCATATTCGTCGAATTCGATCGCCACGAAGGCCGCCTTGGCGGCACCCGTCAGGCGCGGAATCGCCCAGGCGTGCGGATCGCCTTCCTTGAGGTGGTACAGCGATCTGTGCGCAAAGTACTCACGCATCTGCTGCCAGCTTCCGGTGTCGCGCAAATAGTGCGAGGGGCCGGTGCCGTCGATGGGCTCAACGGAGAGCGCATCCATTTCGATTGTCGAGGTGTCGTCGGGTCCGATGTGTCCGACGTCGCGGCGCACCCCGGCCAAAAAAGCATGCTCGAGTTCTGCGCGCAGGTGCAGCAGTGCGGGATTCCACTCCCAGGTTGCGTCCACGCCCGCAAAACCTCGGTAATGCAGCTCGTAACACATGAACAAGGCCAATTGCAGGTCAAGACCGTAGGGATCCGAATCACGCACCGATGCGCTGATGCGGGCGAGCTGGTTGCGTGACGCGGATCCGGTCAAGGTGCGACGGACGGCGATCGACAGCGGTCCGTGTGCCGCGGGCAGGGCGGGTTCGACGGAGTTAGATTGCCCGGCTCCACCTCGGGCCGTTGGACAGCCCGCATCGTCGCCGTCCCTAATCGATGCGCGAGTCACGTCGGTGGGTACCCTCTCCACGCCTCGGCAAACAGTCCTTTCAGCGATTGACTGCCCCGGCTGCTGCCGGCAGTCGAAAGTTGATTTCGATGGTGGTTCCAACTGGGGTGCTATCCACTTCTACCGAGTCGCTGAGGGCCCTCATCAGCACCAGGCCCCGCCCGCTGTTGCCCGGGTTGACGGCCGGCTTCTTCCAGGAGCCGGAATCGCCGACCCGCACGTGGACTTCGCCGTCAACGGCTTCGGCCTCGAGCAGCATTTTCCCGCGGGGGTGTCCGCGATAGGCATGCTCGACGCTGTTGGTGCATGCCTCGTTGACGACGAGCACGATGTCGGCGGCCAGTTCGTCAGGGACGTCAGCGGCCCGTAGCCAACCGGTCAGCCGGTGCCGGATGCCGGCCAATTTATCAGCGGTAGCATCGCTTTCGATTCGAAGCGGCACCAGCTCGTGCCGGTAGATCACCATCGCGACGTCGTCGTCATATCCCGCTGCGGGAGCCAAGTGACGAAGCACTGCATCCGCCACGGCGTCCAGGGGCAACTTCATCGTGTTCACCAAAACATCCGCCGCGCGGGCGATTCCGTCATCGATCGACTCGTGCTTCCGCTCGACCAAGCCGTCGGTGAACAGCATCAGCGCCGAGCCCGGCGGTAGCGCCTGCGAGGCTTGCGGGCGAGGCAGGTCTCGGCGCACCGCGAGCGGCACTGAGCGGGCATCGGTCAACACCGTCGTCCTCAACCCGGAACCGGACCCGGCCCGAGCGATAACCGCGGGCATGTGGCCGGCGTTGCTGTACTGCAGGACACCGGATTCGGTGTCCAGGATTGCGAGGAACACTGTCGTGCAGTACGCGTTCGGAATGAGCGACGCCGCCGAGTCGAGTTGCTCGAGCAACACCGCGGGCTGGGCCCCGGTGAGCAACAATGCGCGTGCCGAGCTGCGTAGCTGACCCATGATCGCGGCGGCCGGCAGACCACGGCCAACACAGTCGCCGACGACGATGCCGATGCGGTGATCGCCAAGAGGCAGCACGTCATACCAGTCGCCCCCGATTTCCAATGGCGGGACAGCGGGTTCGTAGCGGACCGTAAAGCCCGGCGGCGGCTCTAGCGGAGGCAACATCGCTCGCTGCAGTGTCATCGCCGTTTCGCGTGCACTCTCGAACTGACGAACATGCTGCATGGCCAGGCTGAGGTGGCCGATCAGCACCGTGACCAGCAGCCGATCCTCGGCGCTGACCCAGCGAGGCACACGAAGCTCCAACCACAGCGCGACGTCTCCCGTACCGGACAGCATTGCGACCAATCCCTGTGCCTTACCGGGAGAGTCGGGCCGGTCGACCGTTTTGGCCGTCAGCGGCAGCTGGTGTCGTGCTTCCTCAAATGTAACGCGCAACCACGGATCGAGTCCGCGCCACGTCGATTCGTCTGGTTCGCCCGCCACCTGGACGGTCGGCTCGGCACGGGGATGCTGGTCCAGCGGCCACATGACCGCCACCACCCGGCGCACGTCGACCGCTGCTCGGCATTCGTTGAGAGTGATCGAGAGCACCTCGGCCACGCTTTTCGCTACCCCCACAGCTGTTGCCAGCCGCAGGACCGCGCTCTCCCGGGCGGCAAATGCCCGTTCCGCTGTGATGTCACGAATGGTTCCGACGTAGACATCGTTGTCGGCGCCAGTTCCTCTGACCGCATTGATGCTCACCGTCACCCACGCAAGATGACCGTCTTTGTGCCGAATAGGTGTCTCGTAGTCGGCACTGCCGACGGACCGCACGCGGGCTTGTTGCTGAGCCGCCGTCTTCTCATCGACCAACCACGGATGCGGCCAGCGGTACGGCAAACCCTCTGCGGGATAGCCGAGGATCTCAGCGAAAGCGTTGTTCATCTCGACCACTGCGCCTTCGTGGTCGGCCACGAAGAACCCCTCTTGCAAAGAATTCACCAGGGCGGTGCGAAACTTGTCGCGATCGGCCAGAACGTCGGCGCGGGCCCGCTGTTCCGCGTAACGCTTAGTGCCGTCCAAGAATCCCCGAGTTGCGACGTCGAGTGGGGCGAGCGTCTGCAATAGGAATTCCAGCGTGGCCGCCCGGTCGACTGGCGTGTGCTTATCGACTTCAACAACCCACCGGAAGTGCTGCTCGATGATTTCGAGCATGCTGATTCGTTCCTGCAGGGCTCGGCGCCCGAGCTCGTGGCCGACGGCCAAGCTGTCCTCGTCGCGCGCGTCCAAGAAGGTCCGCAGCGCAGCGATGTAGTGGGCGTGAAAGTCGTCGGTGTCAGTCATGTCGAGGTACCCCGATGTCGTGCGGCAAGCACCATGGCGTCGTCGGATTCTTTCGCGTGTTTACCCAGGATCTGGTCGGCTATAACCGCGGCGGAGGCGGCGAAGTCGATATGGTCCAGGTGGTCTTCGGCGATGCCGTCGCTGGCCATGATGAGTAGGTCGCCGGTGCGTATTGGAATCACTTGTGCGGGTGAAATTTCCGGTATCCGGTAGCCGACAATGCCTGCGGCCAGGCGCGCAGACGAACGGACGTGAATACCGCTGGCAGCCTTGGCGACCAGGTTGGCCGTAACGTTTCCAACCCCCGTCCAGCACAGCTGGCCGGCCTCGAAATTGATGCGTGCCAGGGTCATCGCGGCCCCTCTGGAGCCCCCCAGTACGCGGTGACAGAGCTGGACCAAGACTTCGACCCGCTCTGCGCGGGCACTCTTGAGCGCTTCCACCGCGGCCATTGCCGCGTTCGCGGCGGCCGGGCCGTGACCGAGCCCGTCCAGTACGCCGAACAGGGCAGCCCCACCTTCGATGCCGACCGCAATCGACTGATCACCGCAGACGTGCTCGCCGGGGCGTGGGCGCCCCGCTGTCGCCCATTCGATCGGCCCCAATCTGCCCTGGTCACGCACGAGCCGGAACCCATTTCCACATTTCGATCATCGTTCCGCGGCCGAGTGCGGATTCGACGATCAACCGGTCCATGAGGCGGCGGGCACCGGGCAAGCCGAGACCCAGTCCGCGCCCGGTCGAATATCCGTCCTCCATCGCGCGCTCGATGTCGGCGATGCCGGGACCCTCGTCCTCGGCGCGTATCACCAGCGCCTTGCGGCCCTCCCGGTCGGCCACCGCCACCCGAACCGCACCGCGACCGGCATAGCTGGTGATATTGCGGGCGACTTCCGAGATCGCCGTGGCGATCATAGTGACGTCGGTCAGCGAGAATCCGAGATCGAGGGCTAGCTGATGTCCGGCTTTGCGGGCGCCCACGATGTCGTCGGGGTGGTTGATGGCGACAACGATCTCACCCGCCACCATCGCGCCCGATCGTCGATTTCCCTAGTCCCAGTTGGCGATTCAGCAACGCGAGACCCTCTTCCAGGTCCAGCGCGGTGTTCATGTCGTCGAACGCCAGCCCCAGTTGGACCATGGCAAAGGCCACCTCTGGCTGCAGGCCCACGATCACCGTTGCGGCGCCGCGCAGCCGGGTCATGTGCGCGATCGTCCGCAGCGACCGGGCCGCGAAGGAATCCATCACATCGATGGCGGTGACGTCGACGATGATCCCCTGGGCGCGGAACCGGCTGACTCGCTCCATGAGGTCATACCGCAGTCGTTCAGTATCGGAGTCGGTGAGCGCGGCTTGCACCGTGGCGATCAGAATCGCGCCCTGTTTCAGAATTGGTACTGGCATGGCCTGCGTGTGGTGGTTGTGGCTACGCGGTTGCCTCGCCGGCGCGAGTGACCTCGTAGCCCAGCAAGCGCTCAGCTTCTTCGATGCCACCCTGCAGGTCGCCGACGGCGTTCATCTTCGACAGGTCCAGTCCGATCGTCACCAGCGTCAGGGCGATTTCCGAGGACAGGCCGGTGATGATCACGCTCGCACCCATCAACCCCGACGCATCGACCGTCTGCACCAAGTGGTTTGCCACCGTGGAGTCGATGGTGGGCACACCGGTGATGTCGATGACGACGACTTTGGCGCGGTTGGCCCGGATGGCTCGCAGCAGCTGTTCGGTGACCTGGCGGGCGCGCTGGCTGTCCAGCACGCCGATGATCGGCAAAATCAGCAGCTGCTCGCGCACCTGCAGCACCGGCGTCGACAGCTCGCGGATCGCCTCCTGCTGCTGGCGGATGATGCGCTCGCGCTCCTGCACGAAGCTGACGCCCACGGTGTTGGCGATGCGGTTGGCCGCCGGTTCATAGGCGTCCAGGACCCGGTTGAGCATGTCGAACTCGGTCTGGTACTTCTCGAACAGTGAGCGCGCGAGCACGTCGCGCAGCAGCAGCACGATGCCGAGCACCTCGTCGGTTTCCACTCCCCGCGGGATGATGCGTTCGGACAGGTCGCGCGCATAGTCCTGCAGCGCCTCGACGCTACCGGTCTCGAGCACCTCGACGTAGTTGTCGTACACGGCGGTCGCCTCGGAGAAGATCTCTTCGGGCGTCATCGCTGTGAGCAGCTCCGCCTCGGTGATCCTGCGGGCCCACTCCTCACGCAAGGCGGTGCGGTTCCGTCGCAGGTGCTGGACCAGCTGTGGCAGTAGACCTTCGCTGGAGATGCCGACCGTCTGTGTGGTGGTGTATGTGGTGGTATCCGTCGGCGAATCTGACATGTGGCCTCCCAAGGCCTCCAAGTGTGCGTCGCGCTCCGCAGGGCGCAGGTCCTATCGCGAGACTAGCGTGGGGTGCGGCGTGTGCGGTGTTGAGGGCTTCTGCTTCTCGCAGTTGGTCGGGCGGGTTAGGCTTGCACAACACTTAAGGACTTAAGGCCCGGACAAAGGATCGCCATTGTCAGCTCCCGATTCGATCACCACGCTGGTTGCGGACCACGATGGGGTCGCCGTGGTCAGTGTCAGCGGCGAAATCGATTTGGTCACCGCCCCCGCGTTGGAACAAGCCATCGGCGCAGTGGTGGCGGAAAATCCGACGGCGCTGGTTATCGACCTCTCAGGGGTGGAGTTTCTCGGCTCGGTGGGGCTCAAGATTCTGGCCGCGACCTATGAGAAGCTCGGCGATTCTGCTCAGTTCGGGGTGGTGGCGCGCGGCGCGGCGACCCGCAGGCCGATTCACCTGACGGGTCTGGACAAGACCTTCCCGCTGTACCCGACGCTGGACGACGCCTTAACCGGCGTGCGTGACGGCAACCTGAATCGCTAGCCCGCGGCCCTTCAGTCACTTCATCAGCGAGAAGTCGTTGCAACGGCAGGCCACGGGGTGACCTGGGCTACCTGAACTCAGGGTCACGGCGCCCGCGTGGGGCGTGCGATGATTCACGGCCATGGATGTCGATCATCCGGAACACGATCAGCAGTGGGATCGCCACGAGCGCGGTGAAACCGAAATCGAACGGTTGGACCGCAACTGGAACAGCCTGCTGCAAGAACTGCGGGTAGAGCAGACGGGGGTGCAGCTGCTCACCGGGTTCCTGTTGACGCTGCCGTTCCAGCAGCGATTCGACGTGCTCAGCGAACACATGCGGCTGGTGTATCTGGCGACGGTGAGCTGTTCGGTGGCCTCCACGGTGCTGCTGATCGCCCCGGTGGCCATCCACCGCTTGCTGTTCAGGCGGCACCGGCTTCAGGTGCTGGTGTCGGCCGCGCACCGGTGCGCACAGGCTGGGCTGCTGCTCCTCGGTGTCGCGTTGACCGGGACCACGATCGTCATTTTCGCGGCCGTGTCCGGGCGCAACGCGGGCCTTGCCGCCGGGGCGTGTGCGCTAGCGCTATTTACAGTGTTCTGGTTGGTGGTGCCGCTGTTGCTGCGTAACCGCGGGCCGGGGCCGCGCTAGCGACGGGCAATGCTGCCGGCGCCGATGTTTGTTGATTGTCGCGCGTGCAATTTCTTCGTGTAGACGGGTGTGGATTGCCCCTGGAGAGGGTACCGCCTGAGCTACGGGTGACCACGGCGATGTGGGTTAGCCCGGCCCTGCGCAGGAAAGGAACACCCATGTCGACCGCTAGCGATTACGACGCCCGCCGCGTGTCCGACGTCGAAACCGTCGACAGGTCTTCTCTCCGCGAGCTGGCACCTGCCCTGCAAAAGTCGTCCGCGGTAATCGTCGACGACGACGCGAACGATGCCTTATTCGAGCTGCCCGACGCGGAACTGTCAGGTGAAGAACTGTTGGTGACGGTGATTCCCGCGCGGCGCGACGAATTCACCTGTTCGAGCTGCCATCTGGTGCAGCACCGCAGCCGATTGCGCAGCGTCGGCGGTGCACCACCGATCTGCGCAGACTGCGTGTAGATACCCTGCTGCGCCTCGGGGCACGTGTAGCAAAGCTTCGTCCGTTTGCCGTCGCTGCGCCAAACAACTGAAGTAGCGTCGACGTTCATGACGCTTCCCGACCTGGTTCTGATCCACGGCGGAGCTCATGCCGCGGACTGCTGGGATCTGACAATTGCCCACTTACGCAGCGCTGCGCCCGAATTGCGAGTGCTAGCCGTCGATCTACCCGGTCGGCGAGACAAGCCCGGCGACCTGCGTAGAGCGACCATTCGCGAATGGGTGGATTCGGTTGTCAGTGATATCGATCAGGCCGGTCTGGACAGCGTCGTCATTGCTGGGCACTCGATGGCAGGGTTGGTCATGCCGGGTGTTATGACCAAGCTGGGCCCAGCGCGGGTCGCGGAGGCGACCTTCGTGACCGCGTTCGTTCCGCCGCAAGGAGCTGCCATGGCGGACACGATGGGGGGACCGGCAACCCCGTTGGTTCGGTGGGGCGCCAGGTTGGGCAGGCCGTACAAACTGCCCATCGCGGCTCGTTTGCTGTTCTGCAACGGTATGACGCGGGCCCAGCGGCAATTCGCGATGTCGCGGCTCTATCGGGAGTCGATGACGATCCTCGCGGAACCGGTCGACCGCAGCGATGTGCCAACGGGCGTGCCGCGGACGTGGGTCATGACGCTGAATGATCGGACCCTCTCGGAAAAGCAGCAGCGCGCCAGCATCGACGCACTTGGCGGCGTGGATGCCATCTACCCGATCGACACCTGTCACGACGTGATGATCAGTGAACCGGGGCGGCTGGCCCAGATCCTCGTCGAACGTTGCCGGGCTCGCACTGACGACTGACTCCTGACCCCTCCCGACCCGCACGGTGATCCGCTGGCCGCACTCGATTACCTGACTTTGGCGATCCGCAACTTCCGCGACTCGGGCACCAGGGCCATGGTCCGCAGCCCGCTGGGTTTGCTCGCGTCCCTCTTCCACCGATTCGGCCGCTATGAGCCGGCAGCCACCGTCGCCGGCTTCGCCATCAATCCGCTCGCGGCAGCGGCTTTCCCCGAAACCAGCGCCGCCATTGCGCAAATGCGTGACGTCCTCGGCGATCAGACCTACGAGTCGCTCGCCCGCAAGGGCGTCGTGATGACGACTCTGCCATGGTGGCGTTCGCGCATGACGAAATCGACCAGGCCCGAACAGAACTCGAACCCAGCTAAACCTTCATAGCGACGTGGTTGTCCTTAGCGGTCGGCTTCTCTCGCTTGTCGGGTGCGGCGCTGCTCGAGCGTTGACCGCAGCACTCCACGCACCAGCCTGGTGAGGTTTGTTTCGCCCGGCCGGTCTTCGCTCGCCGCGGCGATTAACTCATCGAGTGTGGTTGAGCCGCTTGGCGGCATGCTTGTTCGCACGATTTGGTGGATGATCTCGATCGCTTCGCTGAGTTGCGGGGGTGGCTCGGCGATCTTGAGCGCGGCACGCCAGCGTCCGCCTGGGCGTGCGTCTGCAAGCAGAGCGAGCACCCGATCGGGTGCGTAGGCGAGCGTTTCCGCGACGGCCTGGGCCCAACCGGGGAGGATGGTGAGCTCCTCGACTTCGAGCGGGGGCGGCAGTGGCGGGTCGATCGGCAACGGTTGCGATCCCGAGGGCGCAGTGCCGGCGCGGATTTGGTGCACGGCCACGTCGAAGTAGTGAATTGAGTTGTCGATGGACGGGCGACTGTCGGCGGTGCGTCGAAGTGCGCGGTCCCCGCAGATGGTCAGCAAAACGGCTTGCGCTCCAGCCTCCAGCGGAACCTCCCGGATCCCCCGGACGGGGTCCTTCCACAAGCCGACCACCGGGGAGGAAGTTTGCCCCTGGGGTCGGCATCGCTGCACCATGCCGTAAGCCGACAGCGTTGCGACAGCCGAGCCGGGGTCGTCGGCCAGCACGCTGGCATACCTGGCCGCCCAGCGCGACGTCAGCTGTGGTCCGTCGAGCAAGGGCGTGAAAACCAGCGTCGGGCCAACCGACCGCACGACCTCGGCGACATCGTCGTGCTGGGCGAGATCCTCACACACCAGGCAGACGAGGGTCAGTTCCTCTCCGAGTTCAACGAATTGCACCGTCCGGCGAGCGACGTCCATCGCTTCCCACCAGAGGATGTGCGGGTGGAGGGCACCACCCAGGTGGTACTGGAAGATCTGTGATTCGTCGAGCGACCATCGGTGGTGCTTGTTTTGGCGGACATGAAACCACCGTTCGCGGGCCGAACCAGTTGCCGCGGAACGCTTTTCAAGTATTGGGCTCACACCGATGTGCACCCAGTTGCCCGGCAGTCGCCCGGGTTGCGGAGCCGGCTGACGCACACCGGTCATGAGCATGGTCACGCCGTGGCGATCCAAAACCGCCTCGAGATCCTCGATATCACCCTCGTCGACGGCGCTCTCCGGTAAGACCACGACGTCGACACCGCCGACCTCGTCTCGGGCCGCGAGGACCGTGCGGTCCACCAGGTCCAAGTCGAGCCCTTCGGCCGGCGCGAACTCGAAGTAGCCGAAGGGCTCGGTGGTTAGCCTGCGCACCGAGCCTTCCACCGGGTGAAAGTCCGACTCACGCACCCGCAGTGGCCAGGGCAGCAGCAGCACGTTGGCGTACTCGGCCTGGGGATTGGTGCCACGGTGTCGCGCGGGGATCTTGGACCACCGGACCTCGGCACCGGGACGATGCACGCAGGCGTAGCGCGAAAACGAACCTAACGCAGTCCCGTTGGGCGAAGTACGGACCTTCGGCAACACACGCACGAGGTGCGGGTGGATTCGAGCAAGCGATCCGGTTCTGGCCAACAGTTCACGCCCCCGACCGCGATAGACGCATCCCTTTGCGCCGGACCGACCAAGCGGGATGCCCAACCCCGCGCAAGCCTCGTCCGCGACCGCGTGAAGCGTCAGCAGTGCCTCACACATCCGCCAATTGCCACCCTCGGCCAGCTGTTCAAGAGGCACCTCAACGTGCTCGAGAAAGGTGCTCCACTCCTTGGCGAGGAGATCAGGGAGTGCACCCTGGTCATTCTCAACCCAGCCGCTCCAATCCCGGCCGGCGTCCTCAACTGCCTCGGCCCAGTTGGCGAAGCGATCAGGCGGCCATGTCGCATCCCCGGGCGGGGAGAACACGAAACGATACGCTTGCGTGTGGTCCAGGATCACGTCGGTGAGGGCGAACAAATCAGGGGGCCACTCAAGGACCTCGTCCGTGATCGGGCCCCCGCTCAAAGCCAGCCATGTAGACGTCGCCGTCGGGTCCCTCGAGCCGGGGTACGGCGACCCAGCATCCGACGCGATGCTATTCATGGTGCCTGGTGTATCC